>Ga0187779_10000412_pt1 | contig 29122 bp, 30 predicted proteins | sample 1015_Q2_SP10_10__FD_132435 | JGI IMG/M metagenome (GOLD analysis project Ga0187779, IMG submission 132435) | Tropical peat soil microbial communities from peatlands in Department of Meta, Colombia - 1015_Q2_SP10_10_MG | ecosystem: Environmental > Terrestrial > Soil > Wetlands > Peat | place... | reverse complement strand
TCGAGTTGGAGCGGTGCGACGATTTGGACTTCGATCTGGCCATCGGATGTTTTCCGAGAAATTGCGCTGCTCTTAGCGGGGCGGCGTAATTGCCGCAAGCGGGCTTGCGCGGAAATGGCCGAAAATGGCTGGTTTCAGCGGGTATAGCGACGTTGCAATTGGACGCGCGACCGCTATAGTCCGCGCGAAATTGAAATGCGGACGTCAGCCGGTTAGCGGCAACCCCAAGAACCCGAGGACCTCATTAAATGTGGATTACGCCTGCATTCGCCCAGGGCGCCGGTTCGGCAAGCGATCTGTTCAATCTGGGGTCGCCGATCTGGATGCTGGTGGCGATGTTCGGGATCATGTATTTCCTGGTTCTGCGCCCGCAGCAGAAGCGCGCGCGGCAGCACGCCGAAATGGTCAAAAACGTGCGCCGGGGCGATACCGTCATCACCAATGGCGGCCTCATCGGCAAGGTCACCAAGGTGATTGACGACGACCAGATTGAAATTGAAATTGCGGACGATGTGCGCATCCGTCAGGTACGGCAGATGGTCAGCGACGTTCGCGCCAAGGGTGAACCCGTCAAGGAAGAGGCCGCGGCCAGCTGAACGGCGCGGACTAGGCCTTAGGCCGCAAGTCGGAACGTCATGCTTTATTTCACGCGGTGGAAGGCGACGGCGATTTTGCTCACGGCATTTATCGTCTGCCTGTTTGCCGTTCCCAACTTCCTGCCCGAGAAAATGGTTCAGTCCTGGCCGAAATGGGCGCAACGTCATATGGTGCTGGGTCTCGATTTGCAGGGTGGCTCTCACATCCTGCTCGAAGTCGATAGCAACGCGGTGCGCAAGGAAAAGCTCCAGGCCGTCCTCGATGACGTCCGCCGTGTGCTACGCGATGCGCGGGTCGGCTACACCGGTCTTGTGGTGCGCGGCAACAGTGTCGAAGTCCGTATCCGCGAAGGAAGCAGTTTCGATCAGGCTCTCGAGAAATTGCGCGAACTGTCGCAGCCGCTGGGCGGCATTCTGGGCAGCAGCACGGGTCAACGTACTCTCGACATAACAACCGAGCCGGGCAACCTCATCCGCCTTACGGTGACCGACCCGGCGATTCTGGAGCGGATCCGTCAATCGGTCGAACAATCGATCCAGATCATCGAGCGGCGCGTTAACGAGCTAGGTACCGTTGAGCCGTTGATCCAGCGTCAGGGTACCGACCGCATCCTGGTGCAGGTGCCAGGATTGCAGGATCCGACGCAACTCAAAATCATTCTTGGCAAGACCGCCAAGCTCGATTTCCGCATGGTCGACGTCTCGATGCCGGCCGAGCAGGCAGCGCAGGGCCGCGTCCCGCCGGACGACGAGATTCTCTACAGCTCCACTCAGCCGAAGACACCTTATCTGGTCGAGAAACGGATTCTCGTGTCTGGAGGAGATCTGACGGACGCGCAGCCAGGATTCGACTCGCGGACCAGCGAGCCTGTTGTCAATTTCCGTTTCAATACGTCAGGCGCGCGCAAGTTTGCACAGGTCACGCAGGAAAACGTCGGTAAACCCTTTGCGATCATCCTCGACAACGAGGTGATTTCTGCACCGGTCATTCGCGAGGCGATCCTCGGCGGGTCCGGGCAGATTTCCGGTAGCTTCACTGTGGAGAGCGCAACCCAGCTTGCGGTTCTGCTGCGCGCCGGCGCCCTGCCGGCGCCGCTCACCATCATCGAGGAACGTACCGTAGGTCCCGGTCTCGGCCAGGATTCGATCGCTAAGGGTAAAGTGTCGTCCTATGTCGGCGCTGCGATGGTGATCATCTTCATGTTTATCACCTATGGCCTGTTTGGCCTTTTCGCCAACGTGGCTGTCGCGATCAACGTGGCGATGATTTTCGGCCTCTTGTCGATGCTCAATGCCACGCTGACGTTGCCGGGTATCGCCGGCATCGTACTCACGGTTGGCATTGCCGTTGACTCAAACGTGCTGATTTATGAGCGCATCCGCGAGGAGGTGCGGGGCGGCCGTACTCCGATCAACGCCATTGACGCCGGATTTTCCCGCGCGCTGGCCACTATCCTTGACTCGAACATAACGACTTTCATCGCCGCCGCTGTGTTGTTCTACATCGGGACTGGTCCGGTACGCGGTTTTGCCGTTACGCTCGGCATCGGGATCATCACCACGGTGTTCACCGCCTTCACCCTGACGCGGCTTATTGTTGCCTATTGGGTGCGCTGGCGGCGTCCGCAACGCGTGCCGATCTAGGGGACCAGCACCGTGCGTTTGCTCCGGATCGTTCCTGACGACACCAAGTTTGACTTCATGCGCTTCCGGCGCATCAGTTTTCCAATTTCGGCGCTGCTCTCGATCATCGCGATCTCGCTCTATTTTTTCCACGGGCTGAATTTCGGCATCGATTTCCGGGGCGGCACGCTGATCGAAGTACAGTCGAAATCCGGTCCGGCCGATCTTGCCAGGATGCGCGCTGCGCTGAACACACTTGGCCTCGGCGAGGTGCAGTTGCAACAATTCGGCGCGCCGAATGACGTACTCATCCGAATTGCCGAGCAGCCGGGCGGCGAAGCGGCGCAACAACAGGCCGTCACCAAAGTGCGCGGGGCGCTCGGCAACGAGGTCGATTACCGGCGCGTCGAAGTGGTCGGTCCGCGCGTTTCAGGCGAGTTGCTGTCCTACGGCGTGGTCGGGCTGATGCTCGCGATCTTCGCTATTCTGATCTACCTATGGTTCCGCTTTGAATGGCAATTTGCGCTCGGTGCCATGATCGCTAACGTGCACGATATCGTGCTCACCATCGGGTTCATGTCGATCACCCAGATTGATTTCGATCTGACCAGTATAGCGGCCCTGCTGACCATTCTCGGATACTCGCTCAACGACACGGTCGTCATCTATGACCGCATCCGTGAAATGCTGCGCCGGTACCGGAAAATGCCGATGCCGGATTTGCTCAACGCATCGGTGAACCAGACCCTGTCGCGATCGGTGGTGACACACGTGACTGTCAGCTTGGCCTTGCTCGCGCTGCTTTTGTTTGGCGGGCAGGCGATCCACAGCTTCACCGCTACCATGATGTTCGGCGTGGTGCTGGTCGGCACATATACGTCAGTTTTCATTGCTTCGCCGATCCTGATCTATCTCGGCGTCGGTACCGGCCGGGATAGCCTGACCGCGCCAGACCGGGACAAGTAGATGGCGCTCGGCGGCAGCGCCGACGTCCCGCACTTTCCGCGCCCGGCGCCCATCGACGCTTACGGCGATGGCGGTTTCCGCTTTGCCGGCATGTCGCACCGCGGTTCGCTTTTGTGTTTTCCGGACGGGATCTGGGCCTGGCCGGTCAAGGACGTGGCAGAACTGAGCGAGACCGCCTTGTCTGCAGCGTTTGAGCGCGTTGAAAGCCTGGATTTTTTCATCATTGGCGGCGGCCGCGATCCGTGGGTGTTGCCTGCGGTTTTGCACGAGCGTTTTCGCGCGGTGTCGCTCTCGGTTGATTGCATGGCAACCGGGGCCGCTGTGCGAACCTATAATATCCTTCTGGCAGAAAACCGGCGGGTCGGCGCGGGCCTCATCGCGGTCGCATAAGCCGCGCGGTAAGCTCATCCCATGCAGGAGCAATTCAGGCATTGCACGGCGCTGGTGCGCGAAGGCGATCGGGATCGTTATCTGGCAACGTTGCTGGCGCCTGCCGAGCATCGCGACGCGCTATTCGCGCTCTACGCGTTCAATTTCGAGATTGAACGGGTGCGCGAACTGGCACGCGAGCCGATGCCCGGCGAAATCCGCCTTCAATGGTGGCGTGAAGTGGTCCTGGGCGAACGCAGCGGCGAAGCAGCTTCGAATCCGGTTGCAGCCGCGCTGCTGCAGACACTGTCGCGTTACAATCTGCCAAGGGAACGACTGGCCGGATTCGTCGAGGCGCACCGGTTCGATATCTACGACGAGCCGATGCGGAGCTTCGCCGAGCTCCAGTCTTATTCGGAAAAGACGACTGTCGCGATTTTCGAGTCCGCGGTGCAAATTCTAGGGGCATCTGCGGTCTTAAGCGGGGAAGCTGGACAGGCGCAAACCTTGGCGAATGTCCTGATGCGCTTGCCGCGTCACGCCGCGCGGCGCCAGCTTTACGTACCGCTCGAAGTCCTTCGTCAATATGGGGCAAACCCCGAGGACATTTTCTCGATGCGGGCCACGCCCGAATTGCGTGCCGCGCTGGCCGAGCTGCGGTTGCGCGCGCGTCGGCACCTCGCGCACATTGGAGCCGCAAGCGCTGGCATCATTGCTGCACGTGCCTGGCCGGCCTTCTTGTCGTTGGCGCCATTGAGGTCCGTGCTCCTCAAGATGGAACAGGTCGACTACGATCCGTTCGAGCCTCCGCAGGTGCCGCCCTGGCGCCGGCAATGGCAAATATGGCGCGCCGCGCGCAATCCAAAGCGCGTATTCGGTTAGCCGCAAAGCTCATTCGGCGGCCGCTGCGGGGTGGCTTTCCCCCTCGATCCAGCGCGCAAGGTCGGCAAGCGCGCGCCGGCTCAGGCCGCTTTTGCGCGCGAGACCACGCTGGGGCCCGCGCTGCGGTTCGGGTGCTGTAGCCAATGGCGGGAATAGACCGAAATTGACATTCATCGGCTGGAAGGAAGACGGCCCGGCGTCAATCGTCTCGAGGTGACCGCCGGTGATGTGGGCCAGAAGGGCACCATGCGCAGTCGTAGCCGGTGGTAACGTGATTTTCTCCGAGCGCCGCTCGGCGGCGGCAAACCGGCCGGCGAGCAAGCCGACAGCCGCAGATTCCACGTAGCCTTCGCAACCGGTAATCTGCCCGGCGAAACGCCATCGCGTGTTTGCTTTGAGCCGCAACGTTCCGTCGAGAAGTTTAGGCGAGTTGATGAACGTGTTGCGATGCAGGCCGCCGAGCCGTGCAAATTCCGCATTCTGCAAGCCAGGGATAGTACGGAAAATACGGACTTGCTCGGCATGCTTGAGCTTGGTCTGGAAGCCAACCATGTTGAACAACGTGCCCAGCTTATTGTCCTGCCGCAGCTGCACGACAGCATAAGGCCTTGCGCCGGGTTGATGCGCATTGGTCAGTCCAAACGGTTTCATCGGGCCGTGTCGCAATGTTTCAGGCCCGCGTTCGGCCATGACTTCAATGGGCAAACATCCATCGAAATAGGGTATGGCCGCTTCCCACTCGTGAAAACTGGTCTTGTCGCCGGCCAAAAGTGCTCCGACAAAGGCTTCATATTGTTCGAGGGTCAGTGGACAATTGATGTAATCGGCGCCGGTGCCGCCAGGTCCCGCCTTGTCGTAGCGCGACTGAAACCACGCCTGCCCGAGATCGATGCTGTCGCGGTGCACGATCGGTGCGATCGCATCAAAAAAAGCAAGCTGTTGCTCGCCCGACAGAGTGGCGATCGTGGAGGCGAGTGCCGGAGACGTCAGGGGACCCGTCGCGATGATGACGCTGTCCCAGTTTTCATCCGGAATAGTGACTTCACCGCGCTCGAGAGTGACCAGAGGGCGGCTGGCGAGTGCGGCTGAGACTGCAGCGGAAAAACCATCGCGGTCGACCGCAAGCGCGCCGCCCGCCGGTACCTGGTTAGCATCGCCGGCGCGCATGATGAGCGAACCGAGGCGACGCATCTCTTCATGCAAAAGACCGACCGCATTGTGCTCGCAATCGTCCGAGCGGAACGAATTTGAGCAGACGAGCTCGGCATAGCCGTCCGTTTTATGGGCCGCAGTTCCCTTGAGCGGCCGCATTTCGTGCAGCACAACAGGCACGCCCGCTTGCGCGAGTTGCCAGGCCGCCTCGGACCCGGCAAGACCGCCGCCAACCACGTGTACCGCTTGAAATCCGGCTACCATTCGATATTCATTAGGCTTTCGGGTGGGGCGCCGCAACGGGTGCAGGAATTCGGGATGCGTCTGAGATTGAGGTACTGCGCTGTGGTGGCCTGGGCGGCCTTCGGTGTCCTGACGGATACGGCTTTGGCCGCGACCATGCCTGGCGTGATTGACGCGACTTACGGCGAGTTCCCGGTTGTGCCGCCGACGCCCAGCGTTGTGGTCGTCTGTTACGGTTTCACCTGCAAATATCGCGCTGAGGTCGATTTGACGGCGGGCGACCGTGCCAAGCTCACGCAATTTCTGGCCGCCGGCAAGGCTTCACCGAAAGCCGAGCGCAAGGCGGTGGCAGCGGCGGGCGCCTGGTTCGACAGGCGCATCGGTCCGATCACGAATACAAAAAATCACGTGGCGCGCGCCGGCATGAAGTACATGTGGGATATTCACCAATTCGATTGCATCGATTCCAGCCGCAACACGACAAGTCTCCTGCTGGTGCTCGACCAGCTTAAGCTATTGCGACATCACGACGTGGATCAGCCGGAGGCGCGCGGCCATCTGGTTGATGGACGGCCACCGCACGCCACCGCGGTGCTCATCGAAAAGCCGAGCGGGACAAAATGGGCGATCGATTCCTGGACCGTCAGATACGGCGAGCCGCTCGAAATCATGCCGCTGGAGCGCTGGAAGACCCTCGACTGAGCCGCGAAAAGCGAAACGCCCGCGGATAGCCGCGGGCGTTTTCAGCGGGTAGGTGGATTTAGCCGCGATGTGCGCTGTTCCAGGCAACCCGCGGAATGTCCGACCGGCTAATGCCGATATCGGCGAGCTCGCGGTCGCCCAGGCGCGACAGTTCGTTCAAGCTCTGGTTATAGCGCTTCCATTCCTGGACGAAGCGCACGAGTGCAGCAAACATGATGTCCTCTTTCCTTTAGGGCCGGCCAAAGCCGATTGATCTTTCGAATGGGAAAATAGGCCTCGCCGGGCAAAAGAAAAGCAATAATGTTGCGCCGCAGCTAAGCGAAAAGTGCATAGCTAAAGTAACTGTAAAATAAGGAAAACAGCAAAAATGATCCGAATTTTTGCAGCGAAACGCAAGTCGGATTCGCTGCAGTGCACTATAGGGGCTGTCTTCCTGCGGAAATCAGCTCGATTGTGTAAGTTAGGGGCCGGCAACGGGAGACAAAGACCCATGAAATCGCATACCTGGCGCGCCGTCGCGGTTGCCGCCGTTTTGAGTGTTGCAGCATCGGCTTCGGCTTTGGCGGCTGAGGTCAGGGTGCTCACAGCAGGCGCCTTCAAGGAAGTTGTTCTGGCGCTGGTGCCGGATTTCGAAAAGCAGACCGGCAACAAGGTGGTTGTCGCGAACGATACTGCGGGCGCCTTGAAGAAACGGATCGAGGGTGGAGAGGCCTTCGACGTCGCGATTATTACTCCGGCTGTCGTCGATGAACTGGCGAGCGCTGGAAAAGTTGTTACCGGCAGCCGCGTGAACATTGCTTCGGTTGGCGTCGGGGTGGTGGTGAAAGAGGGCGCGGCCAAACCCGACGTGAGTACGGTCGAAGCACTCAAGCAGGCGCTGCTCTCCGCCAAATCGGTGGCTTACATCGACCCCGCCAGCGGCGGATCGAGCGGCATCTATATCGACAAATTGCTTGAGCGCCTTGGAATCGCCGACCAGGTCCGGCCGAAAGCAAAGCTTAAAAAGGGCGGCCATGTCGCCGACCTGATCGTCAGCGGTGAGGCAGAGCTTGGCCTGCACCAGATCAGTGAAATTGTGCCGGTGAAGGGTGCCGCCCTTGTCGGTCCATTGCCAAAAGAGATTCAGAACACCACGACCTATGCGTCTGGCTTGAGTGCCGCCGCCCAAAATAAGGAGGCAGCGCAGGCACTGATAAAGACCTTCTCCAGCCCAGCGGCTGCCGCAATTCTCAAGTCCAAAGGCATGGAGCCCGCGGGCTAGGGATCTGGCGCTTTGCATCTGACAGCCGATGCGCGTCCGCTCGATCGCCGCGTTGTCATCACTGCGCTGGGCGTCGCCCAGATCTTCGCCTGGGGAACCTCGTTCTATTTCCCGGCGGTTTTCGCTGAACCGATTGTCGCAGAAACCGGCTGGTCGCTCGGATTTGTGGTCGGCGGCACATCGATCGGGTTGCTCACCGCCGGTCTGATCTCGCCGCGGGTTGGCCGCATCATCGATGCTCGCGGCGGCCGGCCGGTGCTGATTGCCAGCTCCGCCTGTTACGCCGCGGGACTGGCTTGCGTCGGAATTGCACCTGCGTTGCCGGTCTACTTGTTCGCCTGGGTGCTGATCGGTATCGGCATGGGCACCGGGCTCTATGACGCGGTTTTCGCCGCGTTGGGGCGCATGTATGGCAGCGACGCGCGCGGGCCGATCACCAATCTCACGCTGTTCGGCGGTTTTGCGAGCACGATTTGCTGGCCGCTGAGCGCCTTCATGATCGATCACATCGGCTGGCGCGCCGCCTGTTTTGTTTACGCGGCACTGCACCTTTTGCTGCTCCTGCCCCTGCAGATGGCTGTCGTCGGCCGCGCCCCCGAACATCATTTGCAAAAACAGCCGCGAGCCGAAGGAGACCCGTCCGCTACGGCGCCCATTCAGAACGAAACGCTGATTTTCGCTTTGCTTGCCGTCGTGCTGTCGATTGCAGCCGGCATCGGTTCGGTCGTCGTGGTTCATTTGCTGATTTTCCTGCAGGCGAGGGGGGTCGACTTCGCCCTCGCAGTGACCCTGGGGACCATTTTCGGGCCGGCACAGGTCGGTGCGCGCGTTGTCGAACGGTTGTTCGGCAGTCGCTATCATCCGATCTGGACCATGATTGCGTCATGTACGCTGATGGCGATCGGGCTGTTGTTGCTGGAGGCTGCAATCCCCGTGCTGGTCCTGGTGATCCTGCTTTATGGCGCAGGCTATGGGATTTCCTGGATCGGCCGCGGCACGCTGCCGCTGGCGCTGTTCGGACCGATACGTTTCCCGCGCCTGATGGGTAAGCTCGCTTTCCCAAGCCTGATCGTGCAGGCGCTGGCGCCGTCGGCCGGCGCGCTGATGATCGAGGCGCGCGGCGCGGATGCGACCATCGGCGTATTGACGCTGCTCGCGCTGATCAATGTGGTGTTGATCGGAATTTTGTGGGCGTTATGCCGCGATCAAACTAGCGAGGCGTAAGCACCGCGGTATCGCTGACGCGGTTATTCTGACCGCTTTGAGCCGAGCTGAGCGAGACAGCCAACCCGAGCAGAGTCAGGGCAAAGATGCTGATGGCGAGGCGGATGAGGAGCATGGCAATCGCACCCGGAAGAGCCAATGTTGCAGCGCTGGCGGGCCGTGCCCGGACTATGGCCGATGTGAACATCGTCCTAGCGCCGTCGCCGGTGCAATAACTCGCGGAGCCCGAAAATGTTGCCATTGCAGATGCTTTATTTTGAAGACCTCTCGGTGGGCATGACCGAAAGGTTAAAGAAAGTCATCGACTCCTCCGATGTGGTCGGCTTTGCCGAGGTCACCGGTGACCGCAATCCTATCCATCTGTCCGAGCATTTCGCAGCCAAGACGCCTTTCGGCACGCGCATTGCCCATGGCCTTTATACCGCCAGCCTGATTTCCGCGGTGCTCGGCACCCGGTTACCGGGGCCTGGCGCGGTCTATATTTCGCAGACGCTGAATTTCCGCGCGCCGGTCAAAATCGGCGACACCGTCGAAGTCAGCGTGGTGGTTGCGGAACTGATGCCGGAAAAATTCCGCGCGCGGCTGACCTGTACGTGTTCGGTCGACGACGAAGTGGTGCTTGACGGAGAGGCCTGGGTGAAGGTGCCGTCGAAAGAAGCGGGCGGGCGTCCTCTACCGCGCGTTTAAAAACAAAACACGGGACAAAACGCTGACGACGCGCCCAAGCTGGGCGCGCTGCCAGATCGACGCGTAGAAATCCCTTACAAGCCTGGCTTCAGGCCAAACACACAACGTCGACTTCCGTCCGGACGCCGGCATATCGTGAGCTGGCCGTCCGGTGGCGCGACTGGCATTGCTTCGTCGAAGGGCACAAGTTCGTCCTCAACGAGCCAGCCGACTGCAGAAGACGCCGCTTTTGTGTAACTCTTGCAATCGTAGTCGCCACAGCACCACTCGCCCGACGAATTCTTGAAGGCGCCGCGGTTAACCCAGCTGTCGTGCGCAAACGCCAGCGTGGTGGTGAAAAGCACAGACACGAAGACAAGCAGTGAGCGTACCAGAGCTCGCGACATCGGTGGCCTCCATAAAAATCCCCCGGCGCTGCGCGTTACTGTGGCGTCCTGTCCGCCGCTCCTCCGTCTCCCGAAGTCATCGACCGCCGGATTTGTTCCGTTACGGTCAACGGTATGTCTGCACGCAAGCTTTTGATTGGTTGTGACGAATCAAGCCAACCTGAAAATGCTAGCACGGTTGCACTATTTATAAGTGTAAATTTGTGCAGTGCGGCAAACGCGCCACACTGGGAACTCAAACAAAACATCGCAAACTCGATGCGAATGAATTTTGACTGGAAATCGCGCGTGAGATTCACGCGATGAAGCAGCCGTGGCAGCTCTGGCGCGACCGGCGCGGCCGGATATCGCCATTGCGGATTACCGTGCTGGCGCTGTTGTTGCTGCCGCTCGCCAAAGCGATTTTCGAGGCGAGTGCCATCGCGCATAGCGCGCGTCCGATCAACGAATTGATCCATCGTGCCGGTTTCTGGACGCTGGTCTTTCTCGGCGTAACATTGGCGGTGACGCCATTCCGGCAAATTCTCCGTTACGGCCCTCTCATCGATGTGCGCCGCATGCTTGGTGTGGGCGCTTTTTGTTATATCGCGGCGCACCTCACGCTGTTCTTTGCCGACCAGAGCTACAGCATTGGCAAGGTCGTTCACGAAATTACCCATCGCGTCTACCTGATCATCGGCGCGACAGCATGGCTCGGGCTTGCCACGCTCGCAGCAACCTCGACCGACGGCATGGTGCGCCGCCTTGGCGCCTTGCGTTGGCGGCGTTTGCACCAGATCGTCTATGGGATCGCGCTCTTGGCGCTGATCCACTATTTCCAGCAAACCAAGGCCGATGTGACCGTGCCGATCTTTGCCGCTAGCCTGTTTTTCTGGCTCATCGCCTACCGCTTGCTCGCCTGGTGGCAGGGCACGACGCATTTATCCACGCTGAGCCTGCTGGCGCTCGCGATTTCGGTCTCAGTTATCACATTTCTCGGCGAGGCCGTCGGCATCGCGATTGCGTTCCATGTTTCGCCCGCGCTTGTGCTCGGCACAATTTTCGATTTCGGCGCCGGCATCCGCCCGGGTTGGGAGGTGCTTGCGGCCGGGATGGCGGTCGTCGCCGCCGACGCCATCATGGCGCGATGGAAAGGCTGCATCGCGCGGCCGCGCACGGTCGCGGCGGAGTAGGGCGCGCCTAGCGAACGCCGCCTTTCTTCTGCACAGGCCCGGTGAGCGCCTCGAAGCGCTTGCGCAGATCGGCAACTTTCTCGGTATTGCTCATAAAGGCCGGATATTCGTTGGCGAGCTTGAGTGAGAACAGCGGCGGCAGGCCGGCCGGTGGCGGCACATCCCTCCGCGGCGACCAGGTGTCGAGCTTGCCTTGCTGCTCTTTTTCCAGGAACCAACTTAGGAACAGCCGTGCCGCGTTCGGATGCGGCGACTCCTTGAAGGTGGCCGCGGTCTGCGCCCAGACCGGCGTGGGATCGATCTTCGAGAAGGAAATCTCGACCAGTTTTCCGGCGCGTTGTTCGCGCAGCGACAGATTTGGGTTGGAGTCGAGCGAAACCACGCTTTCGCCAGACGCGAGGCTCCGCGATACGCCAAGATGTCCCTGGATGAACTGGCCACCATTGGCGATGTATTTTTTCATCCAGTCCCAGCCGTAGTGGTCGACCAGCGTATAGAACAGATAGAGCGTGATGTCGTCGTCATGCGGATAGCAGGAGATCATCTTGCCCTTGAATTCGGGTTTAAGGAAATCCTTGGCCGATTTCGGTGCGTCGGCGGGTTTCACCAGATCCTTGTTGAAGGCATAGGACACGGAGGTGACGAATACCCCGACGTAATAGCCATCCTTGTCCTTGAATGTCTTGTCGATCGCGTCCCACGCGGCTGGCCTGAACTGCGCGAGAACGCCTTCCTTTTTCCAGCGGATGAAATCCTGCACCGTCTGCAGAATGGCGAGATCGGCATCGAGCGTCTTGCTTTTGAGCTGCTGGTTGATCTTCTCGTCATGCACGTTGCTGAAGCCGGAGTGGATCGTCACCTTGATGCCCGGATATTTCTGCTCGAAGGCGCGCACCGGGACTTCGTAGAGCGACGTCGGGCCGCCGCCATAGATCACGAGCTCTTTTTCCTGTTTCGCCTTTTCATAGAGCTCCTGCATGCTCTGCGCTTGCGCGGCGCCCGAGTGCGCGAACGCGCAGGCGACAAGCAGTGCAATGTGACGAAGCTTTGCAATCATGGCCGTTCCCCCAGCGTATTTTCGTTGCAAAAAGCGTAGCGTGGGCTTCGTGATGAGTAAATCAGCGATCAGATTTTACGGCTGTCATAGGCCCAATGCAGGAGCGCCTGTCGCTGACGGCGCCGGCAGAGCAGGTCGCCCGGCTCGCAATGCTTCTGGACCTGGCGCACGTGCCGGCGGATCGCCTTCCAGCGTTTGATCTGACGCCTGTCTTCATCCGGCAAGCGCCGGCCCATGTAGTAGCGGCAATACCATTGAAACCAGCCGCGCGGATCGTCGGGGTGGATCCAGCCCTTACGCTTCCATTCCGACAACGGCTGGCTGGCGTCGACCCCGAAGAAATTGCGGGCGTGATCGTAAGCGCGTGGCGAAAGCTTCGCTTTGACGAACCAGCGTTTCGGAAACTCGCGACGGCAATCGGTCATGTACTTGCCGCCAAATACCCCCAGCCTGAGCATTTGTGTCGGCGTTAGCTGTGGCTTGAATTCCGGATCAAAAGCACGGCCGGCGGGCGCGCTCAGCACATAGCGATAGTTCTTCTGCATCTTGTCCGAAACAGTGACGGTGCGTTTGCGCATCGGCGGGGAAATGAATTTCTTATTGCCGCAGGTCGTTGTATTCCGGGTGGCGATCCATATAGGCCTTGGCAAAGGGGCATAGCGGTTTGACCTTGAGGCCATCTCCGCGGGCAATGTCGAGAACGCCGCGGAGCAATGTAGAGCCGATGCCGCGCCCTCCCAGAGCCTTTGGAACCTCCGTATGGAGGATCGTCAAAATGCCATCGGCGCGTCTGTAGTTGGAAAATGCGACGTGGCCGTCGACGTCGAGTTCGAAACGGTGACGATTTGTGTTGTCGTGAACGTTATTGGACATCGTCACGGTCTCTGCACAATCCTGCACTACCTTTTAGGTTGGTTCCCCTCATCAATTTTGCAAGGTGCCTCATGCCCAGTCTCACGCTTTATCATGCTTCGCCCTCGCGTTCCTCGATCGTGCTGTGGATGCTGGAGGAAATCGGCGAGCCCTACGAGATCAAGCTGCTCAAGCTCAGTGCGGGCGACAACATGAAGCCGGATTATCTCGCTATCAATCCGATGGGCAAAGTGCCCGCGCTCAAGCACGGAGATACCATCATTACCGAAGTGGCCGCGATCTGCACTTATCTGGCCGACGAATTTCCCGCGAAGAAGCTCAATATTCCGATCGGTTCGCCAAAGCGCGGCGTTTATCTCAAATGGCTGTTCTTCGGGCCGGGCTGCATGGAGCCGGCGGTGATCGATCGCGCCGCGCCACGCAAGGAGGAAGCGCGTCGTGCGATGCTCGGCTACGGCGATTTTGACACGACCATGAATGTGGTGGCGAAGGCAGTCGAGAAGGGTCCCTGGCTGATGGGCGATCAGTTCACCGCCGCGGACGTCGTGATCGGGGCCAACATCCGCTGGGGCACCATTTTCAAACTCATTCCCGAACGGAAGGAGTTTCTCGACTACTCCGCCCGCATCGCCGCGCGTGCGGCGGCGCAGCGCGCGGAGGCGAAGGATCAGGAGCTCGCGGCGAAAGCGGCCTAGTTGGCGCGCGCTCTCCGGTACCGAAGGAGCGAGGCCACCAGCCCCCACACGATCAGGATCACGGCCGGCCAGAACGTGAAAAACGTGAGCAGGCCGGGACCGATCGGATTGGGATTTGTATCGTTGAGCAATCCAAGCGAAGCCGCTGCTCCAATCGCGAGCAGCGGACCGGTGCCCAGGACGAGGAGGGCAATCCCGATCCAGAACAGGCGAGAGAGCTTGAATCGCGCCGCCGAATCCATGGCGGCGCAGGTTACCGCGAGGTGCCGCGATTGCCTATGACGCCTTGCGCAGGCGTTCGCCACCACCGCGCAGGTCGTTGAGAATTGCCAGCGCGCGCTCCATGGAAAACGCGCGCGTTTTTGCGCTGAATGCGGCGCCGGCATCGGGCATCATGTAGGCGTGCTTGATGCCGGGAAAGATATGCAGCTCCACATTCTTCATCCGGGGAGGCACCTCGCGGTATGCCGCGATCACTTCTGGCGGGGCCTGGTTGTCTTCATCGCCCCAGATAACGCAGATCGGCGCCGTCACGCCCTCAAGCTCGCCGATGTAATCCTGCAGACGCGTGCCGTGGCACGAAATGCCGGCAGCATAACCGAGCCGCTTCGGCCCGAGAATGGCGTAGGGTCCGCCATAACAGAAGCCCATGACGGCGGCGCGGCCGTTGAATTCGGGCAGCTTGCGCAATCCGACGAGCGTGTCGGCTATGTCGGCTTCGCCGGTTTTGATCTTTTCCGGACGCGGTTGTGACCGTTTGTTGGTGAGTTCGCCATCAGCGCGGGTGAGCGGCCCGGGGATCGTGCGCCAGAACAGGTCGGGCGCGGCAGCAATGAATCCGTGCGAAACAAATTCATCAGCGAGGTCGCGCAAGTTCTTGTCGACGCCATGCACGGCGCTCGCGAGTACTACTGCCGGCACCGGGCTGTCGACTTTCGGCATCGCGAGGTAGCAATCAAAATCGCTGCCTGCGCGCCCATGTACCTGGATCGTTTTGCCCACCATGTTGTTTATCCCTGTTCCTATTTGGGCCGAATGCTAGCCGCGCAGTGGGCGAGAAGCGATTCATTTCCGCTATCACCTTTTGCGGGATGTGAAATGCCGACATTTACGGTCCCGGCGCGGCTATGTCCGCATTTTATCCGCATTTGTTGTGCTCAATCGCAAGCGGGGAGGTCTCGACATGAAAGCCATTGTTACAATTCTCGGCGTCATTCTTCTGATCGTTGCCGCTGTCTATTTCTTGGTGCCGGCGGATTCACTGCCAGGCTTTTTTCCCGGACACGAGGCGGGCCTAATGCGCGTACGCGCCAAGCACGGCATGTTGTCGGGAGGGCTCGGAATAATCTTGCTGGGCACAAGTTGGTTTCTGGGCCGAAGGTGAGCGGGGCGAAGGCAACACCGCTCATGCCCGCTGTATAAGTGCGCAAGTCGGCTTTAGCCGACTTGCGGCGGGCGCCCAGTTACTCACTACACCAAACTGGTTCCCCGCTTGCGCTGAAATTAAATGACGAAAGGGGGCGACAGACTACCTTCGTCCGTTGACCCGCGCCGAATCCGCCTGTTTGGCGGCCGAGGCTTTCTGCCATTCGAGGAATTGCTCGAACAGCGCCTCATTCTGTTCCGGTGTGGTTGATCCGGTTGTTCCTGCCTGCGACGCGCGCGTGGCCATGAACTGATCAAACTTGCGACGCATCTCCGGCGTGGCGGCCTGTGCCTGTGGGGCTGCGTGGGCATCGATCCACGCCTGTGCCGCAGGGAAACGCTTCCATCCCTGCAGATTTGCGGTCAGCGAAACTTCCTTCCACTTGGGATGGAACGGCGGTTTCTGCAAAGTATCGAACTTGTCGAAGAAGGCCTGCACAAAACGCTCGACCTTGCGATAACGCTCGCTGCCCGGACTCCAGTTGTATGCCGCGAGGATGGCGGGCACCGCGATGGTATCGATACGTTGTCCGGCCGGGAGCAAAGACGGATAATCATCCGCCTTTAGTTGCGAAGGCAGGTAGTCCCCCTGCAGCGAAGCAGCGTATTCGATCGGAACCAGGTGGAAACGCTCGTCCTTGATGGTGGTGGTGAATTTCGAAGGCACGCCCTGCACCGCGACCATCGCGTCGATTTCGCCCTTGCGCAGTTTTTCATAAGCGACGCGCTGCTCGATATAGGCGAATTTCGGGTGGATGCCGAGCCGTTCGAACACCGTGATTGCGGTGACGAAAGTGCCGCCATTCGGCAGGTCGACGGCCACGGTCTTTCCTTCGAGATCAGACAATTTCTGCACCGACTTCGCCGCCACGACGTGCATTTCCTCGTTGTAGAGCTTGGTGATGTAGGTCATCTGATTCTTCAGGCCGCTCGCAAATCCTTTCTTCTCGAGATAATCGAGCGTGTCGGACCGGATGATGCCGATGTCGACGCCCTTGAGGTAAAGGATGTCGGCGATGCTCTGCACCGAGCCGCGTCCCACGATCGGCAAGATGCGAAGGTTATCGCCATCGTCAAGCGCGGAGGCGAGGTCGGCGCCGATCTGCACATACGTGCCGCCGATCGTTCCCGAGATGATCGTGGTCGTATTGGCGTTGAGACGATCCCTCGTCGAATGCCCCGCTTTGCTCAAGCTGAAGATCGCCTTGAGCCCTTCGCTGACCTGGCCCGGATCGACTTCGCCTTGTTCGGCCAGACTGCTCGTGGCAGCGAGCGCCAGCGTGATTGCTGCGAGGCAGCTCAGTTTGATGATTTTTTTCATTGCTAACTTTTCCCCCTGCCTGAAGGTTATTTACTGTTGGTGTTTGTGTTGATGCGGTTTTGACTTGCAAGCGCTTCGAGACGCCCTGTGGCATCTGTGGAGCCCCAATCGCGCGCCCGCTGATACCAGAGCTGGGCAAGCGCGGGATCCGGCACAACACTGATGTTTCCGAATCTCTTCATCGTGGCTGGATCGTAGGTGGTCGCCAACTGATAAGCCGCGCGGGCATGCCTTGTTTCGGCGACCCGTTGCAACAATAATCGGGCCGACGCCAGGTCGCCATTGGCCATCAATTCGTCGGCGCGCCGCATCAGGCTTTCCACTTCTTTCGGATCAAGCTGTCGCACGGACTGCGTCGGTGCCGGTGCGGCCGGAAGTTCTTTCGTCGCGTTAACGGCACTCGCGGTGAAGGCGGGCTGCTGTGCCGGTTGTGGCGCGACTTGCTGCGCGATTTGCGGTGCGGCTTGTGGCGGCGCCTGCGGGGCGGGTTGCGGGCGAAGCACGACGGTGTCGCGGCGTTCGGCCGGCGGAGGCTGACGCCAGGCCAGACGCATGGGGCTGCGGACAATCGGCGTGCCATTACCGGCGCGCAGTTCAGCCGTTGCCGTGACCAGGCCGACATAATCCTGCGGCGGCGTTACCCGTGTCTTCGGCAAATCTTCTATGGCGACGCGCCATTGTCCGTCGCTGTCCGCACTGCCGGTATTGATGACAGTTCCCGACGGAAGCCCGCTGAGAACGATTGCCGTTCCGGCAATTGAATTCTTCACTTCAATGCCGAGCGGTAGCGCTGCATTCATCTCGCCAGCGGTATCGTTTACCACCAGCGTCGGAGCGACGCCGGTCTTCGAAACTTTTTGCAGATCTGTGGTGGCCGCCTGCAGGCGGTTGGCCAGCGACACATCTACGTCCTTTGCGGCAACCGGCGTGTTGCGCCCTTGCGAGAATTCGAGAAGGCCGATTCCGACCACGACGCCGATAACTGCGGCTCCGGCGACAATGGCGAGCGTCTTGACGCTCACGAATCCGGCTGGCCGCTCATATTCAATCTTGTCGAGACCATCGAGCGACGTGCGAAACGAATTCGGCAGCGGCGGAACGGGCTGCGTCCAGTCTTCGACCGGTTGCGGACTGCGCTGATCATCCGGCCGCGACGAAGGTTGGATAGAAGGTGGGTCGTTGACGCCATCGCGCAATTTGCGCGGTGCATAATATTGTAAATCTTTTGGACTCAGAGGGTCGTTCTGGGTTGGTGTACTCATACGCGTTATCCCATGAACAAAAGGCAACAAACGGCTTGATTGCTACCGCGCCATTCAGAACCTTCCGCTGAAATTCTCCCCGTTCTTCAAATAGTAACAAGATTTCCCGGCCTGCGGGAGGTAGTTTAGCACCCCGGCTTGCGGATTGCTGCGTGACGGCTAAAATTTCGCAATTAAGCCTTACCCGCCGCGTGGTCCCATGATCACGCTAGCGCTTGGTATTGTCTAAAATTATGGCAGGGCTGTCCCGGTTGGGGAAAGCTGCAATTTTGTCACAAAAAAAACGTGGCAGTGCTTTCTTTGGTAAACGCGGCCACCGGCGTTCACCCCGCCGGTGGCCTTCATTAGGGTCGCCCGTTTTGTACAAAACGAGCGACCCTCTTTTTTCAGAGCTACGGAACGATGCTCTGAAATCGACATTACCCGCGAAGGTAGGGCGGCACCAGTCCTGCGGCTGTGATGCGGGTCACAGCAAATACGATTGTGGGTGAGTGTTGTCGGCAATCTACAGTCGGAGTTCCCGCCGAACAAAGACCGCCTCGCGGCGGTCTTTTGTTTTGCAGCATGTTGAGCGATGCGTTTAAGCGGCGGCGCGTGCAGTTTTCTTTTTTCTGCGGCGCGCGGCAAAGCCGGTCACGCCGAACAGCGGTAGTGCTTTCACGGGCTGAAAGATACTGAGAAGAGATTGGAACAATTTTAGATAATTTTTTGCGAGTGCGGGCGACGCATCTTTAAAAGGTCCGCGCGTATGGTCGGCGCCATCATGACACGCATGTTCATAATCGCCTTCGCGATCATCGTCGCCGGCGCTGCGCAGGCCGCGGCGCCGGAATTCGACATGGATCATTTCTGCGCCGACTTCGCAAAGAACCGGCAGGGCGGTGACCTCGGCGGCATGGCAAAGGCGGTCTGTCTGATCAGCGAGGAGTCGACCAAGGCGCTTGTCGACAAAGCCTGGGATCACGTTTCGACGCAGAACAAAGAGGCCTGCCTCAAGTCCGCTGGCCAATCCTATGTCGGTCTCGCGACGTGTCTGAGTTCGGTGCAGGCGAAGTAGCGCCACCGGATCAGCCTGAGAGTATATTCAGCCGATATTCAATCCACGCGCTGTGCTATCGTACTCGCGCGCCATCATCCAGGAATTTCCTTCGTGAGTGTGCACGAGATCGATGCGATCCGCGCGCTGCTGACATCGAAGCCGCGTCCGGTTGGCTGGAGCGAACGGCGGCAGCGCATCGACGAGATCGGCGCGACCTGGCCGGCCGCCGACGATATCGAGCTTGAGGAGGTCGATCTGGGCGGCGATCTGCCGGGCGAATGGTCGCTCGCGCCCGGCAGCGATCCCTCGCGTGTGCTGATCTTCTTTCACGGCGGTGGATACTGCTCGGGCTCGATCGTAAGCCATCGCCGCATGGTGACCGAGGCGGGCCGCGCCGCGCGGATGCGCACGCTCGCCGTCGCCTACCGGCTTGCGCCCGAGCACCCTTATCCGGCGGCGCATGAAGATGCGATAAAAGCCTGGCGCTTCGTGCGGGGACGGGGAATTACGGCGGAGCACATGGTGATTGGCGGTGACAGCGCCGGCGGCAATCTGACGATTACCCTGATCAACCGTCTGCGCGCAGCGGGCGACGACCAGCCGGCCGGCGCGTGGCTCGCTTCACCGTGGACCGATCTCACCATGTCCGGCGCATCGCTCGAGACCAAGGCCGCCGCCGACCCGCTCATTCACAAGGCGTATCTCGAAGAGCTTGCGGATGCTTATTCGCCGGGCCCGCTCGGCCGCAACAATCCATTGATCTCGCCCCTCTTCGCGGATCTGCATGGCTTTCCACCGACACTCATTCAGGTTGGTTCGGATGAAACGCTGCTCGATGACGCGGTGCGCTTTGCCCGTGCTTTGGGCCTCGCCGACGTCAACGTCACGCTGCAAGTCTGGCCGCACATGATCCATGCCTGGCCGATGTGGAACGCGAAACTTGAGGCAGGGCGACAGGCGCTCGCGGAATTTGGCACATTCGCGCAGCGACGGATGTAAGGCGGCCAATTACTGTTTGCGCGGCTTGGCGCGAATTGTCAGCGAGCCGTCGGCATTTTCGACCACCTCGGCACCTTTCTTCCGTAACAAGTCGGTGAAGTCATCCTTGTTAAGCGGGCGATGCGGATCGTCGACAGGGGCCGCTGCGACCGTGACGCCAGCGGGCAAGCTCGCGCGTTCGAGATATCCTGAAATCTCGCCCCAGCCGTCGCGTTGATCGTAGTTCACCTTGATGTAAGGCATGGCGCCGTCGCCGCCCGTGAACTCGGTTTCGAGATATTTTCGTTCGCTCGCATGCAGCTCTCGCGCGCTGCCATCTGCATTCACGTAGACGTATGGGTAAGGTCCTTCCGGCATCACTCCGCCGCCTGCACGCGTTTCTTGCGCTTCGCCTCGCGCGCTAGCACGGGCGCCAGGAATTGCCCGGTATAACTGTGCTTTACCTTCACAATGTCTTCCGGGGTGCCGGCCGCGACGATTTCGCCGCCGCCGTCGCCGCCTTCCGGGCCGAGGTCGATCACCCAGTCAGCGGTCTTGATTACTTCCAGATTGTGCTCGATTACCACCACCGTATTTCCTTGTTCGACCAGCTCATGCAGCACGTCGAGCAGCTTGGCCACATCGTGGAAATGCAGGCCCGTAGTCGGTTCATCCAGAATGTATAGCGTGCGGCCGGTCGCGCGTTTTGACAGCTCCTTAGCGAGCTTGACGCGCTGCGCCTCGCCGCCGGACAGGGTGGTCGCCTGCTGGCCGACATGGATGTAGTCAAGGCCGACTCGATGCAGCAGCGCCAGTACGTCACGCACGCGCGGCACCGCCTTGAAGAATTCCAGCGCCTCTTCGACCGTCATGTCGAGCACGTCGGCGATCGACTCACCCTTGAACAGCACCTCAAGTGTTTCGCGATTGTAGCGCTTGCCCTTGCAGACATCGCAGGTAACGTAGACGTCGGGCAAAAAGTGCATCTCGATCTTGATCACGCCGTCGCCCTGGCAGGCTTCGCAACGGCCGCCCTTGACGTTGAATGAGAAACGGCCCGGCTCGTAGCCGCGCGCCTTGCTCTCCGGCAGGCCGGCAAACCATTCGCGGATCGGTGTGAATGCGCCGGTATAGGTCGCAGGATTCGAGCGCGGCGTGCGGCCGATCGGCGACTGGTCGATGTCGATGATCTTGTCGATATGCTCCAGCCCCTCGATCCGGTCGTGCGGGGCAGGTGCAAGCGAGGCGCCGTTGAGCTTGCGCGCGACTGCATTGTAGAGCGTGTCCACCAGAAGCGTAGACTTTCCGCCGCCGGACACGCCGGTCACGCAGGTGAAGAGCCCGAGCGGGATCTCCGCGTTTATGTTCTTCAGGTTATTGCCGCGGGCATTGACGACCTTGAGTGTGCGGCGCGCGTTGCGCGTACGTCGCTCGGGGATCGGCACGGAGAGTTCGCCGGAGAGGTACTTGCCGGTCCATGATTTCGGCGCGTCGATCAGGTCCTCGACCTTGCCTTCCGCCACGATCTCGCCGCCGTGGATGCCGGCGCCGGGGCCGATATCGAGCACGTGATCGGCGGTGCGAATGGCATCTTCGTCATGCTCGACCACGATCACGGTGTTACCGAGATCGCGCAGCCGCTTCAGGGTTTCCAGCAGGCGTGCATTGTCGCGCTGATGCAGGCCAATGGACGGCTCATCGAGCACATAGAGCACGCCGGTCAGGCCTGAGCCGATCTGCGAGGCAAGGCGGATGCGCTGGCTTTCGCCGCCGGACAGCGTGCCCGATGCACGTGAGAGCGTGAGATAATCGAGCCCGACGTCGACCAGAAACTTGAGTCGCTCGCGGATTTCCTTGAGCACGCGCACGCCGATCTCGTTCTGCTTGGCATTAAGTTGTGCGGGCAGCGCTGTGAACCATTCGCCGGCGCGCTTGACGGACAAGTTCGCCACCTGCGCGATATTGTTTTCGCCCACCTTGACGCACAGCGCCTCCGGCTTGAGACGCGCTCCCTTGCACGCTGCACAGGGCACATCGGTGAAATATTTCTGCAGGTCCTCGCGCGCCCACTCGCTCTCGGTTTCCTTGAAGCGCCGCTCGAGATTGGTGATGACGCCTTCGAACGGCTTTTTCGTCGTGTAGCCGCGCAGGCCGTCATCATATGTGAACTTGATCTCGTCCTCGTCCGAGCCATAGAGAATCGCGTCCTGCGTTTTCTTCGGCAGGTCCTTCCATTTGGAATCGAGCGTGAAGCGATAGTGCTTGGCCAGCGCATCGAGTGTCTGGATGTAATAGGGCGATGAGGATTTCGCCCAGGGCGCGATAGCGCCCTTGCGCAGCGTGGCGTCGCGGTCCGGGATCACCAGGTCAGCATCGATGTGTTGCTCGACACCAAGACCGCCGCATTCCGGACAGGCGCCGAACGGATTATTGAAAGAGAACAGCCGCGGCTCGATTTCCGGAATGGTGAAGCCGGAAACCGGGCAGGCGAATTTCTCGGAAAAGATCAGCCGCTCGGCGTTGGCGTTGCGGCCGCGATTGGCAGTCGCGCCAGTGGCCTTGCTGTCGGCCAGCTCGACTACAGCGAGGCCATCGGCGAGCTTGAGGCACTGCTCCAGCGAGTCCGCAAGCCGCGTTGTGATATCGCTGCGGACAACAAGCCGATCGACCACCACATCGATGTCGTGAGTGAATTTTTTGTCGAGTGGCTTTACATCCTGGATTTCGTGAAAGTCGCCGTCGATCTTCACGCGCTGGTAGCCTTTGCGCAGGAATTCGGCGAGTTCCTTCTTGTATTCCCCTTTACGTCCGCGCACGACTGGCGCCAACACGTAGATGCGCGTTCCTTCCGGCAGGGCCAGCACGCGATCGACCATCTGCGAAACAGTCTGACTCTCGATCGGCAGGCCGGTCGCCGGCGAGTAGGGCACGCCGACGCGCGCCCATAACAGGCGCATGTAATCATAGATCTCGGTAACGGTGCCAACGGTCGAACGTGGATTGCGCGAAGTGGTTTTCTGTTCGATCGAGATCGCCGGCGACAATCCGTCGATCTGATCGACGTCCGGCTTCTGCATCATCTCGAGGAATTGCCGCGCATAAGCGGAAAGCGATTCCACGTAGCGACGCTGGCCTTCGGCATAGATGGTGTCGAAGGCAAGCGAGGATTTTCCCGAGCCCGACAGGCCAGTGAAAACGACCAGCCTGTCGCGCGGAATGGCGACGTCGATGTTCTTCAGGTTGTGCTCGCGCGCGCCGCGGATCGCGATCACGCGGGCGTCGCTGCGGCTTGGCTTGTTGCTACGTTCAGCCATATGACCCGGCGAATTGGGACCTGTGAGGCAAAGCCATCCCTTCGGACCCGCAAAACGGCGGGTCCGTGGTGGCCTGCTTGGCTAGAACGTAGTGAGAACAGGACCGATTTGCCAGACCGCAGGGAGGCGTTTCCCCGCGTTCTTTTCGCGAAATAGTCCCGAAAAATGAAGGGCCGGCACCTAGCCGGCCCTTCGGTATCTCCCGGTCTGGCGGCTACCAGAAGCGGTAGTTGACGCCGAGCTTGATGATGTTGGGCTTGAAACTCACCGCAGTCGAAACGCCGCATATGGCGGGGCCGCAAGTCGAGGTGCCCAGATCGGCGTAGAGGTATTCAATCTTCGCCGACCACGGACCGAGAATTGCGTATTCGAGGCCGGTGCCGATGGTCCAGCCGGCGCGGCTTACACTTGCGGTCAAGCCGTTCAGCATCTGCACATCACCGAATGCGCCGCCGCCCGTGATGTAGAACAGCGCGGGACCAAACGCATAGCCGACGCGGGCGCGCGCAGTGGCGAACCAGCTCGTCTGCACGATGCAGCCAGGGGCGCCGCAAATGCCGGAGCCCGAGCTCGTTGTCGATTTCATCCAGTTGCCGGCGAGGTCGCCCTCCGCACCGAAAACCCACGCGCCAGCTTGCATGTTGAAGCCGAGCGTTCCGCCGAACAGTGGCCCGGCGGAGCTCGTCGACCCGACGATGCCCGGGCCATTCCAATCTGATGAGCCCCAACCGTATCCGCCGTATGCGCCCACGTAGACGCCGCCCCAGCCGACAGCGGGCGAGACGTAGGCGGGCTCGCCGTAGCGGCCAGGCATGTCGGCCGCAAAAGACGGCGATGCGAATGGCAACGCCAGAGCAAACGCAGCCGTGGCGAGAATGGAACGGTTCATCGGTAATCTCCTAGACGTCGCGGCCGATCGGGCCGTCATGGGCGGCGGAATCTTGCGAAGGACTCGAACGCTGCGCTTACGCCACAGGAATGTTGAAAATCACCAAGCGAATCAGGCCTCTAGGATCAAAGAAAAGGGTTAACAAGGGCTTGCTGTAGGCCTGTACCGGCGCAAAGCCACCGTTGCCTGCGGCACTAACTTGAGTTAGAACAGAACAAGAACACGTTAGCGAGACGGGTTTTCTCAGCAGCGCGATGACCCCTGTGGATAGGGGGCAAACGCGCGAGCCGCCCCTTGGTCACGTCATTTGACGGAGACTAGGGTGAGTTTGTTTTTTCAACGGGCGCGCGCGGCAGGCAGCCCAGGACGGCGAACGGCGTGGCTTCAAGAAGAAGCTGCACGGGCAAATCGCCACGTGGAGAGCACTATGGCAGGTAGCGTCAACAAGGTCATTCTCGTCGGCAATCTGGGCGCCGATCCGGAAGTTCGCCGTACCCAGGACGGCCGACCAATCGTCAATTTGCGGGTAGCGACGTCCGACACCTGGCGCGACAAGGCGACGGGCGAGCGGCGCGAAAAAACCGAATGGCACCGCGTCGTGATCTTCAGCGAGGGCCTGGCGAAAATCGCCGAGCAATATCTCAAGAAAGGCTCAAAGGTTTATCTCGAAGGCGCGCTGCAGACTCGCAAATGGCAGGACAAGGACGGACAAGATCGTTACTCGACCGAAGTTGTGCTCCAAGGGTTCAACTCTGCACTGACCATGCTTGATCGCGCCGGCGGCGGGGCGGGAGCCGAGAACGGTGATTTCGGATCCGCTGGCCCGACCGCATCACGCGAACGCCGGCCCGCGATGGCCGGCGCCGGCGGCAAACGCGACGACATGGACGACGAGATTCCGTTCTAGATTCTAACCGCGGCGCAATCCAAACTTGTCATGGCCGGGCTCGTCCCGGCCATCTCGTTTAGATTGGCAAGGCAGCGCGAAACTAAGCGGGATGCCCGGCATAAAGCCGGGCATGAAAGACATCAGCTCACGCCTTGATGTCGACCTTGTCGCTGTCGATCGTAATCGAGACCTGAAGGATGTTGGTCGAGCCGTCGTTGTCGCCATCGCCGTCGGGGTCGCTCGAGTTCGCGTTGTTCGCGCTCGACGAATTCGATGTGCTGGACGCATCCGACGTAGACGACGGGCCGCCGCCGCCATGATGATGGTGGTGGGCGCGCGCCTGTTGCTGCTGTTGCTGCAACGAAGCCAGTGCCTTTTGCGCATCGGCTAGATCGCCCGATTGCAAATCCTGGCCAATTTGCTGGAGCGCCTGCGCGAACGGGCTATTGCCTTGCGCGATCGGCGAGGAGGCCAGAGTGTTGTAAGCGTTTTGTGCCGCGCTCAGATCGCCGGCCTGCAATGCGCTGGCGAGTTGCCCGAACGCTTGCCGGTCTTTTTGAAAAGTGGAAACGAAGGACGCAGCAGATGATGAAATGGCCGAGATAGTCATGACTCTCGCTCCTGACGGGAAGTGCATCCCGTGAATGAGAGTCGCCCCGCCGCCTGTCTAGAGATTCTCGCTTACCAACCTGTAAATGCTGAAGTTATGGGATTTTTACACGTAGGGTTCCGGGACGAGTCATCCCGCCAGTGCGGCACGCACTCCGTCAACGATGTATTGAACAGCCAGCGCCGCAAGCAGCACACCGAGCAGGCGCGACGCCACGACATTTGCGGTGACGCCGAGCCATTTGGCGATGCGCGCAGCCAGCATAAACACGAGAAGACTGAGGGCGAGCACCGTGGCGATGACGGCAAGCAGCACCACCAGCCGCACAATATCGCCGTCACTGCGGCCGGCGAGCAGAATGGTCGCTGTGATGGCGCCAGGTCCGGCCATCAGCGGAATGGCCAGCGGAAAAGCAGCAATGTTGCGTACGTGCTCTTCGACGGCTTCTTCGGCCTGACGCGATTGCCGCTCGATCCGCACGCCGAACACCATTTCCGAAGCAATTGAAAACAACAACAGGCCGCCGGCGATGCGGAACGCCGGCAAGCCGATCGAAAGTGTGTGCAATAACCAGTCGCCGATCAGAGCGCTACCGGCGAGGATTGCGGCGGCAATAACTGTCGCGCGTAGTGCGACGCTGCGGCGGGCGCGCTGGGGCAATCCATGGGTAACCGCAAGGAACGAGGGCACCAGCCCGATTGGATCAACGACGACGAGCAGAGTCACGAACGAGGCGATGAGAAATTCGAGCTGCATTGGAACTGACGGTATCACGCACACACAGACTTCGCCTTGATTGGTCCCAAAAACCGCGCAATTTTCAGGGCGAAAAATGGCCCAAAAACATGACACTCTGGTCCGCATAACGTATTGAATATGTATGAGAAAATAGCCTGTATAGGTTCGCAATTCGGTTGGCAAAGCGGGCCTGAATCAGCTAAAAAATTGTCAGCAAAACTCCACGCAGGATGCGGTCTTGGCCGATACCGAACCTCCGAAATCGGGGGACGCACCTCCATCCGACGTGCGCCCGGTTTCGATTACCGAGGAGATGAAGCGCAGCTATCTCGATTACGCGATGAGCGTAATCGTGTCGCGTGCGCTGCCCGACGCGCGTGACGGTCTCAAGCCGGTGCATCGGCGCATTCTCCACTCGATGAACGAAAACGGGCACACGCCCGACAAAAAATACGTGAAATCCGCGCGCGTGGTCGGCGACGTGATGGGCAAATATCACCCGCACGGCGACCAGGCGATCTACGATGCCCTTGTGCGCATGGCGCAGGATTTCTCCATGCGTCTGATGCTGATCGACGGGCAGGGCAATTTCGGTTCGGTCGATGGCGATCCGCCGGCGGCCATGCGTTACACCGAATGCCGGCTGGCGCGCCCGGCGATGGCGCTGCTCGACGACATCGACAAGGATACCGTCGACTTCCAGGATAACTACGACGGCAACGAAAAAGAGCCGGTGGTGTTACCGGCGCGTTTTCCGAACCTCTTGGTCAATGGCGCGGGCGGCATCGCCGTCGGCATGGCGACCAACATCCCGCCGCATAATCTCGGCGAAGTCATCGATGCAGCAACTGCGCTGATCGACAATCCTGTGCTGGCTATCGACGATCTGATCAAGATCGTGCCTGGTCCGGATTTTCCGACCGGCGGGATTATCCTCGGGCGCGACGGAATTCGCTCTGCGTACAAGGAAGGACGCGGCTCGATTGTCATGCGCGGCAAGGTCGAGACCGAAACCATCCGCAAGGAGCGCGAAGCTTTCATCATTACCGAAATTCCCTACCAGGTGAACAAGGCGGCGATGGTCGAGCGCATTGCCGAGCTGGTGCGTGAGAAAAAGATCGACGGCGTCGCCGATTTGCGCGACGAGAGCGACCGCCAGGGCTATCGCGTCGTAGTGGAGCTAAAGCGCGAAGCGGTACCAGACGTCGTGCTCAATCAGCTCTACCGGTTCACGCCACTGCAATCATCCTTCGGCTGCAACATGGTGGCGCTCGACGGCGGCCGTCCGCTGGTAATGACGTTGAAGGATCTGCTCAATGCCTTCATCGCCTTCCGCGAAGAAGTCGTATCACGGCGAACCAAGTATCTGCTCGGCAAGGCGCGCGATCGCGCCCACGTGCTGGTCGGCCTCGCCATCGCAGTGGCCAACATCGATGAAGTGATCAAGCTCATCCGCGCCGCGAAGAATCCCGAGGAAGCGCGCGAGGCTCTGATGAAGCGGGACTGGCCAGCCAAGGATGTGGCGGTGATGGTGACCCTGATCGACGATCCGCGTCACAAAGTGTCGCCCAAAAACACTACAAAACTGTCGGCCGAACAGGCGAAGGCAATTCTCGATCTGCGCCTGCAAAGGCTGACCGCACTCGGCCGCGACGAAATTAAGCAGGAGCTCGACAAGCTAAAGATCGAAATCGCCGATTATCTCGATATCCTGCGCTCGCGCGCGCGCATCCAGAAGATCATCAAGGACGAGCTGGCGGCGGTCAAGAAGGAGTTCGCCACCCCGCGACGTACGGTAATCGCGGAAGCAACCGGCGAGGTCGATGAAGAGGATCTGATCACGCGCGAGGATATGGTCGTAACGGTCTCGCACCAGGGCTACATCAAGCGCGTGCCGCTCTCTACCTATCGCGCGCAACGGCGCGGCGGCAAGGGCCGCGGGGGCATGCAGGTGCGCGAGGAGGATTTCGTCTCGCGGCTGTTCGTCGCCTCGACGCACGCGCCGGTTCTGTATTTCTCCTCACTCGGCAAAGTTTATAAAGAAAAGGTCTGGCGGTTGCCGATCGCAGCGCCACAGGCGCGCGGCAAGGCGTTGATCAATATCCTACCGCTCCAGCAGACCGAGACCATCACGACCATTATGCCGCTGCCCGAGGATGAAGCCTCCTGGGCCGAACTCGACGTGATGTTTGCCACCACCAGCGGCACCGTCCGCCGCAACAAACTGTCGGATTTCGTCGAGGTGCGTCCGTCCGGCATTATTGCGATGAAGCTCGAAAAGGACGAGGCAATCGTCGACGTGCAGATTTGCACCGAGAAGGACGACGTGCTGCTGACCGCCAATGGCGGGCAATGCATCCGCTTTGCTGTGCCGGAGGTGCGGGTTTTCCAGGGCCGTACGTCGCGCGGCGTGCGAGGCATCACGCTTGCGGAGAAAGATCACGTCATTTCGCTGTCGATTCTGGGCCATGTCGAGGTGACGGCGGAAGAGCGTGCCGCCTATCACAAGCGCGCCAGCGCTGTGCGGCGCGGCATCGGCGAGGAGGAGGCGGGCACCGATGCCGAGGAGGCAATCGGCGCGATCGAACTCGGCGAAAAGCGCTACGTCGAATTGTCCGCCGCGGAACAGTTCGTGCTCACCGTGTCGGAACGCGGCTATGGCAAGCGATCATCGTCATACGAGTACCGCACCACCGGGCGCGGCGGTAAAGGCATTGTCGCGATGACACTCACCAAGAAGACCGGCAAGATCGTCGGCTCGTTCCCGGT
>Ga0187779_10000411_pt1 | contig 29129 bp, 26 predicted proteins | sample 1015_Q2_SP10_10__FD_132435 | JGI IMG/M metagenome (GOLD analysis project Ga0187779, IMG submission 132435) | Tropical peat soil microbial communities from peatlands in Department of Meta, Colombia - 1015_Q2_SP10_10_MG | ecosystem: Environmental > Terrestrial > Soil > Wetlands > Peat | place... | reverse complement strand
GCGGGACGGGTGATTGCGATGCGCCATCTCACATCGGCCGAACGGCAATCTTCGTCGAACAAGAAAGACGCTGTCATCGTCACCATTAGTTTGGATGACGGAATTCCGCCGCTTCCGGCCGACGTCACCGCAACCCTGGGCGCAGATACCTTGCTGGCTCCAAAATTTGTTGCCCTTTCCGCAGGGACACCAGGTGGCAAGACTCTGGCCAACAATTCCTCGATAGAAGGGCATCCGGCTTACGGCATCGAAGAAATCACCGCCGCGGCTGGTCCGCTTTTCGAGAACGCGAACAAGCTGATCGATAATCTGAATTTAACCGTCACCGATTTGAAGGATGATTTGGGAGGCTTTATGCCCAAACTCGGACCATTGGTCGACTCCGCGAAGATCGATGTCGATAAACTGCAAGAAGCTGTGAAAGGGCTGGACCAGGTTGAGGGGCAGGCCGGGACATTTCTCGATACCGCCGGCAGCTTCGTAACAACAACTGACAAATCACTCGAAGAACAGTTGCGGGAACTGCACGTGGTCCTGCTGAATTTGAAGGTCATCACCACACACGCGAAAACGTTGGTCGACGCGCTGGCAGAGAAGCCAAACCGCGTAATCTTCAGTGGAAAACCTCCCCAATTGACCCCCGAATCGGAGATCATCAAAAGCCAAAAAGTGCTGCCGGGGAAAAAACCCTGAGTATATCAATCAACGAACTACGTCGCGGCGGCGTTACGTTGACAGAGAATACTCGCGCGTTAGTCTCACTGCTCGCAGCAACTGGCGGGGTAGCCAAGTGGTAAGGTCGCGGTCTGCAAAACCGCTATTCGCGGGTTCGATTCCCGCCCCCGCCTCATCTTCGATATTGTTTGCTGACTAGCTGCGCGCGCACGTGGAATTGTCGCATCTCTTCGACTGAGGCAAACACAAAGTGAACCGCTCGCGTTATCGACCGGTCACGCCTTTGTCTTGTTTTGAACCCTCTGCGACCGCTAGGTTTTCTTTACGCCTGTTGATGACGAACGTATTGTTTTCTCCCAAAGTTGACCACGGCCCGCGGGGCACTTCGGTAAAGTCCACAAACCGCCAGTCGGTGACGTCGATCTCTTTCAATCCGAGGTAGTCTCGCACTGCAGGGGAGACATCGAGGCCTGCGCCCTTATTTAGATTGGGTTTTGGACGTTCTTTGCCAAACACATACTGCCAATGGTCCGTTCGGAAAGGCCCTGCGTCTTCCCATTGAGCATACGCGACTCGATCGCCTTTGCGGATCGCAACCCATCGATCTTTGCAAGTCGAAATAGCCGGGCCTCGGTACGCTTCTTTAAACCATGGAACAATGCGAGGCGCTTCCGGTCGGTGACCGGTACTTGCTTTATCGTTGTAGGGGAGCGCGCAGTAAAACGGGTTCTGCCGCGGGGTAAATTTTACCGGAATATAATTACTCCGATGGGCGGGATTGGGATCATCAAAACCGCCATAGTTTTTTGTCCACTGTTTGTCCCAGGCACTTGTCCGATTCGGCACTAGATTTCTCCCGCCGGGCTTTTCGCCAGTCCAAAAAACTGTTGTCACGATACTCGCCTTCCACGGATAATGGCTTACGGGCCGAGTGACAGACGATTTTCCGCTGACGGGCTTCTCTTTTTTTGCGACAACTTCGTTTTGGGCAGCAAACGACGGATCAAAAGCAATGAAGAGCGAGAAGCAAGACAGACCAAGTGAACGGTATCTCCCCATAACTTTCAATCGGTTCCCGTTCAAACACTGCGTGAAGTCCGGAAACTACATTTTGCGTTTCGCGGCCTACACTAGCACGTCGAGCCAGAATTTGAAGCAGCTTCGCATTCTTTATCCGATATTGTTCGCCGATGTGCTACGCGTGTGGAGGTTTGTTCGCCCTTCGGTTGATTGTTACTATGTTTAGAGACAACCGGATCCCCTGCTTCGCTCCGTCACTGAAAAACAAGACTGGCCCTACAACAGTTCCTGGACTAAACGCTCGGCTTGTTCCGGGGAAATGCCGAGATTTCGGAATGCGAGCGGTCCTTCGCCCGTGTGCAAGACTGGCTCCAGATCTTCCAAGCTTTGCAAGTCAGAGCGGCGCCAAAACAATCCAATGGGAATCTCTTCCCCCCACTGATATCCGCGCTCTATGGCTTCGTGCAGATCGGTCGGGTCGTGGTTCTGTTCCTCGAGAGTTTTCACGCGCGGACTAAACCACTGGTAAGTATTGTCCTTATTGTAGGTGACGCATGGGCTTAAAACATCTACCAGCGCGAAGCCCTTGTGTTGAATCGCGCCTTTGAACATTTCGACCATGTGTTTCTGTTTGCCGCTGAACGCGCGCGCCACATAAGTTGCACCCCCAACGATCGCCATCGGGACCGGATTAATCGGATTCTCCACGCTTCCGTACGGAGTGCTCTTGGTTTTCATGCCCTTGACGCTGGTGGGCGAGCATTGCCCGGTCGTTAGGCCGTAAATCTGGTTGTCCATCACGACGTAAGTCAGGTCAACGTTACGCCGCATGGTGTGAACGAAATGGTTGCCGCCTATTCCGTAACCGTCGCCGTCGCCACCGGTGCAAATCACCTTGAGCTCGTGATTGCCGAGTCGGACGCCTGTCGCAACCGCCAGAGCGCGGCCATGGAGTGTGTGCATTCCGTAAGTGTTGACGTAGCCGGGCAGATTTGACGAACAGCCGATCCCGCTGATGACGCAAACTTGATGCGGCTGTAATCCCAATTCGAACATCGCGGTTTGGAGCGCGGCGAGCACGGAAAAATCGCCGCAGCCGGGACACCAATCAGGATGGATCCTGCCGCGGTACGTCTCCTTCGTTAATTGGCCGGGTTGGATGGTGGCGGGCGGTGCAGTTGGCGCGCTCATGTTTCGTTAGGCGTTGACTTCATGGACAGGGATGGAAAGACGGGTCTGACCGGTCAATTGCTCCTTCACTGCGTCGACAATGTGGTGCGGCATGAACGGCTCGCCGTCGTACTTGCGAATGTGACCGTGCGCATTGAATCCGGTTTCGCTTCGGAGATAACGGGCAAATTGTCCGCTTTGATTGTTCTCAACCACGATCACATTTTTGCTGCGACCAAGAATGGCGCTGATCTCGTCGGCGTGCAGCGGCACGATCCATTTGATGGCGAGCTGATTGGCCACAATCCCCTCTTCGCCCGCGAGTTTTTCCACCGCTTCCCGAATGACGCCTTCGGTCGACCCCCAGCCGAGCAGGGTTACATCGGCCTTCTCCGGACCAACGAGCTTTGGCGCCGCGAGATCCTTGACCACGCCTTGCATCTTGCGCGCGCGTTTCTCCACCATCACCCGGCGTTTCTGCGGATTCGTAAATTCGTCGCTAATCAGTGTGCCGTCTTCGTCATGCTCGTCGGTGGCGGCAGTAAAAATGTGTCCAGGCACTCCAGGGACAGCGCGGGGTGAAATTCCACTTGGTGTGTTCTTGTAACGCAAATACGTCTTATCATTGTAACCGCTTCCCGGACTTGCGCCGTTTCCATTGCCGCTGGCCAGAATCAATTCGCCGCGATCGATCTTTACTCCGAAATTCAGGTCATCCGGATCGATGCTGGAGGTTCCTTCGGAAATCAGCAGATCGGACAACACGAGACCGGGACATTGGTATTTATCGCAAAGGTTGAATAACTCCGGAACTGTCCGGAAAAGATCCAGCTGATTCGTGGGCGCGACGACAACGCGCGGATAATCGCCCTGCCCGGCCCCGAGTATCTGCCAAAGGTCACCTTGCTCGGTTTTGGTTGGCACGCCTGTTGCCGGCCCGGCTCGTTGCACATCGACACAGACAACTGGCGTCTCAATCATTCCAGCCATGCCCACCGCTTCGGTCATCAATGCAAATCCGCCGCCGCTCGTCGCGCACATTGCGCGGCAGCCGGTGTGGGCCGCGCCAATTACCATGTTCATTACGCCGATCTCATCTTCGACTTGCCGAACCATGATGCCGAGATCGCGCGCGTGCGCCGCCATCCACATCAACACACCGGTGGACGGGCTCATTGGATATGCCGCGTAAAATTTCACGCCTGCGGCCGCGCCGCCCATGGCGATGGCCTGGTTCCCGGTAATCACGCCCAGCGGCTTCGGCCCTTTCGGCGCCTTCCACGGGAACGCGGCGAAATTCTGGGCCGCGTAATCGTAGCCTGCGCGAGCGATGGCCACATTTTGGCCGACGATTGCGTCGCCCTTTTTTTTGAATTGCCGCGCAATGACTGTCTCGAGCGGTTCCGATTCTATCCCAAGCAACTGGAGCGTTGCGCCGAGAGCAGCGGTGTTGACTGCCAGCTTGTTGCCCTTGGTCAATTCCTTCATCGGCATGGCGCAGAGTTGGACTCCGTCTGCCGCTTTCCCGGGCGTGACGTTCTCTTTGTCGTAAATGGCGCACGCGCCGCTCTTCAGAAGATGGAGATGCCGATTCATCGTGTCCTGATTCAGCGGAATGAACACGTCGATCTTGTCACCCAGGTTGAGGACCGGCCCGTCGCCAGCGCGAATCGTCAGGAAAGTATGGCCGCCGCGAATGATCGACTGGTAAGCATTGTAGGCATTGAGATGTAGTCCCCGGCGCGCAAAGATAAGCGCGAGAATATTTCCAGTGGAGGCGATCCCCTGGCCGTTTTCTCCGCCAATGCCGACTGCAAAGTCAATTTTGTTCATTACGCCGGAACCGGTTTTGCAGGTCGGCGCGTAAATTTGCTGTGTCGCAGGCGAATAAGCAAGCTAAAGCCAGAGCGTTAGACTTGCGCCGCACCCGGCCGGCGGCTAATGCTGGTGGCTGGCTAAAACTGCCAAGGAAGGACGAATGAAAAAGGTAAATGCTTTTTTATGGTTCGATTCGGAAGCAGAGGAGGCGGCCAAGTTCTACGTCGGCATTTTCAAAAATTCGAAGATCGGCAAGGTTGCGCATTTTCCAAAAGAGGCGGCTGAGATAATTGGTCGGCCGCCAGGATCAGTCATGACGGTCGAGTTCACGCTCGATCGAGTCGATTTTGTGGGCCTGAACGGCGGCCCGCAATTCAAGTTCACCGAAGCGACCTCATTCTCAGTCAACTGTGAAACCCAGGAGGAGATCGATTATTTCTGGGAGAAACTCTCCGCCGATGGTGGATCGACCGGACCCTGCGGGTGGCTTAAAGACAAATTCGGCCTCTCCTGGCAAGTGAACCCGGTCGTCCTCCGTGACATGCTTAGCGACCCGGATCGGGAGAAAGCCGAACGCGTCATGACCGCGATGATGGGAATGGACAAGATCGATATCGTAAAACTCAACGAGGCTTATCACGGTTAGACCGGATTTGCCCAGGCCGACCAGGCTCTTCGATCGGGCATTGATAGAATAATTCCTGAAATCCAGTTAATCGTTAGGGTGCAGGCAATCGAAGCGTTGGACGTTGAGCGTTGAATGTTGAACGTTGCCTAGATTTCCATGACTTCACATTCATCAGAACTTTTTTCCCGGGCGCAAAAGCATATTCCGGGCGGAGTGAACTCGCCGGTCCGCGCTTTTCGCAACGTGAATAGCGAGCCGTTCTTCGTCGAACGAGCGAAAGGCGCGTATATCTACGATGTCGACGGAAAGGAATATATCGATTACGTCGGCAGTTGGGGTCCGGCGATTCTTGGTCACGGACCGAAAGTTATTCTCGATTCAGTCCGGAAAGCGGCCGAGCACGGCCTCAGTTTCGGGATTCCGAATCCGTTGGAAGTCGAGCTGGCCGAATTGATCTGCGATTGGATGCCGTCGATTGAAAAGATTCGGATGGTTAATAGCGGAACGGAAGCGACGATGTCGTGCATTCGTCTGGCGCGTGGCTTTACCGGGCGCGATAAAATCATCAAGTTTGACGGCTGCTATCACGGGCACGTCGACGCGCTGCTGGTGAAATCGGGCAGCGGCGGACTCACCCATGGCCAGCCCGACAGCGCCGGCGTTCCGCGCGCGTTTGCCGATCTTACCATCTCGTTACCGTTCAACGACGTCGACCTCGTGCGAAAAACGTTTCGCGAGAACCAAAATCAAATCGCCGCCGTTATTCTCGAACCGATTCCGGCAAATGCGGGTCTGTATTTTCCAAAAACTAATTTCCTTTTGAGCCTGCGCGAGGAATGCACAAACAACGGCACGGTTTTGATCTTCGACGAAGTGATGACCGGTTTTCGGGTCGCGCGGGGCGGCGCCCAGGAAATCTATCGAGTCACACCGGATTTGACGGCGCTTGGAAAAGTGATCGGTGGAGGTCTGCCGGTCGGCGCGTTCGGTGGTCGCGCCGAAATCATGGATCAACTTTCGCCCGATGGACCGGTTTATCAGGCCGGCACGCTTGCGGGAAACCCGCTCGCGATGGCAGCGGGTTTGGCACAACTGCGCGAACTGGAGCGGATCAACGGATGGAAGCTGCTCGAAGAACTTGGCGCTGAGTTTGAACGGCGAACCAGGAGCGCAATCGCCCAGTCGAAAATCGATCTTACGTTTCACCGGATCGGTTCAATGTTCTGCTTGTTTTTCGCGCGCGGGCCAATCATCGATTTAGCCGGCGCAAAACGGAGCGATTTGAAATTATTCGCAAAATTCTTCCACGGTTGCCTCGAGCGGGGAGTTTATTTTGCACCATCACAATTCGAGACCGGATTTATTTCGGCCGCGCACACGAATGAGGATCTGACCAAGACGGCGGATCTTGTGAGCGGATTCTTGGCAAGGCTGTAGCGGACGAACGTGTCGGCCGCGCCTTTTCCCAAACGGCGATCCAGCTGCCTCTACGGTTAAGATCCTGGCGCTGGCCGACACAGATCGTCTCGCGACTGGACGCCGCAGCGCGACCTCCTTACCTTTGCCGCTGTGACCGATAACTCTCGCGTTCGCGCCGTCGCCAAATTCTTTTTCGAAGGCGATAAGAAGTTTTTCGTAAAAGGCGCTACCTACGGCCCGTTCAAGCCGGATGAGCAAGGCTACTACCTTGGGCGAGCGGAGCAATTGGATGTCGATCTTGAGCTGATGCGCCAAATCGGAATCAATCTTTTGCGTGTCTACCATGCGCCACCGCGCTGGTTTCTGGATCGCTGCGCCGCCACGGGCATGCGGGTTTTAGTGACGCTGCCGTGGGCAAAGCACATCGAGTTTTTGAAACAGAAGCAGGCGCGCAGCGAAATCACAAAAGCGGTGCACGATGCGGTACAAACGTACCGCGGTCATCCGGCAGTGTTTGGCTATCTCGTTGGCAACGAGATTTCCAGTACCATGATTCGCTGGCTCGGCGTCCGGCGTGTCACCGAGTTTATCGAACATTTAATTCGAATTGGGCGAGCGATCGATCCGGGCGTTCTTTTTTCCTACGCCACTTATCCGCCGACTGAATATCTCCTGCCGCAGAATGTCGATTTCTTTTGCTTTAATGTTTATCTCCACAATCAGCGCGAGTTCGAAAATTATCTCCTGCGCCTGCAAAACCTGACCGAAGAAAAGCCTCTGATTCTGGGCGAATTCGGGATGGATACGGTTCGGCATTCCGAAGAGGAGCAGGCACAGATGCTCGGCTGGCATATCGACAGCGTGGTCAAATGTGGGCTGGCCGGGACAATTTTTTTCTCCTGGACCGATGAATGGTTCACCGGGGAACAGGAAATAACCGACTGGGCGTTTGGAATCGTTACGCGCGACCGAAAACCAAAAAAAGCGTTTGCCATGCTGCGCGACAAACTCGGCCGCGAAAATTCTGTCTTGCCGCACCGCCCGCTAGCAAAAACGCCTTCGGTTTCAATCGTTGTCTGTTCGTATAACGGCGGAAAAACGTTGGCGGCTTGTCTCGATTCGTTAGGCAAAATTAATTATCCAGACTACGAAGTGATTCTGGTCGATGATGGATCGACTGACGATACCGCTTACATCGCCGCCCAATTTCCCAACGTTCATTACATTCATCAGACCAATCACGGTTTGAGCTACGCGCGCAACGCCGGGGCGGCAGCCGCGCGCGGGGAGGTCATCGCCTACACCGACTCTGATTGCATGGCCGATGCCGACTGGCTTTATTATTTGATCGGCACTCTTACGAGCGGCGACTACGCCGGTGTTGGCGGACCGAACATCACTCCGCCGGCCGAAAATTGGGTTCAGGCGTGCGTCGCCGCGGCACCCGGAGGCCCGAGTCACGTACTGCTAACCGACACCGTGGCCGAGCACATTCCCGGGTGCAACATGGCCTTTTACAAATGGGCGTTCGACAACGTCGGCGGGTTCGATCCCGAATATCGCAAGGCCGGTGACGATGTCGATTTCTGCTGGCGGCTGCAACAGTCCGGCGGGGTGATCGCGTTTAGCCCCACCGCAATGGTGTGGCACCATCGCCGCTTTACCCTCCGGGCCTTTTTCAAGCAGCAAGATGGCTATGGAGAGGCCGAGTCGCTGTTGCGATTCAAGCATCTCGTTTTTTTCGGGCCGACCGGAACGGCCAAGTGGCGAGGCCAGATCTATGGCGCACCGCGCTTCAGTTGGTTTCTTAATCGCCCGATCGTGTATCACGGAATTTTTGGCGAAGGATTTTTTCAGTCGATCTACCCGGCACCGCAATCTGAACTCGCAGCTTACTTAAGCAGCATCGAATGGTTTGCCCTGACCGTTTTTCTTTTCGGCTTGGGAATTTTTCTTCCGTCGCTGCGGATCGTTCCCTACCTGATGTTCGGCGGCACCCTCTGCGTCGCTCTTTCTTACATGGTGCGGGCGAGAGTCGAGCCGCGATTCGACACTGTTCTGGCGCGGTTGCTGGTCATGTTTCTTGCTTTTGTTCAACCGCTGGTGCGTGGCTTCTCGCGTTACTTTACCTGGCTCCGTTTCAAACGAACGCCGCGGAGCGTCATTGCAACTCACGAACATCTGCCCGAGACCGCGAAATTTGCGAGGCTTTGGGCTGGTCGCATTTTTTGGAGCGAACAAGGTCGCGACCGGCATCACTTATTGGGACAAATCTTTCACCTGCTCGAGGAGGAGGGCTGGCGTTACTCGACCGACTCTGGCTGGAACGAATGGGACGTTCAAATCTACGGAAACTTTTGGTGGAGCGTGGTTCTGCAAACGGTCACTGAATATCATGGCGGGCCCAAGTGCCTGACCCGGGTTCGCCTGCGTTCGCGGTTTGTTACTACGACAGTGATCTTAAATTTAATTGCGATTGCCGTGCTGATTTATCGACAGATCAACATCTCTCATCTCGATCTCTGGTTTTTTATCCCTTACGCCACGTTTCTCGCTTTTCTGGCGAATCGAGCCCAGGCGCTTAAATCGCGAGTCGCCGAATTAGTCGATCTTGCCGCCGTTCGGGCAGGCTTGCAACGCGTGACCAAGCGAAGCAGACAATCTGCGCGCGACTCCGGGCCGGAGATCGAGGTCCCAGTGGCGGCGGATCCGGCCGCGCGAATTTAGCCAACGACTGTTTTTACCGCGCCGTTGAAATCGTCAGGCAAAGGCGCCTCGAAATGCATCCACTCGTTGGTGCGCGGATGTTGAAATCCAAGTTTCCAAGCATGCAACATCTGTCGCGTAAAATTGGATTTGGGACCGTAAACCTTGTCGCCGACCACCGGATGACCGAGGTGATGCAGGTGTACGCGAATTTGATGGGTGCGACCGCTATGCAATCTGCATTCCACCAGACTCCCCTGCTCCGACATTCGCAAAATGCGATAATCGGTTCGCGCCTCGCGCCCGCGGATCGATTGCACACTCATCCGTTTTCGGTCAACAGGGTGACGGCCGATTCTCCCTTCGATCACGCCGGCATTGCGGCACATTTTTCCACGAACGAGGGCGAGATAAATTTTCTCGACCCTTCGCTCCGCAAACTGCGTCGATAACGCTCGATGCGCTTCATCGTTTTTCGCGACGACTAGACAGCCGCTCGTTTCTTTGTCGAGGCGGTGCACGATTCCGGGGCGTTCTTTTCCGGCAATTCCGGAAAGCGCCGGACAATGATGAAGCAACGCGTTAACCAACGTGTGTTTACGATGACCAGCGCCCGGATGAACGACCAATCCGGCGGGCTTGTTGATCACGATCAAGTCTTCGTCTTCGAATAAAATTTCCAACGGAATGTCTTGCGGCGGGTAGTCGGTCTTTTCCGGCGGCGGTACCACCATCGTGAGAAGATCTCCGGTTCGAACAAGATCGCGTGGCCGCGCCGCACGGCCGTTGCGCCTGATGAGTTCGTCCCGAATTAACTGCTGCAGGCGAGCGCGCGAGAATTTCGGAAGCTCGCCGGCAAGATATCGGTCCAAACGAAGCCGGTTCGCCTCCTTCGGAACGATCAATTCAATCGTTTCGCTTTGTAGGGCGGTGTCGGGTTTCATTGCTCGAAAGATTCTCGATGTTACAATCGCACCGAATGCCTCTCGAGAACGCGATCCTGCAAATCTGCCCGGCTTGTAGCGCTGGGGTCGACACAACCGATGTTGAACCCCTCTCGAGGATGGCCTGCCCGAAATGCGGGAAAGAATTCCGGGTCGAGCGTTCGTTCAACAATTTCGTTTTGCTCGAAACACTCGGCGTCGGCGGGATGGGCACAGTTTATAAAGCACGGGACACTCTGCTCGATCGACTCGTCGCCCTGAAGTTGCTGCGCAAGGATCTTGGAGCGGGAATCGATCAGACTGCGCAATTGCAGCAGGAAGCCCGGGTGGCTGCTTCGGTCAATCACCCGAATGTGATCCAGGTTTTTTCGTCCGGCACCGACCACGGGCAATTCTATTTGGTGATGGAACTCGTTGATCATGGAAGTCTCGACGATTTCATCGAGGAACGAAAGCGCCTTCCCGAAGAACAGGTTCTCGAAGCGGGAATTCAAGTAGCGAAGGGCCTGCGCGCGGCGCAGGCCAAAGGCTTGATTCATCGCGACGTAAAGCCGGCCAATATTTTATTTGCGGACGAGCACACGGCGAAAATCGGCGATTTTGGCCTGGCCGGGGTAGCAGCGGAAAAAGCAGAAACGCGTGGCGAAATTTGGGGCACGCCCTATTACGTCGCACCTGAACGCTTGAACAATGAATCGGAAGATTTCCGCAGCGACATTTACAGCCTCGGGGCAACTCTGTTTCACGCGGCAGCGGGCAGGGCACCGATTGAAGGCGACACGATTTCTGCGACCGAGTTATTGGCCCTGAAAAAGAAGCCGCTTGATGTCCGTCAAATCGCTCCGGAAATCTCGGCCGGAACAGCACGCGTCCTGCATCGGATGATCGCACCGGAACCGGGTCGCCGTTTTGCATCCTATGATGAACTCGTTAGAGAACTGGAAAGGGCTCAACGGATCCGAATCGGCATGTCCGATGATGACCTGGCGAATGGCAAAAAAAAGCGGACATCGCTGGTCGTGATTGGCGCAACGATCGCCGTTGCCTTGACTGCCGTCGCTCTTTTCTTTGCACGTAAAACGCATGAAAGCCAACCGGCAAGCCCTTCTTCTCAATCGGCGACCACAATTTCAGCGACCGAACTGGAGCGGCGGTTCGGTGATGCGCGACATGAATTGGTTATCGGCCATCATATAAAAGCGCACGGCATCTTTGCTCAAATCGCGCTGGACGCGAAAAATCGACAGCCAACTTATGACTGGATTCGTCTGAACGAAGGTTTGTCTGCTCTCGTCGCCCGCGAACAGTCGCAAGCTCGTCAGGCGTTTCAAGAGGTTGAGAATGCGGGCGTGATCGGCTTCAAAAAGGAAGAGGGCGATCTGGCGAAATTTTTCGCGACCACGGCGAAATCGATGACTGATCCGGGAACGGTGCCGGCCAGCAAGTCGGACCAGCAACAAAATCCATTCGCGCTTCTGCTGTTTGCGATGAAAGACGTGACGCAAACCGACGTCGCTAATGCCATTCCATTGCTTGAGCAGTTTGTTAATTCTCAACCTCCCGCAAGCGCTCTGTGGATCGCGGACTACAAACCACTCGCCCAAAAATATCTCGACGATTGCCGGCTGTACGCTGCATGGAAAAATGAATCAACACCAGGCGATTCAAAGGCGCGCTTGCAAAAGCTACAGGAGCTGAAAGACAGATTGAAAACGGCCAGCGCAATTCGAGAAGCGGTAAGCTCGGAAGAGAAAGCCGTAAGCCGACAAGTAACCGAGCAGCAGAAGAGCGAAAGCGCGGCGCACGAAAAGGAAAAGCAGAGGCAGCTCGAGCAAGCGGCCGAGAAAAAGCAGCAATGGCTGGCGGATTGGAAAAACAAACTAATCGACGATCTGAATCGACGGCATTTTTCTGGAACAATTGCCGATGTCAGCGGCGCACAATATACCGGTATTGCATCGGCTACGCCGGACAAACTAACGATGGCGCTGCCATACGGATCCACGGTAATCGACTGGGCAAGACTTTCGCCAAGGACATTGCTTGCGGTTTCCGCTGCTTTCATTCAACCAAACGCGCCCGATGCGGCGGATCGGCAATGGCTGTGTGCAGTTTACGCGGGTGAAACTGGTCAGACGGACACTGCCCGCCAATTAGCGGCCAGCGCAGCCAAATCGAAGCCGGAATATCGCGATCTGATCGAGGTCGTCTTCCCTAAATAATGGCGCACCTTCTGCTCCCTGAAGCAGGGTGCGTTTCCGAACACTCGTTTTCTGGCTAATCTCGTTGCCGGCTTTGTCCGCATTGACGGGAACATTGCCGCTAACGGTGAAGGAAGTCAGTCTGATGCTGCGTACCGGATATTCGAGTGATGCTGTCTTGAAAGAATTGTCGGAGCGTCACTTTGCCGACACAGTGGATGAGGCCAAGGAGAAATCGCTCCAGCAGGCGGGAGCCAGCACCGACCTGATCAAAGAGTTGAAAAAAGGAACGTTTTCGCTGTCGTCGGAACAAACTGCGGCCGCGCAACAGCAATTGACCGAGGCGGCCAAACGACGCGATGCCGAAGGCGAGCGGCTTCGCTTCAATACCTTGTATCGCGATCGGCTTGTCCAGGAACACCAGGGCGGAGTAATCAGAACGCCGGGCGCCGCTCACAGCGTCGTTCGCGACCTGGTCAAAGACGGTCTCGTTTCCTGGCAACACGGCAGCCTTGCCCGTTTCGACGACAGCGCGCTCGAAAACAAAAAGTTGATTGGCCTCTATTTTTCCGCGCACTGGTGTGGACCGTGCCGGAAATTCACTCCTGATCTTGTCGCTTACTACAATCGCGTCATTCCGGAGCATCCGGAATTTGAAATCATCTTTGTCAGTTCGGATAAATCGGCCTCGGAGATGGAAACATACATGCGCGAGACAAGCATGCCGTGGCCGGCGATCGATTTTCAAAAGATTCCCGGCAAAAGTGAAATCGTGAAATATGCCGGTCGCGGAATTCCGTGTTTGGTCCTGATCGACGCGAGCGGCAAAGTCATATCGAATAGTTTCGAAGGATCAAACTATGTCGGTCCGAGAAAGGTTCTTTCCGACCTGGATGGAATTTTCTCGCGCGCGACCGTCGCGCAACTGCGCTGATTTCGACCGGCCCATTGCGCGGTTGATTCTCAAAAGGCACGTAACCGGTATTTTAGCCGGCTCGATGAACGAAACCGGCAGCCGAGAGTCGTATTTACAGCTATCGTTGCGATGATAGGTTTCCGCGCAGCGATTGCGCCGCCAGCAGATGGAACAGAATCCACCACCCTTTCCTTCACCAGAAGAGTTGAAGGCCAAGATCACGGAGTTCATGAAATCGAACTTCGGCGATCGCGTTTCGGTCGCGACGGTTTTGCAGCCGGAGCCTGAAACGGCTGAAGCCCCGGGCGACGACAAGCCAGACAAGGCAGCCAGCGAAGAGTTCGAGTTTAATTTTCTGCCACGCGACATTAAAGCGCATCTCGATCGATTTGTGATCAAACAGGACGAAGCGAAAAAAGTTCTGTCGATCGCGGTCTGCGATCACTACAACCATGCGAAATATCTGCAGCAGCTCGAGCGGGAGGACGCGAAGCGGGCTGAGGAACTCGAATACGCGAAGCAGAACGTCATCCTGGTCGGCCCGACGGGAGTGGGCAAAACGTATTTGATCCGGCACATTGCGGAATTGATCAGGGTTCCATTTGTGAAAGCGGATGCGACCAAGTTCAGCGAGACCGGTTACGTTGGCGGCGATGTCGAGGATCTGGTGCGCGAACTCGTGCAGAAAGCGAACGGCGATGTCAATCTCGCGCAATTCGGCATTATCTATATCGACGAGATCGACAAAATTGCTTCGGCGGCAAATTTGATTGGGCGCGATGTGAGCGGGCGTGGCGTGCAAACGACGCTGCTTAAATTGATGGAGGAAACGGAAGTGCCAGTGCGGAGCATGAACGATTTACAGGCGCAATTGCAGGCGGCATTCGAGTTTCAAAAGCGCGGCAAGGCAAAGCGCGAGACGATTAACACGCGTCACATTCTATTTGTGGTGAGCGGGGCGTTCGAACGTCTAAAGCAGCAAGTCTCCCGGCGGATTTCACAGAGTCAGATCGGATTCAGCGCCGAACCGGTGCAAGTGATGGATAACGAATTATTCCAGCAGGTCACGACTCAGGATTTTGTGGAGTATGGTTTCGAGCCGGAATTCATCGGGCGTTTACCCGTGCGGGTGGTCTGCGAAGACCTCGATGCCGAAGATCTTTTCCAAATCATGAAGGATTCCGAAGGCAGTCTGCTGCGGCAGTACGAACGCGCCTTTCGCGCCTACGGAATTCAAATCAGCTTCGACGATGAAGCGCTGCGGCTGATCGCGGCCGCGGCCGCCAAGGAAAGAACCGGCGCCCGCGGTTTGCTGACGGTTTTTGAAAAGCTTTTTCGCGATTACAAATACCATCTGGCCGGATCCGGAATCAGCCAGTTGCGAGTGACCGTCGATTTGGTGCGCGAGCCGAAAAGGGTGCTAGAGCGATTGATGGCTGAAGGTGAAAAAACTGAGATTGCTTCCCTGGAAGCGGGCGCCAGGCAGTTTGCCGATCAATTCGGACGCGACCACGGGATTGAAATTGTTTTTGACGAGAGCGCAGTTAGGCGTTTGGTCGAGCGAGCCCAAATTGAGCGGATGCCAATGCCAGACCTGTGTGCGCACTTGTTCAAAGATTTTCAATTCGGATTAAGCCTGATCCAGAAAAATACCGGCCGGAAGCAATTCCTGCTCGACGCGGGGGCGGTCAATGCTCCAGATCAGTTTTTGAGCGAACTGGTTGTGCAATCCTATTATCCGGCCGCATCAGGCCAGAAAGCGTAGTTTGTCCATGAAACGTTCAGCCGTCGAAGCGTTGGTGATTGGATTTCTAATCGCAATCCTGGTTGGCGTGCTGCATGCCGGCGGTCGCCTGGCGAACCTTGAGATGGCGGGAATTCACTGGCTTGCCTCGTCTAATTCAGCCGGGCACGTGGTCTCCAATGCATTGCAGTACGTCTTTATCCTGATTGGTTCGCTCGGCGTGAGCTATCTGACCCTGACGAGTTCGCGCCGCGGGCGCATTGGGATTTTGGTCGTCTTGTTAGTCCTGGAATTGATTGCTGCCGCCTGGATCTGCAGCCTTTACCGGGCTTTCTTTCAACCGTGGCCAACGATTGCGGCTGTCCTAATCGCTTTCGCAACCGCCTTGGCTTACACCGCAATCAGCCAACGGACGCGCGCCTTCACGGCCCACTCGCTGTTTAGCCAGCGGCTCTCCCGCGAACAATTGCATCGAGTCGTTGCCGGCGAGATTCCGTTTGAGCCTGAGCCGAAGACGTACGAAGCCACGGTGGTGGTGTGCGACGTGGCCAACAAATACGATTTGGCGGAAGATTGCCAACCCGCCGAGTTCGCGCAGATCACGCAAACTTTCATCCATCGCGCGACCGAAATTCTCTTGCAGGCCGGTGGCTACATTCAGGCTGCTGACGGCGAAGGAGTGGTGGCGTTGTTTGGATTTCCAGAGTCGGACCCGCATCATGGCGACAAAGCAGTTCGGATTGCCCTCGGATTACTCGATCGATTTCGAGATCTGCGCCAATCAAAGAACGGGGAGTTCGCGCCGAAGTGTGACGTTCATGTCGGCGTCAGCTCCGGCACGATCATTGCCGCGCCATTCCAGAATGATGATCGTCCGAGTCTCTTGACTAGTGGCGAACCAGTCGAGCTCGCCCGCCGTTTTTGTGTGGCGAATCGCTTTTATGGTTCGCGAATTCTAATTGGTCCGCGCACCTTTGAACTGGCCAGCCGATACGTTGTCGCGCGCCCGATTGATTTTCTAAGCGGGGTCAACACCCGGGAGCGCCACGAAATTTACGAGCCACTTTGGCTGGCCGCGGAAGCGAAACCGGAACAGCTGGCGCGCCGTGATTCTTTTTGGAATGGTGTTGTGCTCTATCGCGAAAAACGGTGGGCCGAAGCTTACATGGAGTTTCAAAAGGCGCGCGACCCCGAGGTCAAGGACGAGGACGCGCCGTTACAATTGTATCTGCGCCGGCTCGAGCCGCTGGCTTTGCATTTGACGACCGATTCGCCGGAGGGCTAAGCGGCGGGTCTTGAAGAAAACGGAATATCCACCGGCACTGCGCGAACTGGTCGCGCAGCTTCGTCGAATGCCCGGCGTCGGACCACGCTCGGCCGAGCGAATCGCGCTTTGGATGGTGCAGGCGCGCGAAAATCAGCCGGAGGAAATCGCCAGTGCGATCACCCAAACCCGGAAGGCGATCCATCCGTGCAAACTGTGCGGCTATTTTGCGACGAACGAGCTGTGCGAAATCTGCGCCGATCCATCCCGCGTGGCCGATCTCCTTTGCGTGGTCGAGCAACCTACCGATATTTTGCCCCTGGAAAAAACGAGCGCGTTTCGCGGCCGTTATCATTCGCTGGGCGGACGGATTTCGCCGCTCGATCACCTCGGACCGGAAGATTTGCGAATCAAAGAACTGGTCGGCCGCGTGGAAAAGGAGAGCTTCGCCGAAATTATTTTTGCGCTCGCGGCAGATGCCGAAGGCGAAGCGACGACAAATTACCTGGTCGATCTCCTGAAGGACAAACCGGTCACGCTCACGCGCATTGCACGCGGATTGCCGGCCGGAGCCGCACTCGAATCAGCGGACGAATTGACGTTATCGCAAGCCATTTCGGGGCGAACCAGGCTGTAGTAAACTTTTCAAGCCTCCAACGTTGCGCTAACCTTCCTCGACATGTCATGCGCAAAGATCGATCCGTCGCTCCACCAGCCTAACAAGCCTTCGTGGATCAAGGTGCGGCTGCCGTCGAATCCGGTGTTCTTTTCGACGAAGGCTCTTATTTCCGATTTGCGACTGCATACCGTCTGCGAAAGCGCGCAATGCCCGAATCGGTGGGAGTGCTGGAGTCAGGGAACCGCCACCATGATGATCGCCGGCGATCGCTGCACGCGAGCCTGCGGATTTTGCGCCGTCACCACGGCCAAGCCGCTCGCGCTTGAACAAGATGAGCCCGAGCGGGTGGCCGAAGCGGTGCGACGAATGAAGTTGAAGCACGTCGTCATTACTGCAGTTGCGCGCGACGACCTGAACGATGGCGGCGCAAATCATTTCGCCCGCGTGATCGCGGCCATCCGCGAAATGGATCGTTCCGTAGTCGTTGAAGTGCTCGTGCCCGATTTTCACGCACAGGACTGGTGTATCCGGATCGTGCTCGATGCCAGACCCGATATTTACAATCACAACATGGAAACGGTGGAGCGACTTACTCCACTCGTTAGGTCGCGCGCAAGATATCGAACTTCGTTGCAGGTTTTGCGACGCGCCAAGGAATTGTCCCCCGAAGTGGTGACCAAGAGCGGAATCATGCTTGGTCTGGGCGAGACGGAACCGGAGATTTTCCAAACAATGGACGATCTGCGCGAAGTCGGCTGTCAAGTTTTGACGATCGGCCAATATTTGCGGCCTTCTCCGAAACATCTGCCGGTAGTCGATTATGTTACTCCCGCGCAGTTCGACCTTTACGGCGAAATCGCGCGCAAAAAAGGGTTCGAGCACGTCGCCTCCGGACCGCTCGTGCGCAGTTCGTACCACGCGGCCGACTTTCATCCGGTCGTCCGTTGACGATGGAGAACACAGTCGCAACAAGAAAGCCGACCATCGCTGCGATCATTCCGGCCTACCAGGAAGAGAAACACATTGGTGAAGTGGTGCTCCGAACGCGGGCTCAACTCGCTTCCGTATTGGTTGTCGACGACGGCTCAGTTGATAAAACGGCGGAACACGCGCGCGCGGCCGGCGCGGAGGTCGTTGTCCACCCGCAAAACCGCGGCAAAGGCGAAGCGATCAAAACCGGTCTGCGCCATTGGCTAGAGCGACAAACTGAATTTGTCGTTATCCTCGATGCCGACGGTCAGCATCGCCCGGAAGAGATCGACCGCTTTATTTCAATCGCCGCATTGCCGGAACAACCCAAATTGGTCCTCGGCAATCGCATGAAAGACGTGGCACGGATGCCGCTGCTTCGGCGTTTCATCAATCGTTACATGAGCAATCAGATCAGCCGTTTTTGCGGGCAGGAAGTTCCCGACACCCAATGTGGTTTTCGCATGCTGCATCGGGAATTGATCCCGGACTTGCTAGGTGGGACGGCCCGGTTCGATTATGAGACCGAAATGTTGTTCATCGCGAGCCGCAGAGGCTTTCGCATTTACTCCGTCCCGATCAGCACGGTTTATTCCGACGAAGTGAGCAGCATCCGTCCGGTGCGCGACACGATTCGCTTTTTGAAGCTAATGCGACGATATCAAAAGGTCGGCACTTAAACAGATTGTCGATCTTTCCAGATTTGGGATTTCGAATTATTTCTCAAGCCAATGCCACAGTTTGCTTACCGCGCGCGCAACGCCGAGGGCAGTTTAGTCGAAGGCGTCTTGGATTGCGCTGACCGCGCGATCGCAATTCGGCAAATCGAACAGCAGCGTTGCATCCCAATCAAGATCGACATCGTCGGCGGTTCGTCGCAGGTGACTGAGAAAGCGGCGACCGTCGCGGCGCCGGCGGCGTCAAGTCTGAGAATTTCGCACAGTCAGTTGCTCCTTTTTACCGAACAACTGGCGCATCTTCTGCAAGCCGGCATGACGCTGGATGAAGGCCTGTCAATCCTGGAAAAACGGCTCAAGCAACCTCGTTTGCAGCAGATGACACGAATGTTGCACCAGGCGCTGGTCGATGGGCGCAGTTTTTCACAGGCCCTTCGCGAACTTCCCAAAATTTTCCCGGCGCTCTATGTCAACCTGGTAGCGGCGGGAGAAGCCAGTGGCGCGCTTCCTGAAATTTTGCAACGGCTGGTTCAGCACCTGATGCAGGCGAAGAATCTTCGGGATCGCGTGCAGATGGCGCTGATTTATCCCGCTGCGCTTGCGATCGCCGGAACCGCTCTGATTACCATTTTCGTTACCTTCATGGTGCCGCAGCTGACTGCGTTCATGGCGCAAAACAACGCCACCATGCCCCTGCCGACCCGAATTCTCCTCGCGATCAATCACGCGATCGTGACCTACTGGTGGCTCGGTGCATTGATCGTAGCGGCTGCGATTGCCGGTTTCCGCGCGTTCGTTCGAACGAATGAGGGACGAATCGCCTGGGACCGTTTCCGCCTCGCTATTCCAGGGTACGGCCGCCTTATGCGGCACCGTTACTATGCGCAGTTCGCCCGCACCCTTGGTACGCTCATCCAAAATGGAGTTCCGCTTTTGCGCGCGCTCGATTTGGTGGCGGAGATTGCTGGAAATAAATTTCTCGAATCGAAACTAGGCGATGTTCGGCGGGCGGTGGTAGATGGGGCGACCCTCTCGGCGGCGCTCAGCGCACAGAAATTATTTCCAGACCTGTTCACCGACATGATGGCGGTCGGCGAGCAAACCGGACACTTCGCCGGAACAATGCAAACGATCGCGGATGTCTACGAACGCGAATTGGATCGCACGGTCGGAATTATCTCCACCCTGATCCCCATCGTAATCGTTGTCCTGATTGCGATCGTAGTCGGCGCGGTCGTCTACAGCATCCTGACCGCAGTATTTGAAATGACACGCAGCTTGCAGGTTCGGCCACATTGAGTTAATATTGGTTCGATCCTAAATGTTTCGCCGCCTTGCCGCGCTAGCGTTCTTCATTCCTGCGGCGTATCTGCCTCTTCTCCAAGGGCAGCAAGCTATGCCTAAGTCCTTACAGTCGTCGCTGGGAACGATGGACAAATCAGCCATGCCTGAAAACGCCTGGATTGATCTTCGACAAACGTCGACCGAACATTCGACCACCCAAAGTTCGCCCGCTTGGGTCGAAGCTGTGTCGATGACCTCGAGCTCAGCCTCGGATGGCACGCCGAAAACGATTTTCCGAATTCGTGTCACCCACCCCCCGGGCGATTTTCGAGTGCTGTTCTTCCGACTTTTTTTTGAAGACAAAGCCGATGCGCAGCCGGAGTTGACCGCTTGGGATGAATTAGGCTCGCAGATTTTGCATTCCGGCCCACTGGGCAGTGGAATAGTCGATCTGCCTACTTCTGAATCGTTGATCATCCCAATGAATGGTGTTTCCGCGATCGACGTGGAAGTGCCTGGCGATGGAAAGACAATTCGCGGCGCATTTCTCGATTGGATGACAAGCAGTGAAGTGGTCCATCCGGTCAATGCCGAACACCGCGATGTGATTCCGGAACCATTCTCGGCGTCGCCGGCGTTGCATTCGCCGGCGCAAGACGCAGAGCAATTTGGAACGGTGACTGCCTCGCTTGCGCCGGAAACGATCCCGATCGGTGAAACTTTGGAAAAAGGTGGTGCCTTCCAATTTGGAATTGAGTCGCAACCGCTTCTCGCCCTGTTGACTTTTGAAGTGGCCAGCCCGCGGATCGATTCTCCGCCGGAGGTTTATGTCAACGGGGAAGACGCAGGACCTGCGACTCTCGCACTTCCCGAATTGGCCGATCCCGGGTATCGCGGCCAGAGCGCCGCGCTAACCGGGCAGATGCGGTTTCAATATACCGGTTGGTTGCGGGCGCAGAAGATTATCGCCGGCAATAGTTTGAAAGCGGGCACCAATGACATCATTATCCTGAGCGGTCCTGGAACCTCGACCACAGCCATTCGCGCGACCCAAATCCAGTTGAAATATCTTTGGGAAAAATCCGATTACGTTCTGCAACCTGGCGCGGAGTAAAAATCGCGACGTTTCCGGAATTGTGCTAGGTTCGTCGCACCAATGCAGTCACGGGTGAAAATGCGAAAGCGAAAAGAAGACGGATTCACGCTGATCGAAATCATGCTGGTGATCAGTATCATCGTCATTTTGCTCGGGGTGGCGATCTCGCGACTGGGAAATACCACTGGTGTCGCCAAGGCGGTTGCGGTCCGAAGCGACATCCAGACCATCTCGACCCAACTCAAGCTGTATGAGAGCATGAATGGGTTCTACCCAACAACGGATCAGGGTTTACAGGCACTGGTTACTCAGCCCGACACCGAGCCAAAGCCGAGCCGCTGGTACGCGCTATTCGACCAGCTGCCAAAAGATCCCTGGGGTTCCCCGTACATTTATCGTTGCCCAGGAATCAAAAATCCAAACGGGTACGATTTGTATTCGGCCGGACCGGATCGTGTGCCGGACACGGCGGACGATGATTGGGGGAAGTGAACGGAAGATCGGCAGGCGAAAACCGGGGCGCCTAAATCATTCTTCCGGTTCCATCGGCCGCGGCGCGGCAGGCGCTGGACTGCGCGAAATCACGCCACGTGTATGCGGCGTTAAGTTAGGCAAAGGCGGAATGCGCGCCGGCGGTCTCGGAATATTTGACGAAGTAATTCCCGGTTGAGCTTGGATAGGCTGAGGAACGGCCGGCCCGTTAGGCTGAGAGCTGATTAAAGCCTGATTAAAAGTAAGAGTTCCAAATTTCCCGTCCTTGCTAACTGTCACCTTGGTTTCACCAGGCCGAGCCGACCATTCGATGCTCGAGATGGCGTAACCGTCTGCGTTGGGCTCCTTGGTCGAGACATATTCCTTTAAGTTCTTGTCGTCGGTTGACATGATCGTAACCAAGTCGCTGTCCGGAGTGTGGGCGGCATTCGCAATGTAGAGTCCCTTGAAAGCGTCTGGCGCGGTTACCGGAGCCGCGGCCGCGGTGGCTACGGCAAAAGGCGAACGATCCAGCATCTTTTGATAGCGATCGAAACCGAACCGCTTTGGCAGGTCATCATCCGCGCTAACGCTTACTGCTAGCCCAACCAGCCCAAAAACCGACATCAAAATAGCGGCGTTCTTCATCATTGGCCTTTCCTTGGTTGAGCAGGAGCGAACCAGCGCGCGATCTTGAATCTTCCATGCATCATGGTCGAATCGTTATTATCGATCACCAGGTTCACGCTTTCAAACACGACGAAAGACTCCGGCTGTTGCACGTCGTAAAGAAAATGAACGAGCGGAGGCCACGGACTTTTTGTTTCAATGGAGGCAAAGACTGCCTGATGATTCGGCGTCACCTCGCCAGTGCCAATGGCCGGATTTTCAATCAGAATGTTATATTTGCTCGCAGCCTGTTTGAGTTGATCGAGCAGGCCGGTTTGAGCTTCCCCTGGATTTTTCAGCTCCGGTTGATGCTGTTGTAACCACTCGTCGCGTTTGGTCCAAAGCGAACGTTCTTTAATGAAAATCTCCTCCTCCTGCCGTTGCGATCTTCTTACAACTAAGTCGGCCCGGCCACGGCCGATTGCGCCAAACAGCCAGCTCCAAAGGTACAGATTAACTAGCAGAAAGAGAATCGTCGCGACCGCGGCTGAAAGTATGCGTTCCCGGCGATTCATCTTTTCGAACCAGACTGGCAGTTTCATTTCGGCTTTCCCTCCAGGCGAAATTGCGCATGGTCGTTAGGCAAAATCCGTGGCGCTGCCATGTCGAAGCGAAAGGTTTGCAAACCCGGGTTTTTCTTCACACCTTCCGCGAATTGATAAGCCAATGCCGCGGAGTTGGCCTCACCATCGACCGAAATTTGCCGCGCCGACTGATTGTAAGCCGTGATCCGGACATCCGGTGACGGCAAACTCTCGAAAAGATGAAGCAGAATTTCGACCGGGTAGTAATGCGAATCAATCGCCGGAGCAAGCGCTTTCCAATTCGTTTCAGCCGCGCGAACGAATTCGGTTTGCGAGTTGTCGCGCGCGATCAGACGATTAAGCCTCGCAACCTCCAACCGGGTAAAGCCAAGATACCCGAGAAAGAGCAAAAAGAGGGCTGCGTAAGCGGCGCCGATCTGGAAGATTCGCTTTTGCCATTGTCCGCGCCTGGCGAGTTGGAGGCGACGCTGTTTCCAGCTTTCCGGCAGAAGATTCAGCTTAACGTTGGCCGGCGGGGTCTCAATGCCCACGATCTCAGACTGGCTATCCAGGATTCCCTGCACCGTGTCGCGCAGGTGGTAACAAGTTTCGTCCAGCAACACGTTTGGGAACGAAGCCGCGATGCCCTGCAGTTCCGCGCTCAGGGTCAGCTGCGGCAATTCCATTTTTAACTGTGAAGGGTCAACTCCGTCGAGAGTGCGGGTCAGACTCACTTTTCCGTTTTCGGTTACTGCGGAAACAAGTGATTCCCCTTCCGGGTAAATCAAGAGCGCACGGCCGCTTGGCGCATGCGTGGTTGCGCGTTGCGACGCGTAAACAGTGATCTGCCGCGGGATCAAACCCCGATCCAATAAAGGTGCAGCGATTTCCGCCAGACGACCGTTTTGCACTGCGACCGCTGAGACTACGCTTTCCTTTTCATTCTGTTCGATCAATTCGAAGTCGGTCGTCACTTCTTCGGGTGCGAAAGGAAGCGCCTTTTCAATTTGGATTCGTACCATTTCGGGAACTTCCGCCGGATCGACCGTTGGTAGTCGAAAGCGCTGGGCGAGAACGGCCGAAATGGGCAGACCAAGCACGAGATCGTCTTCCGTTTTGAGCAGCGGGACGGCTTCGCCGAGAGTCTGGACCGACCGCACTTCCCACGAGCCGTTGGTGCCACTCGGACGCAGCAGCTTCCAGCCGTGCGCAGCCGGTATTATGAAAACAGATGTCGATCCCCCCTCGATTTTAATACTCCTTCCAAGTGATTACCTGCGGCGTGAGGCCAGCTCTTCGAAAAACCAATTGGACAACGCGTGTCGCGTCTCCTGCGTGGCCGGTGCTGACAATGCGAAAGACCGGGTCCTTCACCGAAATCAACGCGGATATCAGATTGAATTGTTCCGGCTGCCACCCAAGCGCTGTCCGGACCTGGTCTAGATTTGTAAACTGAGCATCGTCCTGTGTGCCATCGATTCCGTCCGGCCCGCGGCGAATCTGCAAAAAGCGATCTACCATCTGATCGTTCATTCCCGGCAACGTAAGCAGCACGTCGCGCGAGGCCCAGGTCATGTCAATCGGACCGCTGCTATTCAACGTGAAATCGTTGTCCCAGCCGGGCGTGGAAGTAAATTCTTCCCAGCCAGCCACTTTTTTCAGTTCGTCGATCCGCGTCAGCAAAGAATGCGCCGGGTGGTAATTATCGCTCTCTGGCGGTGCGTTCAAATGATGGAGCCCGGTGTTCGGCTCCACCCAATCAAGCAGACAATCGATCATGTGGTCGCGTTCGTTCAAGTCGATCCCTTTAAGTTCCAAATACTTTCGCAATACTCCCAGCCGGGCAGGATCTTCGCCCGCAACGAGCCAGTTCAAATTCAAACGGCCGCCTTCCCCGCTAATCTCCGCTTTGTAAGTCTTACCGCGGCCAATCATTCCCTCCAAACTGGCTGCACCGGGGTTGACCGACGGGTGAAGAGCGACTTCCGCGCCCGAACAAGCCATTGCCTCGGCATCCAAAATTCGATTGGCATTGCCAGACAGCGTCACCTGCGAACTTATTTGCACCGCCCATGAGATCACCATCGCACTGAGCAGGAACAAAGCCCACAGCGAAAGCATTAATGCCGCCCCACGAACTTTTTGTCCGCTTCCAAAGATCGATATCCTCATTAAGCCGCCATTTCCTAAAATGAAGTTCTCGCCAGCGGAATGATCCCCTCCCAAGGGACGGCTCCGTCGGACCTTCCAATCGTCAATTTCACCAACCGCGGCAAAGTCATCGCATCCGTCCATCGATCCACCCAGGAGTTAATCCGTGGATCGAAATAACGAATTTGCACACTTTGGACGTTGTCGATTAACGGAATCCAGCTTTGATTTTCGATCGGTGAGTCAGACTCCTTTTTCGGCTTACGCAAAAGTCCGAGATCGAACTGATCGCCCTTATCGCTATGGCGCTGCAGTCGCAGAGTCACAACGAAATCGGTCGAAGCATAGCGGGTAAGTAAGCCAGGGCCTGCGCCGCAGATCCATGTGATTTCGTCCCGCGACCGATCGTCTAGTTTAAAGGGCTCGCCCATGAGCGCCCCGCTCCCGGGTGCAAGGCTTTGCCATTGTGCGGTCAGCAAGTCGTGCAACCCGCCGTAACGCGCATCGGATGCGCTTGCATCGGTCGAAGCACGAATCGCGACCATGTTAGTTTGAACGAAACGATAAATAGCCAGCGACATCACCGCCAGGATCGCCACCGCCAGGGTAATCTCGATCAGCGTGAAACCGCTGCGGCGCATTGGCTTAACCACCGAAGCGATAGACATAAAATTGGAGCTGGCGCGACTGCTCAATGCCGTCGCGCATCCATTGCACGGTTAAAGTCACCAAACTGATGCCTGCAAGCTCCAGATCATCCTCCTTCAATCCGGCCGGGACAGTTTTTTGGACCAGCTTTACCGGGCCGTACCCAGTATCAATCTTCGTTTCCCGCGATGGATCAGGGAAACCGGGCGTCGCCTGAATTTCCGCCATTCGATTGGACAAAATCAGACGGACCCGCTCGTCCTCGGCATTGAGCGCGCTCGCATTCAAACAATTCTGCACGCACCGCCCAAGCGAGAGAACGCCAATCGCAAAAAACGCGACTCCGATCAGCACTTCGTAAAGCGCGAAAGCCTTCTTCTCACCTGGCCGCATAATCAAGAAGCTCTTCCCGGGCAGTAAGCGGCGAATACTTCGCTTTCCATTCGCCTTCGCGACTATTGAATTCCACGATCGCCGGCTCGCAAATTCCGGAGGGCCAAAAAATCCAGGCAGCAGGATAACTTTTTGTCAGAGCCGCCGGCAGCGCCAATTTCAACGAACTGTTTCGCTCAAAGGGAAAAAACGCGGTCGGTCTCTTTTCTTCGCCTTTGGCAAAAACCTCTGGGCGAAGTGCTGCTCCTTTATCGCCCCACTCGATCAGGTAGGCGCGGTGCTCCGTTACGCTTCGCTCCTGGGCCTCGCGCACAAGATCGTTGAACGCATCGAGCGAGCGCCGAAGCCGCTTGTCCGCGAGCACTCCGGTGACGCTCGGCACCGCCATGAGCATAATCAGCATTGCAATGGAAATAACGATCACGATCTCGATCATGGTGAAGGCCAAAAATGGCGATCGAGTCAACTCCGTTACCACGCGGCTTCGCATTGGCAAAATTACGCGCTGGCCGGCAAATCACAAGGCAGGCAGCCCCGTTGCTGTTTGATTCAAAAATTCGCTCGTCCCAGTTGATCGGCTGAATTCGCAAGCTAAATTCAGCCTCCAATTCTGATGAACATTCGAGCGGTCGTCGTGGTAGCGTTCATTTGCACTTCAAGCGGAACAATTTTTGCCGCTGATGATCCGTTCATCGGCAATTGGAAACTCGATCCGGCAAAAAGTCAGACCAGCGGCTTTCAGGAAAAAATCGAAGATTTGGGCCATAACCGATACCGATTTACCATCAACAATCGCGCGGAAGAAATCGTCGCGGATGGGCAGGATCATCCCACGAGCTACGGGACGTGGGCGCTCAAGCAGGAGTCGCCTAACAAATGGACGTCGATCGATAAAAAAAACGGCCGGGTCATTAGCACCACAACGTGGACTATTTCGGACGATAACAAGACATTCGTTGCAGTGACCCAGGGACTGACCAACGATGGCTCAACCTATCGAAGCCAATTTACTGCAAAACGATTGGCCGGGGATTCCGGCCTGGTCGGGACATGGGGGCGAGCCGATGAGAAACACCGCATGCCTGCGGACTGGCAGATCAGTCGTTATCAGGAAAACGGCCTTTCGCTATTTAGTCCAACGGAACGCGAAGCGATCGATGCCAAGTTCGATGGCAAAGATTATCCAGATGACGGGCCACATGTTCTCATCCATTCAACCGTGTCGATCCAACGAATCGATGCCCGCAACTTGATCGTTTATGGTAAGGTTGATGGTCAACTGGTTTATACGGCGCGATGGCAGGTCTCGGACGACGGAAGCATGCTTGCCATCGGAGTGAACCGGAATGGCGTAACCATCTCCGAAACGAATATCTACGATCGTCAGTAATCGGGCGGTCGCGCGCCAGTCAGAAGCGATTGATACAGCGCCACCGTTCGCTGCGCGATTGCCGACCAACTGAATTTCTCCTCGGCCCGTTTGCGGCCGGCCTTGCCAAACCTTTCGCGCAAGTTTGGATCATTTAGCAATTGGTTAATCCGCGTGGCGAGATCGCGCGAGAATTTTTCTGGTTCGATCGGTTCGAACGGGCTTTTCTGCATTTGTTCGACCGGAACGAGGAATCCGGTTTCGCCATCGACCACGACTTCCTTAATGCCACCGACTGCGCTCGCCACCACCGCAGTTTCACAAGCCATCGCTTCCAGGTTGATGATTCCGAAGGGTTCGTAAATCGAAGGACAGCAAAACACCGCGGCGTGCGAGTAGAGTTCGATCGTCGATTTTCGATCCAGCATCTCATCGATCCAGATAACGTCGGGCCGCTCGGCCTTCGCTTTGGCGACTGCCTGACTCATTTCCGCTGCGATCTCGGACGTGTCCGGAGCGCCCGCGCAAAGAACGATTTGAAAATCACGATTCATGAACTGGATTGCCCGCACCAGGTGAACGATTCCTTTTTGCCTCGTGATCCGGCCAACAAAGAGCAAATACGGCCTGGTGGGATCAATGCCGAACTTCTCAAGCGCGTTCGTCGACTCTAGCTTCCGATACTCATCGAGGTCGATTCCGTTATGAATGACATGCAGGCGCGCCGGATCGACGTTGAATAGCCGCTCGACGTCGCGCTTTGTCTCGTTTGAAACGGCAATGACAGCATCCGCCATTTCAAGCGCGGTCTTCTCGACCCAAAGCGAGAAATCATAGCCGCCGGCAAGCTGCTCCCGCTTCCACGGTCGCAAAGGCTCGAGCGAGTGGGTCGTGATGACAAGCGGAATGCCGTAGTTCTTCTTCGCCAAAATTCCACCGAAATGGCTGTACCAGGTGTGGCAGTGAACCACCTCGGCGTCGATGTTGGTCGTGTTGAAATCAACACAGCGTCGCACCGCTCCGAAAACAGATTGCAGTGGTTTCGGACAAGTGAACGCAGCCGGGTTCAATTCGAACCCGGTGACTTTCAATCTGCCTTTTTCGAAGCGCTGATCGCCGAAGCAACGGACATCAACATCAATTGTTTTGGCGAGTTCGCGTGAAAGATAATCAACGTGGACGCCTGCACCGCCATAAATGTGAGGCGGATATTCGTTGGTGAGAAAGAGAACTTTCACGCCAAGTTAGTAGTCGCGCAGACAAAGTTCGGCAAGCGCATCCACAGCACTCGCAACGTCAATACCTGCGCACTAATTTTTCACCTTCAGCAGCAACACCGGCACATTCACTTCGTGGCGCACTTTGTCGGCAGTGGCCCCATGCAAAATATCGCTGATAAACCGATGGCCGTGCGTCGTCATCGCAATGAGATCAACGCCTTTGTCGCGAGCCAGTTTAACTATTTCGTCCGACGGCTCGCCCAGCGCAAGAACGGCATCACAAGAAAAGCCTTCTTTGGTCAGCTCCCGGCTGCGATTTTCCAAATAGGCGCGGTCCTGTTTCATCTCTTCGCTCTCGGCCAGCTTTAATTGATTAAAATTCCGCGCCACCCATCCGTCGGAGACATGGATGAGCAGTAGCTTCGCCCCCGTCATGCGGGCAAGCGGCTTGATGTGGCCCAGGATCGTTTCGTCAGCAGGAGTGTTCTCCAGTGGGATCAGGATGTGATGATACATGACGGCGGAGCGAAATGT
>Ga0187779_10000409_pt1 | contig 29330 bp, 30 predicted proteins | sample 1015_Q2_SP10_10__FD_132435 | JGI IMG/M metagenome (GOLD analysis project Ga0187779, IMG submission 132435) | Tropical peat soil microbial communities from peatlands in Department of Meta, Colombia - 1015_Q2_SP10_10_MG | ecosystem: Environmental > Terrestrial > Soil > Wetlands > Peat | place... | reverse complement strand
CTGGCGTTGACGATCAGCCAGCGTCGACCGCCGCCGCTCGAATCGCGGATGCCCAGGACCGTCTCCCGCACCGGCTCGCCGATCGCCAGGACGCGGCAGGCCGGGAGGTCATCGACGTCGAAGGGGATGCCGTCCTCGTGCGTGATGTCCCAGCCGCCATTGCGCAGCCCGTGGCCCAGCAGCGCGTCGTCCGGCACGCCCATGAGGTGCCAGGCGGCGCTGTTGCCGTAGCGGAAGGTGGTATCGGGCGCCTGCACGGTGACACCGACGGGCAGGTCGGCCACGAGCGCAGCGATGCTCCCGTCCAGGGCGTGCCGGGGAGACGTCGTCACCGACCGAGTATCCGGGGCGACGGCCGGTCCGGCCACGACCCGGGCGGCGGCCGGGCGGTGGGACGTCCGTACCGGTTACTAGCGGCTGCCGAAGGCCTGCTCGGCGGTCTGGATGGCCGATTCGGGAACGCCCGCGGCAAGGATCCCGTTGACCGTGCCGGGCTGGGCCGACGGCCAGAAGATCAGCACCTGCAGCACGTCCTGGTTGTTGACCTGGATGCGCACCCCGGCGCGACCGGCGACCGTGACGGCCTGCGTCTGGATCTGGTTCACGTCCGTCGCGCTCGCCGCCCCGGCCGTGAACGCGTCTGCCAGCATGGACGGCGTGAGGGTCGGGGCCGAGTATTCGAGGAGACTGACGCCGGTGCTGTCGGAAGCGGGGAACTGGGCACCGGCGAAGTGGAGGTCCGACACGCCCGCGCCGACCAGCGAGCCGAGCGAGGCGGCGACGCAGAAGCGCCCGCTGTTGACGACCGATGGCGTGGCCTCCGCGAGGGTCGACGGGAGGAGCGACTCCAGGGCCGGGTAGTAGCCGGGCACGGCCGGCGCATCGACGCCGTTGCATGCGGCCGAGGGGTCGGGCGTCGGAGGCCCGCCGGCACACGCGCCGACGAGCAGCGCGGACAGCAGCGCCAGGGGGATCGCCAGGAGACGCGCCCGCGGAGCCGAGATCAGGTCACCTTCCAGCTGATGGGCCCGGTGAAGCAGTGATCCAGCAGGGCGCACAGGCCCGGCGTCAGGTCCCATATGCGGCCTGCCACATAGGGCCCGCGGTCGACCACCGGCGCCCGGACCGTGTGGCCGTCCCAGCGGAACGTGACGAGCGTACCGCAGGGCAGCGTCCGGTGCGCCACGCCGACGAGCTGCAGGGTCATAGCCTCGCCGCAGGCCGTTCGCTGGCCGTAGAGACCGGGACCGTACCAGCTGACCTCCGTGGTGTGCCAGACGATCGAGACCTGCCCGACCGGCGGCTGGGCCAGGCGCGGTGGGGGCGCCGGCAGGAGGTCCGTGGCCGCCGTGCCGGCCACGCCGAATGGCCCGTCGACGACCGGATCGGCGGGCGCGACCGGCATCGCCGGGGCTGCCGACGGTCCATCTGCCGACGGCGCATCGGCCGCCGGCAAGACAAGCTCCCCGACCGGTGTGAACAGGGCGTCGTCAAGCGGCACGTACGCGGTCGGCGTACGCGCCACGGTCACCGGATCCGGGACCAGCGCGCAGACGATGGCGAGGACCGCAGCCAGCACGAAGGCCCGATGGCGTCGGGCCGAACTCATGCGCGCGGCCCTCTCGGGCCGCCTCACAGGGAGGCGCCCGGGGGCGAAGGGCACGTCACCACCCTACCACAGCCCACCAGACCTGACCATGCGACACCCCACAGCCACGGGGGTCCGAGGCGCGGCGGTGGCCGTTCCGCGGGGCGGCAAGATCCCCCCAGGGGCTCCCTGGGTCGTCAGGGGGCCGTGCTAGAGTCGCCTCGTGGACCGTCCCGCGGCGCCCGGCCGCCGAGCACGCTTCAGCACGATCAGTGACGTCGAGGTGAGCGCCCTGTACGACGCGTCCGACCTTGCCGCGCCGGGCGGTGGCGGGGGCGGACCGACCGCCGTCGACGACCGGGGTCGGAAGCTGCCGGCGGGGCGGTGGGATGACTTCGACGTGACCCGGGATGTCGGGCGCCCCGGCGCGCCGCCCTTCACGCGGGGCATCCACGTCGGCGGCTACCGCTCGCGGTTGTGGACGATGCGCATGTTCGCCGGTTTCGGCGCGGCCGAGGACACCAACGCCCGCTTCCGCCAGCTCCTGGAGGCCGGCCAGACCGGGCTGTCGATCGCCTACGACATGCCCACGCTCTACGGCTACGACACGGACGACCCGGAGGCGCAGGGCGAGTTCGGGACGTGCGGGGTGGCGGTCAGCTCGCTGGCCGACATGGAGGTCCTGCTGGCGGGCCTGCCGCTCGACCGCATCAGCACGTCGATGACGATCAACAGCCCGGCCGCCCCCATCTGGGCGATGTACATCGCGGCGGCCGAGAAGGCCGGCGTGCCGCGGGCGGCGCTGGAAGGCACCCTCCAGAACGACATCCTCAAGGAGTTCGTGGCCCAGAAGGAGTTCCTCTTCCCGCCCGCGCCGTCGCTCCGCCTCGTCACCGACACGATCGAGTTCGGGACCCGGGAGCTGCCGCGCTGGAACACGATCTCGATCAGCGGCTACCACATCCGCGAGGCCGGCTCGACAGCGGTGCAGGAACTGGCCTTCACGATCGCCGACGGGATGGCCTACGTGGAGGCGGCCCTGGCGCGGGGCATGCGCATCGACGACTTCGCGCCCCGCCTGTCGTTCTTCTTCAACAGCCATAGCGACTTCTTCGAGGAGATCGCCAAGTTCCGCGCCGCCCGGCGCATCTGGTGGAAGCTCATGACGCAGCGCTACCGGGCGGAGAACGAGCGCTCGGCGTGGATGCGCTTCCACACCCAGACGGCGGGCGTCTCGCTGACCGCCCAGCAGCCGCTCAACAACCTCACCCGGGTCGCGATCCAGGCCCTGGCCGCGGTCCTCGGCGGCACCCAGTCGCTGCACACCGACGCGTACGACGAGGCGTGGGCCGTGCCGTCGGCGGAGGCTGCCCTGCTGGCCCTGCGCCAGCAGCAGGTCATCGCGGCCGAGACGGGCGTGGCCAACACGGTCGACCCGTTGGGTGGCTCGTGGTTCGTGGAAGCCCTCACCAATGCGACGGAACGCGCGGTCTGGCGATATCTGGACGAGATCGACCGCCTCGGGGGCATGGTGGCTGCCATCGCCAACGGCTATCCGCAGCGCGAGATCGCCGACGCCGCGTACCGCTACCAGCGCGAGTTCGATGCCGGGGAGCGCGAGGTGGTCGGGGTCAACGCGTTCGCCGACCCGGATGAGGTCCTCGCCATCCCCCTCCTGGAGGTGTCGGAGGCGTCCCGTGAGGCACACCTCGCCCGCCTCGCGCGCACGCGCCGCGAGCGCGACCCGGAGCGGGTCGCCGCGTCGCTGGCGCGGTTGCGCGACCTTGCCGCGCGGCCCGGATCAGCGGAGGCCAACCTGATGCCCGCGCTGATCGACTGCGCCCGGGCGTATGCCACGCTGGGCGAGATGTGCGGCGTGTTCCGCGCTGTCTTCGGCGAATACCGCGAACCCGTGGCGGTCTGACCGGTGTATCGCGACGCTTTGGACTTCCTGGAGGAGGAGCGGGACGCATGGGCGCCGTACGAGGCCCTCGCGGCGTTGAGCGACGCCCAGCTGGCGGCTCCCACCGATCCGGACGGGCCCGGCCATGGCTGGTCGGGGCGCGACCTCATGGGCCACCTGGTGGCGTGGCAGGAACGCCTCCTGGCCATGGCGAGGGAGCTGGCCGTCAACGACGCCAGCCCGACGCGCGATCAGGTGGAGGCGGCCTGGGCAGCCGATCCCGACGGCGTCAACAGCGCCTCGCTGGCGGAGTGGCACGCCCTGCCGCTCGACGAGGTGCGACGGCGTTTCCAGACAGTGCCTGGCGAGCTGCGCGGGTACCTGACGGTCGTGCCCGAGACGCGCTGGCTCAAGAACCCCCAGCGGCTGGCCACGTTCCTGGGTGACAGCACGGAGCACTACCAGGAGCACGGCGCGGAGCTGGCGGCGATCCTGGCCCGGGCTCAGGACCAAGCGTGACCGAGCTCGCCGCCCTGCTGGGCAGCCTGGCCGATGAACGGGCCACGGCCGACCCGCAGGCGCTGGAGCAGCACGACCTTGGCGGTGTCGTCGAGTACCTCCGATCGGGCAAGCCGTTCGCTGCCGCGTCCGATGCGTCGGCCGAGTTCCGTCTGCGGCCCGACGTCGCCTCCGCCGCCGTGCGGACACCGGACGTGCGTGCGTCCGACCGAGGACCCGAGTGGGTCACCTTCACCCCACCGGACCTCGATCGCTTCGCCGTGGACCGTCTGACCGCCTGGTTCGAGTTCGCCTGGCGCCACGCCGCGGACTGACCCAGGCGGCCCAGGGCCGCGACCCAAGCCCCGGCCCCCGTGGCGAGGCGCGCCGTCGGGGGGGGCCGGCGTGAGGTCCACCTCGGGCGAGTCATGGAGGTCCACTTCGGGCGAGTCGATGCTCGCTCCATGAGCGCTGGGAAGCTACGGCGTGACCCTAAGGGTCCCCTTCCCCCCGAACGACCTTACGGACGGCCGGCCGATCCCGCACCCGAGCGCGGCAAGGCGCGCATCCAGCATCCATCGAGCGGGAGGGGCCTGTCTGACACCGCCCTCGCGGCCTTGAGCGACCTTGATGTGCTCGCAGCGCTCATGCAGCGAGCTTGGGCAGAGCTAAGGCGCGCCGATGGCAGGGCAGCAAGACGCCCCGGCCGATGGGTCGGGGCATCGCAGAGAAGGTGTGGAGCCGGTCGAGCCTGCGGCGGTCAGGCCTCGGTGGTGGCGAACTCGGTCAGGTTGAAGGCCTGCTCCATCTGGTCGAGCGGGCGGAAGCCGACGATGCCCTTGGGCTGCTCGCCGGGCTTGAAGTAGGCGATGGTCGGGATGGAGAGGATGTTGAACGCCTGGGAAAGCTGCGGATTGGCGTCCACGTCGACCTTGACGACGTCGACCTTGCCCTCGTACTTCGCGGCCAGTTTCTCCATCTCGGGGGCGACGAGGCGGCACGGCCCGCACCAGGTGGCCCAGAAGTCGACCACCACGGGCTTGTCGTTGTGGAGCACCAGTTCCTCGAAGTTCGCGTCCGTGGCGTGCTTGATCTCGGCCATTCTGGCCAGTCCTTTCTAGCGAGCGATCGCCTGGATGAGTCGATAGGCCTCCAGGACCCGTGGGTCCGCGAGGCGGTAGAAGACGTTGTTGCCGTCGCGTCGCGAGACGACGAGGCCGGCATTGCGGAGGACCGTCAGGTGCTGGCTCATGTTCGGCACCTGGCATGCGACGTCACGGGACAGGTCGCTGACCGACCGCTCGCCTGCGGCCAGCGTCTCCAGGACGCAGAGCCGCTTCGGGTCCGCCAGAGCCCGGGCGATCGCCGCGGAATGCGTGCGGTCGAGCTCGGAGGAGATGGTCGTGACGCTCACGGCCCAAGTCTCTCACTATTTGCGCAATCGCGCAAGTGGTCGCCCATGACCCGGACCGCCGGCGCATCGATGCTCCGGTGACCTAGGATGCCGCCATGCCCGAAGCCAAGCCGATGGCGCTGGAGGGCCAGGGGCGCCTGCTCACAGCGGGCGGGCCGGGCGTCGCGGCCCCGGTTCGACTCACGCTCGACGAAGCGAGCTTCACCGTCAGCCTTGCGTCGTCCCCGCCGCTCGACGCTGCCTACCGCGACCTCGCGGTCATCGCCGTGCAGGCGGGAGCGACGCTGCTCCAGGTCGGCGACGGGCCGGGCAGCGTGCACCTCCTCCTGGAGCAGTTCGGCGACCGACTCGGCACCGTGGTCGGCGAGTTGCGCCAGCGCCGGGCCCGGCAGCGCCTCTCCGACCGCCTCGTGCGACTGCCGGACGATCCGCTGGCAGCTGTCGAGTACCGCCGCGGCGACGAGCACGGCGTCGGCCTGCTGGCCCTTCAGCCCTGGGCGCTGGAGCTGCTGCCGTTCGATGAGCGACGGGCGTTGCACCACGTGCGACGTGCCGACATCGGGGCGATCGAGAGTGACCCAGCCAGCGGCAGCGTGCGCCTCGCCGCGGGCGGCGAGAGCGAACCGGCCGGTGCGGCTTCCGTCCTGGAGCTCCCGGGCCTGGGTGCGGCCGTGACGCGGCAGGCCGCGGCCCTGACCGCCCTGCGCGACGGCGCGTTCGTCGACTCGTCGACGCTCGTGTCCGGGCTCCTGCCCGACGCGCCGTTCGCGACCCGCCAGCGCCTGGCGCAGCGACTCGTCGATGGGCAACCGGCACCGTGGGGCGAGCTGGGGGACGATGCCCTGCTGCTCGAGCCGGCCGTCCTTTCGGAGCCGGCGTTCGCCGCCAGCTACCGCACGCTGCGCGGACGCGGCGGCGCGGCGCCCGTGACATGGTTCGCCATGGCGCCGACCAGGCCAGGTGGCGACGAGCGGAAGGCGTGGTTCCTCGTCGCGCTGCCGGGCAACCTGGTGGCGCTGGAGCTGGTCAGCGAGGGCGCCCACGCGACCTACTGCTTCCGCGTGGCGCCACGCGCCTCGTACGACGGCCACCCGCCCACGGCCGGCGATCCGGCGCTCGACCTCGCGGTGCGTGCCATCTCCGCGGCGCTTGTCGACGCGCGGTTCCTGCGCGAGCCGATGGCCCTGCCGCCGGACCAGCTGGCCGCCGCGCGCTACCTGCGGTACCGGCTCGCGCTGGCTGCTCTGCCCACCCTGGCCGAGGCCCGACGGCGGTTCGTGGCCCGCCTGGTCCACACCGACGACGCCGCCTGGACCGCCGCGCTCGATGACCTGGTCGCGTGGCACGCTACGGCCCGCGACGAGTCGGCCGAGTGGCCCGGCCGCGCCGCTCAGGAGGCTGCCGTCCTGGCCGCCGGCGGCAACGCGGACGACGATGGCGACCCGGCCCCGACTGACGCTGCGACCCACCCCACCGACACCAACCCACGGCCCGCGACCACCTGAGCCAGAGGAGCACGATGCCGACCTTCAAACACCCCTGTCCTCACTGCGGCAGGTGGATCGAACGAGATGTCGCCGCCTGCCCCTATTGCGGCACGGCCGATCCGTTCGCGCCGGCTCGCTGTCCAAACTGCCGCCGCATCGTCGACGACCCGGCCTGGATCACCTGTCCTGCCTGCGGCACCTCGCTCAAGCCTGCGGCGGGAGCCGGCGCCGCTGTGGGCGTGCCCGGCACCACGTCGAGCCCGGCGCCAGCGGCCGTCCCAGCGGCACCAGCGTCAGCGCCAGCCGCGGAGTCGCCGGCCGCGTCGGCGCTCACCCCGACCTGTTCCGGTTGTGGCGCGCCGCTGCCGGCCGGCGCCCGGTTCTGTACCGTCTGCGGGACTCTCGCGCCGGGCGTCTGACACTGCTCGCCCGAGGGGAGCTCGTTAGGCGGCGACCGGTTTGCCGCAGTTGCCGCAGAAGCGCACGCCCGGGGCCAGTTCCTGGCCGCACGAGGCGCACTTGGCCTGGCCGGTCGGTGTCCCGCAGTTGGAGCAGAACTTCTCCGAGCCGACCGGCTTGCCGCAGTTGGTGCACACGGTGGTCCGGGCGGAGAGGTCGCCGGAGAAGACCTGCTGGTTCTGCATCGCCTGCTGCATCTGGCTGCGCTCGACCGAGGCGCGCTCGGCTTCCATCTCGGCGGCCAGCTTGGGGGCGTCGTCCACGCACAGGCCGCGGTCCTCGTTCCAGCAGGTCTCGTCGACCCACTTGCTGTCGCGGGGGCAGCGCTTGAAGAGCGGCATGATCTCGTTGGCCGCCTTCTTGAGCGCCTCGTCCCGTGCGCCGCGGTCCATGAAGTCCTTGGCGCCGCGCGTGGCGTTCGACGCGCCCCAGAGGCCCCCGATCAACTGGCTGGCGCCGCCGAGCAGGGAGCTGGCGCTGCCGATGGCCGAGCGCTGGAATTCGCTTCGGTACCCACTGCCGCAGATGTCGCAGACGAACTCGAACTGGTAGCCATTTTCGTCGGAGAGGTCGCGGTAGTTGTTGGTGAACGGCGTGAACCCTGGCATGTTCAACCCCTGCTGGCCTGATCGCCGGCGATCCCGCCGGCTGGTGGCCGCCACCCCGTCGGCCGCGTCCGCATCGTACACGCGCGCCGGCCGGCCCGAACGCCGCTATGGGGTGTCGATCAGGCGGACGACGCCTTCCGACACGGCGGCCGGGCCGCCCAGGACCGTGACCGCCGAGGGCGCCAGGCGCCGCGCTTCGGCGAGCGTCTCGGCAGGCACGGTGTCGGGATCGGTCAAGAGCAGCGGCACGCCAGCGAGGCCGGCCGCAACGGCTCCCGAGAGGGCGTCAGGGAAGGCCGTCCCGGCCGCGAGGAAGACGCTCGCGGCGCCGCCCGGGTACGCCCAGGCACTCACGACGGCCGCCGTGGCGTAACGGTTCGCTCCATCCAGGCGGGTCACCGGGACGCCCAGCAGGGCGTGGATCTGATCCGCGACCGCGGCGGAGACAGCGGCGGTCCCGCCGGCCACGACGACCGATGGCGGCGCGAGGCGCAGGAGCTCGACGCGCGTGCTGGCCGGCAGACCGCCGGGGGCCGTGAGCAGGACCGGCACGTGGAGGTGGCCCGCGATGGCCGCCACGGACAGGGCATCGGGGAAGGCCGCGCCGCTGGCGACGAAGACCTCCGGCACGATCCCTCCACCGGGGAAGACGGCGGCGCTGACGGCGGCCGAGGTGGCGTACCGGTCCGCCCCGGCGAGGGGCGTCACGGTTCCCGTGGTGTAGGCCGCCAGCTGATCCCGCACCCCCTGCGAGATCACCCCGAGGCCGCCCAGGACGACGATGCGTTGGGGATGGAGTCTGGTCAGCTCGGCCGCCGTGGGCGGCGGGATCGCGGCGGTCGACACCAGGAGCACCGGGCCGCCCTGCGTCGCCGCGGCCGGAGCGGCCGAGAGCGCGTCAGGGAACGTCAGGCCGCTGGCGACGTAGACGACGGGCACGCCGGGCGCAAAGATGGCCGCGCTGACGGCGGCTGCCGTGGCGTAGCGGTCGGCGCCGGACAGGCGGAGCGGCGTGAGTCGCGCCACGCCCGCTGGGAGGGCCAGCGCGCCGCCGGCGTAGTACGCCGCGGCCTGGTGCTTGAGGTACCCGCCGTCGTCATCGGCGCTGTACGACGCGGTCGTGTTGCCGTCGATGGGCGCCGGGTTCGTCACGCCATCACCGTCGGCGTCGCAGGCGCAGGTCGTGCCGCCGGCGCCGCCGCCGAACAGGAACGCGATGACGCCGGCGTTGGCGTACGCCGCGAGGTGTGCCGCGGAGTCGGCTCCGAGCAGCCATTCAGGCCTGTTGTCCTGGTAGTGGCCCCACGTGTCGTCCATCGCGGCCATGACCTGGTTGCCCTCGGGGATCTGCCACGAGATCAGGCGCAGGCGGGTACCGGTCGAGAAGTCCCCCAGGTAGCGGACATGGTTGGCGAAGTCCGCGGCATCCCACCACGACGCCCCGCCGTCGCCGGACACGAGCTGCTTGAACGCCGCGTCGCGATCGGAGAACTCGGTGAACGACACGTCGAAGGCGGTGCCGAGCGAGCGGTAGAAGGCGGTCGACCGGGCCGCCAGGGCATCGATCTGCGCGCTGGTCCAGGTCGCCGAGCCGCTGAACGGATCCTGGTTGGTGCCCCACCACGAGAGGTGGTAGCCCAGGATCACGTTGGGGGCGTACCGGTCGCGCAGCCGGACCACGGCCTGGGCGAAGCCGGCCAGGGTGTTGGGCAGGCCCGCCAGTTCGGCCAGGCCCGTCGCCGAGACCTGGACGGGCACGAGCGTGGCGTCGTCCTTCGTGCCCGTGGACTGCTCGGCGTAGCCCCACATGTCGGGCTCCACCTGCAGGACGACCGGCGTGGCCGCCGCCGCGCGCTGCATGAACGCCCGCATGTCCTGCCAGAACGCCGTCATCGTCGAGGTGTTCTTGAGGTTGCCCAGGTCGCCGGCGTACTCGCCCTGGGCGTTGCCCGGCTTGGACTGGCGGAGCATGTAGTAGCTGAAGACGGGCACGATGCCGTGTGCCGCCGACTCGCTCACGTACATCGAGACGAAGGTGCCGTTGCTGTTCCAGGTCTGCCAGCCGGCCCCCGTGTTCACGCCGCCGGCGAGGTACTGGTAGCGCAGCTGGAAGGGTGCCACCGACTGGAGGCTGGCGGCACCACCTGGCCCGTCGGCCAGGCCCAGGGCCAGGTCCGCCAGCGGCCAGCCGGTCGGCAGGGCGGGCAGGGCCGGCGTCGTCGCCGCGACCGGCGGGGCGGCCCCCAGCCCGATCGGGCCGGCCACGACCAGGGCGGCCAGCAGGCTCAGGAGGCTTCGGAGGAGAGTGCGCTGGCGAGCGGCGGGCACGATCCGCAGGCTGCGGTCGGGCGGCCGGCGCGTCAAGCGGCCCGGTCGTTTCGCCGGACCCGGACCATCGGCCTGCGATACTGGCCGGGATGGCCGACCTGGGGACCCGCGACGTCACGCTGGCTGACATCGAGGCGGCCGCCCGCCTGCTCCGGGGCCAGGTCCGCGTCACGCCCATGCTCGCCTCGCGGACCGCGGCTGCCGTGGTGGCCCGGCGCACCGGCATCCGCCTGGGGACGGGCGGCGCCGCGGGTCGCGAGATCGCCGGCGTGCACGACGACCAGCCGCGGCTGTTCGTGAAGGCCGAGCACCTCCAGCTCACGGGCTCCTTCAAGCCCCGCGGCGCGTTCAACCGTGTCGCCTCCCTCACGCCCGCCGAGCGCCGGCGCGGCGTCATCGCGGTGTCGGCCGGCAATCACGCCATGGCCGTGGCCCTCGCCGCCAAGCGCGCCGGTGTCGCCTCCACGGTCGTGATGCACGCGGCCGCGTCGCCCACCAAGGCCGCCGCGGCAGCCGGGTACGGGGCGGAGGTCGTGCTCTACGGCGCTCACGTGGGGGAGACGTTCGAGCGGATGCACGAGCTGGAGGCCGAGCGCCACCTGACGTTCCTGCATCCCTTCGACGACCCGCTGGTCATCGCCGGCCAGGGCACCGTCGGCCTGGAGATCGCCGACCAGCTGCCGGAGGTCGATGTGGTCGTGGTCGGCATCGGGGGTGGCGGGCTCATCAGCGGCATCGCCTCGGCCCTCAAGCGGCGGCGGCGCCAGGTGCGCATCTACGGCGTCGAGCCGGAGCGCAGCAATGCCGTGACCGTGGGCCTGGCGGCGGGCCGGCCGGTCACCATCACGCCTGTCTCCATCGCGGACGGCCTGGGGGCGCCGTTCGCCGGGGCGTGGACCATCCCCATCATCGCCCGCTTCGTGGAGGACGTGATCCTGCTGGACGAGGCCACCATCGCCGCGGGCATGGCCTTCGCCCTGGAGCGGATGAAGCAGCTGCTGGAACCGGCCGGTGCGGCCGCGCTGGGAGCGCTGCTGACCGGCCGCATCCCGTTGCGAGAGGGCGACACGGTCTGCGTCGTCGCCTCAGGCGGCAACGTCGATCTGGCCCGCCTGCCCGACATGCTGGCCCTGGCAGCGCCCCTGCCGTAGGGCGGGAGCCCGGTGCGGGAGGTTGGCGACGGACGGCCCGCCTGGAGACCGGTCGACAGCAGGTCGACGCGATGAGGCCGGAAGGTGCGATCCGCGACGAGTCGACGTCCGGACCGTCCGTCGGCGGCACTCTGGCCGGGCGCGGCATCCGCGTCGAGCCGTACGTTGGTCGGGGCGTCGGGTCAGTGCCGCCTGTCACCGCCCCGCCTCGTCACTCCAGGCCCAGGTCGTCCATCCCGTGCTCGTCGAAGCCCACGTGGTGGGCCAGCTCGTGCTGCAGGGTCCGCCTGACCTCCACGGCCAGGTCGCGCGGGTCCGGATGGTCCGCCTCCAGGGGGATGCGGAAGAGCGTGATCTTGTTGGGGAACGGCACCTCGTCCGCGCCCCATGCCACGAGCGGCGTGCCTTCGTAGAGACCGTACAACGTCTCATCGGGAGCCAGGTGCTGGTCGCGCCGTTGCTCGCGGGTCGGTTCGTCCTCGATCACGATCGCGACACGGTCGAGCAGCCGCTGGAGCGGGGGCGCCAGGCCATCGATGGCCGCCTCCACGGCCCGCTCGAAGGGGTCGAGCGGGGCGTCATCGAGCCCCTGCACCTGTGCCCACGCGCTGGGCGCACGTCGATCGGGGTGGCGGCGCGCCTGGGAGCCACGGCGGCGGATGGGCATGGCCTGCCTATGCTAGCGGCGTGACCCGGACCCACGACCGACCACTGGTGGCGGACCTCGAGGCCGTCCCCGAGTCGCTGGTGGTCACGGTCGACACCGGCGAGCGCCTCAACCTCCTGGACTGGGGCGGTCCGCGCGGGGCCGATCCGCCGGCCGGCGACCTGCCGGCCCTGATGCTCATCCACGGGCTCTCGGCCACCGGCTGGATCTGGGCGCCGATCGCGCGGAGGCTCACCGCCCACGCGCGGGTCGTGGCCCCGGACCTGCGCGGCCACGGCCTCTCCGAATCACCGCGCGCGGGGTATGACCTTGAGTCACTCGCCTACGACGTGCTGACCGTCGTGACGGCGATGGGCATGGGGCCCGACGGCGACGGGCGGCCCGTGGTGATCGCCGGCCACGGGTTCGGGGCCCTGGTGGCCGGCACTGCCGCGACGCTCCGCCCGGCGACGGTGGCCGGGCTCGCCCTCATCGACGGCGGGTGGGAGGACATCGGCGAGGCGACTGGCATGGACGCCGACGAGATGCTGCGCACCCTGGCCGACCCGCCCGAGGTCCTCGCCTCGATGGAGGCCTACCTGGCCGACCGCCGTGACTACGACCCCGCCAGCTGGGACGCCGACCAGGAACGGGCGGCGCGGGCGGCGGTCGACGAGAAGTACCAGGGCCGGGTCACACCGGTCGTGCGGCGCTTCGCGCTGTCAGGCTCGGTGCGGGCGATGTTCGACTACCGCCCGGCCGCCGTGCTGGGGACCTACCCGGGTCCCATGCTGGTGACCATCGCCGAGGCGGGCGGCGCGGACGACATGGCCGCTCGCGAGCGCCGTCTGGCCCTGGACGACGAACTGCGGCGCCGCGCCTCCGCGGGGTTGCCACCGACCACCATCCGGCGCTATGCCGGCGTCGGCCACAACCTCATGCGCTACCGCCCGGACGAGCTGGCGGACGATCTCCTGGGGCTCCTCGAGGCAGCCGGCGCGGCTCGCGGAGCGGTCTAGGCGTCCCAGCGGTGGAAGGCGGGGTGGCCCGGCCCGACCGCCACGAACGTCCCGCGGAAGGTCGCGGTCAGCTCGCCTGCGATCGAGATCTCGGACTCCGCCACGGCGCGCCGGCCTTCCAGGGAGACGACGCGTGAACGCAGCTGCAGCGGACCGGCGGTCGGCGTGGGGGCCAGGAGCTTGACCTCGTAGCCGGCCGTCACCGTGGCCGGTGGCCGATCCGCTGCGCCCGCGCGCATGAGGCCCATCGCGGCGGCCCAGTTGGCATGACAGTCGAGCAGCACGGCGCAGATCCCGCCGTTCAACGCGCCGGCAAAGGCTTCGTACCGGGCCGACGGCTGCCACTCGGCGACCAGCTCGCCGCCATCCTCGAAGCTGTGCAGCTGGAGGCCGTCGGGGTTGGCGGGCCCGCAGCCGAAGCACACGGAGCGAGGCGCGTAGCGCTCCTGCACAGCCTGCTGGACGTCCATGGCCGCCGAGTCTAGCGAGCCGGGTAGGATGGGCGGATGGAATCGCCGTCCCGGCCCGCCCGTGACCTGCCCGACCACGTGCACGTCCTCGTCAATGAGATCGAGACCGAGATCGGTGAGGACGGCGACGGGCAAGGCCCGGTCGAGGAGGCGGTGCGCCGCATCCTCGAGGAGATCGGCGAGGACCCCGACCGGCCTGGCCTTGTGCGCACGCCAGAGCGGGTCCACCGCATGTACCTGGAGCTGACGGCCGGCTACCACGTGGACCCGGCGCGGCTCATCAACGGCGCCGTCTTTGACGTGGCGTACAGCGAGATGGTCGTCGTCAAGGACATCCCGTTCTACTCCCTCTGCGAGCACCACTTGCTGCCGTTCTTCGGCACCGCGTCGGTGGCCTACATCCCCCGCGGGCGCGTCATCGGGCTGTCCAAGATCCCCCGCATCGTGGAGATGTACGCGCGGCGCCTCCAGGTCCAGGAGCGGATGACCCAGGAGATCGCCGACTTCCTGCAGACCCACCTCGCGCCACAGGGGGTCGGTGTGGTGGTGGAGGCGACGCACCTGTGTGCCGTGATGCGCGGCGTCCGCAAGCCCGGCACGATCATGACCACTGCGTCGGTGCTGGGCCTGTTCCGCACCCGCGACCGGACGCGCGCCGAGTTCTACGCCCACCTCGCCAGGCCCGCGCCGACGCCCTAGCTGCGACCCCAGAAGGCGTCGGTCGCTGCCTGGTCCCCGGGGAAGAGGCGACGCTCGACGATCAGCCCGTCGTGCAGGCGGAAGAGCTGGATGCTGCGATCCCTGATGGAGCGCCCGTCTAGCTCGCCCGACACATCGACCAGGGCAGCGACGTGATCGTGGCCGACCAGCAGGTCGACCGGCCGCACCTGGATCGTGCCGGCGGTGAGGCGGACCGCTTCCCGGAGGTACGCCACGACCCGGGCGCGGCCGCGATACTCGCCCGAGAGCACGTTGGCTCCCGGGGTGATCCACGTCACGTCGTCGGCCAGCAGTGCGCCCAGCGCCTCGAGGTCGCGACGGGCGAAGGCCTGCAGCGCGCGCTGCACCACGTCGGCGTTCCGTTCCCGGTCAACCACGGCGGCTCTCCGGCGATCTCAGCCTGGGCGGGCCTGAGCCGGCCACGTCATGCCGGCCCAGGGGTCGTAGTCGGGGTCCAGGGCTTCCTGCGGCGGCCGGAGTTCCGGCGGGACGTGCTCCAGGTTGAGGCGGATGCGCGTCCAGGTCGTGTAGCGACCGCGCATCGCGTCGACGAGGACGTCGGCCGGCTCCAGGAGCGGCCAGACGTCGGGGTGGCGCGCCTTCCAGCGTTTCAACCCCTCCATCGCCTCGAACTGCTTCGCGGCACGGCCGATCTCGATGAGCGGCTTGCTGGACATGCGCCGCTTCGACGGCTGGACGCGCGGTGGCTCGTCGAGCGTGCGGGCGTAGTTGGGTGGCCACGGCGCGTCGCCCAGCCCCTCGGTCTCGTGCCGGGCCGACAGCTCCAGTAGCGGCTCCAGCGACCCGACGGCGTCGTCGATGCCGGCCCCAGGGTCGCCGATGGCGGCGTAGCGCGCGGGCACGGTCGCCAAGGTGAAGTCGCCAAGTTCAGCCACCGGCACCTCATCCCAGGTCAGAGGCGCGGAAACGCGTGCGTCGGGGGTGGGGCGCACCGAGTAGGCCGAGGCGACCGTGCGGTCCTTGGCGTTCTGGTTGTAGTCAAGGAAGACGCCGTGGCGCTCCTCCTTCCACCACTTGCTGGTCGCGAGGGCGGGCACGCGCCGTTCCACGTCCCGGGCCAGCGCCAACGCCGCCCGGCGCACCTCTGGGAACGTCCATTCCGGCCGGATGCGCACGTTGATGTGGATGCCCCGGGAGCCCGACGTCTTGGGCCAGCCGACCAGTCCCAGATCGTCCAGCGCCTCCTGGGTCACGAGGGCGACCCGCCGGATGTTCTCCCACGGCACGCCGGGCACGGGGTCCAGGTCCACCCGCAGCTCGTCGGGGTGGTCCAGGTCCTCCGCCCGGACGGGGTGGGGGTTGAGGTCGATGCAGCCCAGATTGACCACCCACAGCAGCTGTGCCGCATCCCGCACGACGACCTCGGCGGCCGTCCGGCCCGACGGGAAGGACAGCTCGACGGTCTCGATCCACTCCGGCCGCGAGGTTGGCGCCCGCTTCTGGAAGAAGAAGTCGCCGGCCGCGCCCTCGACGAACCGTTTGAGCGCCATCGGTCGCCCGGCCACCCCCCGCAGCGCCCCGTCGGCCACGGCCAGGTAGTAGGCGACGAGGTCGCGCTTCGTGTACCCCGCCTCCGGGAAGTAGACCTTGTCGGGGTTACTGATCGTCACCTCGCGCCCGGCGACAGCGATCAGCTCCTTGTGGGAGGCCATGGCCGCCCCGCGTCAGACCCGCTTGCGCAGGTAGGTGGCCACGTTCGGGTCGTACCCCAGCGACTCGTAGAGCTGGAGCGCATCGGCGCGATGGTGCCCCGCGGTCACCTCGATGAAGGCGCAGCCGGTCTCGCGTGCGACCTGCTCGGCCTCGGTCATCAGGGCGTGGCCCACGCCACGTTCGCGGGCACCAGCGTCCACGACGAGGGCCAGGACGCGCGCGATGCGGTCGCTGTGTTCGAAGCGCGGCAGGACGTGCACCGCCACGAAGCCCACGATGTCCGGGCCGATGACGGCGACCCGCACGGCGGAGTAGAGCGAGTCGAAGCGCTCGAGGCGCTCGATGACGTCGCTGGGGCCGGCCGGGTAACCCTCCTCGGTGAAGAGGGCGGCGATCGTCTCGGCGTCGGCCGGCGTGGCGGGGCGCACGCGCAGCTGGGTGTCGGTCCGGGTCATGGAGGCATGGTACCGGCCGGGGCCGCGGGCGAGTCAACGAGCACCACCACGGGCTCACCGGCCGCGCCGGCGATGAGCCGGGTTTCACCCCCCGTGGCGTCGCTGACGAAGAGGACCGCCAGCGCCTCGCCATGGCGCGCCAGGAACCCGGTCAGACGACCCTCGCGGGTCGGCTCCAGCAGCCGCAGCGTCCGCCCCGACGGGAGGGTCGCGGCGAGCACCTGTGCCCCGAGCAGCGCATCGTCGGGTGCCGGCCGGAAGACCAGGTCAGGCAGCTCGGCGGCCGCCCGATCGGCATCGACCGTGGCGACCCCCAGGCCGATCACGCGCGTATCGACCGGCGGCCCCAGGCGCGACTCGTAGCGCTCCAGGATGGCCCGCATGGGCGGGCCCTCCCAGGGGGGACGGTCGGCCGACTGTGGGACGGTCAGGTGCGCAGGCGACCCGGGCGCCGCGCCGTGGCCAGGAACCAGGGACGGATCGAGATCAGGAGAGCCAGCGCAAGTGCCGGTCCGGCCACGTCGATGACGAAGAGCACCCATGCCCCCGCCGGGATGGTCGCCACCGAGTCGAACAGCGCAGCATCGCCCAGGCCCATCACGAGGTAGGCCGCGCAGGCGCCCGCCGCGAGGACCCAGCCGATCGCTTGGCGCCGCACCAGGAGCACCGCCGCAGCCAGGCACACGGCCGCCCACAGGCCCGCCCACACGGGCGAGCCACCCACGGTCGCACCGGCGCCGACCGGGACGAAGCGGATGCCGGAGCGAGCCAGGGTCCACATGTCGAGCAGGCCCAGCACCCCGCGCGCCAGCAACAGCGCGCCAAGGGCGAGGAGCAGCGTCTCGTGGGAGCGTGTCGTGGACTCCCCGGCGACGGGTCGAGTCACGCGCGGACCCTACCACCGACGTCAAGCACCATGGTGCGCCTGGTCACCACGTACGTCGCGCCACCGTGCGGCGCCGCCTGCGGGGCGCGGCATCGGCCGCGCCCGATTTATGTGCTACCATCCGTTAGCAAGCAGCGGTCGCGACGTGGACCGATGGAGGGGACCATCCGCTCGCGGCAGCTGCGCGTAGGGAAGATCGCAGCAGGCGATCCGAGAAGGGAACGAGAACGATGGAACGCTTCGCCCGGCGCGTCGGGCTGGGGGTGGCCGCCCGGGGCGAGATCGCCGACGTGGTCACCTGGGCCCTGGAGGCCCGGGAGCGCGGCCTGGACTCCTTGTGGATCCATGACTCGTACTTCGAGCGGGACGCCGTGAGCTACGGCAGCGCCGTCGCCGCCCGCCTCGGCGAACCCGGCGCCGGCGACGATTTCCGTCTGGCGCTGGGCGCGGTCAACCCCAATACCCGCCATCCCGTGGCGTTGGCGATGACGGGTTCGGCGCTCGACGAGATGGCGCCCGGTCGCATCGTCATGGGCCTGGGCACGGGACTCCCGCTCCGCCTCAAGCAGATGGGCCTGCCCTACACGCCGGAGGCCGCGCTCGAGGGCGTCAGCCGGGCCATGGACCAGATGCGCCTGCTGTGGGCCGGCGAGCGGCTGCCGTCGGCCACGCCGGGCCTCCCGCCCATCCAGCCGATGTTCGCCCCGCCGCATCGCATCCCCCTGTTCATCGCGGCGTACCGGCGTGAGTTCGTGGCCCTGGCAGGACAGAAGGCGGACGGCTACCTGGCCCGGCCCGCCGAGTCGATCCCCTCCCTCAAGGGCATCCTGGAGCGCCTGTCGGCCGCCGCCGTGGAGGCGGGCCGGGACCCGGCAGCGATCGAGCGGGCCGGGTACCTCCTGACGCTTGTCGACGACACCCGCCGGGAGGCACTCAACCGGGCCAAGCGCGAACCGTTCGTCATCTACATGATGTCGATCCTGGGGGACGTCTCCCTCCGCCGCGCTGGCTTCGAGCTGGAGCTGCGGGACCGCATCGCCGCGGCGTGGCGAGCCGAAGAGTTCCACGAGGCCGGCAAGCTGATCCCGGACGATCTGCTCGACGCCTTCATGCTCTGCGGCACCCGCGAGGACGTGGCGGCCGGTGCGCAGCGCTTCCATGACGAGGCGGGCCTGGACCTGCCCCTGCTCCAGCCGGTCGTCCAGGACACCGACCAGGTGGAGGCGATCCTGGACGCGGCCACCCTGTACGGCACCGGGCGTGCTCTGGCCGGGGCCCGCCGTGTAGCCACGTCGCTGGCCACCGACCGCGACCTGGGCCCGCTCGGCCGGGCCAGGCGCGCCGTGGGCGCGACCTGGGAGATCCTGCGGCCGTTCGCCTTCACGGCCACGATCGTGCCCATCGCCGCGGGCGGGGCCCTGGCCGCCACTGACGGCCGCTTCGACTGGCCGCTCTTCCTGCTGGCCCTGGCCGGCGGCGTGCTGCTGCATTCCGGGACCAACGTCGTCAACGAGGTGTACGACGTCCGCAAGGGCATCGACACGATCACCTCGCCGCGGGCCAGCCACGCGGTGCTCAAGGGGCGCCTCACCGAGCGGGGTGCGCTGTGGCTGGCCTTCGGCGCCTTCGCCGTCGCCATCGTCATCGGCGTGGTGCTCGTCGCCGTGCGCGGATGGCCCATCGTGGCGCTCGGCCTGTTGGGCCTGGCCAGCGGCTACTTCTACACGGCCCCGCCGTTCGCCTTCAAGTACCGCGCCCTGGGCGTGCCTCTCGTCTTCGCCATGTTCGGGCCGTTGATGCTGGAGGGCGCCTACTTCGCCGTGACCGGCACGTGGAGCCTGACCGCGCTGGCGCTGTCGGTGCCCGTCGGCCTGCTCGTCACCGCCATCGTGCACGGCAACGAGTGGCGGGACATCAGCGAGGACGCCCGGGCAGGCATCGTCACGCTCTCGTCGCGGTTCGGCAAGCACGCGGCCTACCTGGGCTACATGAGCCTGATCCTGGGGGCCTACGTCACGCTCGGCGTGGGTGTCGCTGTGGGCTGGTTGCCGGCCACGACGATGCTGGCCGTGCTGGCGCTACCGTTCCTGGCGCAGGTCCTGCACGACGCCGACCTGGGGGCGGCCGGGCAGGTGCGGGCCATCGCCATGATCGACCTGGAAACGGCACGCCTGCACTTCGCCTTCGGGCTGCTGCTCGTGGCCGGCATCCTGCTCGCCGGCTGGCGGCTGTAGCGGGGGTGGCGGTCTCCGGTCCGCGCCTGGCCCTGGCCCTGGGACTCGCCCAGGCCGCCTTCGCGGCGACGTTCCGCGGCCCGCGGCAGCGCTTCTGGTCGCGCATGACCCTGACCGGCCTTGGCCTGGGCACGTACGCCCTGGCGGCCCGACCGGACCTGCCCCGGCGGATCCGCCTGGGACCGCGCGAGGCCGTCCTGGGGCTCGCTGCGGCGGGGAGCCTCTACGGCACGTTCGTCGTGGGCGACCGGTTCGCCCGCCGCTTCGTGCCCTCCGGGGAGCGCGACATCGCCGAGATCTACGAGTTGCGCGGCCTGCGGCCGGCCACCGAGATCGCGGCCCGCCTCGCCGCCGTCATCGGGCCCGCAGAGGAGGTCTTCTGGCGAGGCTTCGTGCAGGATGCCCTGATGGCCCGCCTGGGTCGCTGGCCGGGTGCCGCGACCGCCGCCCTGGCCTACGGGGGCGTCCACCTCGTGACCGGCAACTTCACGCTGTTCGGCGCGGCGACCGTGGCCGGCGCCGAGTGGTGCGCCCTGTACGCGGCCGGCATGCCGCTCGGGGCGTTGCTCGTGAGCCACGTGACGTGGGACATCTGGATCTTCCTGCTCCAGCCGACCGGACCCACGCAGCAGGCCCTTGGTCCGACGAGGCGCGGGGCGCCGCCGCCGGATTGACGGGCGCCCTGCGCGGGCCCCACCATCCGACCGTGCAGACCCCAACCGGGCGCGGCGCCCCGGCCGCGGGCGCGACGCTCCCGACCGGCACCGTCACGTTCCTCTTCACCGACATCGAGGGCTCGACCAAGCTGGTGGAGCGCCTGGGCACGGCCGCCTGGACCGACCTGCTGGAGGCCCACCAGGCCATCATCCGGGCCGCTCTCGCCTCGGCCACGGGCGTGGAGGTCAAGACCGAAGGCGACTCGTTCTTCGCCGTCTTCACCAGCGCCGAGACGGCCGTCGCCGCGGCCGCGGCCATGCAGCGGGCGCTCTACGCCCACGACTGGCCGCCGGACGCCGCCGTGCGCGTGCGCATGGGCCTCCACACCGGCGAGGGTGTGATCGCCCCTGACGCCGACTACGTGGGCCTGGATGTCCACCGTGCCGCGCGCGTCGCCAGTGCCGCCCATGGCGGGCAGGTCGTCCTCTCCGACACGACCCGGGCGCTGGTTTCGGGGGCGCTGCCCGGCGGCACGACGCTGCGCGACCTGGGCGAGCACCGCCTGAAGGACCTCTCGCGGCCGGAGCGCATCAGCCAGCTCGTGATCAGCGGCGTGCCCCACGAGTTCCCGCCGCTGCGCACCCTCGACGCGACGCCCAACAACCTGCCGGTCATGCTGACCGACTTCATCGGGCGCGAGGCGGTACTGGCGGAGGCCCACCGGCTGCTCGAGCGCACGCGCCTGCTGACCCTCACCGGGCCGGGCGGCACGGGCAAGACCCGCCTGTCGCTGCAGCTGGCCGCGGACGTGGCCGAGCGTTTCCCCGACGGCCTGTACTTCGTGGCACTCGAGCCGATCAGCGATGCCGCCCTCGTGCCGTCCACGGTCGCCATGGCCATGGGCGTGCAGGACGTCAGCGGCTCGTCGGTGGAGGATCGCCTGCGCGACCACCTGCGCAGCCGGACGGTCCTTCTCGTGCTCGACAACATGGAGCAGGTCACCGGGGCGGCGCCATTCCTGGGGGACCTCCTGCGGGCCGCCCCGGGGCTGACGTGCATCGTGACCTCGCGCGCTGCGCTGCGCGTCTACGGCGAGCAGGAGTTCCCGGTGCCGACCCTGAGCGTGCCCGACCCGGCCCACCTGCCACCCCTGGAAGCCCTGGCCCAGGTCGAAGGCGTGGCCCTCTTCATGGAACGGGCCAGGACGGCCCGGCCCGACTTCCGCCTGACCGAGGCGAACGCCCCGGCGGTGGCCCGACTCGTGGCCGCCCTGGACGGCCTGCCGCTGGCCATCGAGCTGGCCGCCGCCCGCATCAAGGTCCTGACGCCTGAGGGCATCCTGGAGCGGCTGGCCGGCCGACTCGACCTGCTCGGTGGCGGTGCCCGGGACCTCCCGGCGCGCCAGCAGACGTTGCGCGGCGCGATCGCCTGGAGCTATGACCTCCTGGACCCCGCCATCCAACGCCTCTTCGCCACGATCGCCGTGTTCGTGGGCGGCTTCGAGCTGGAGGCCGCCGAGGCGGTCTGCGGCCCAGGGGCCGCGGGAGGTGCCTCACTCGACGTGCTCGACGGCCTGTCCAGCCTGGTCGACCAGAGCCTCCTGCGCCAGGACGCGCAGCACACCCACCCACGCTTCGTCATGCTGGAGACCATCCGCTCCTTCGCCCTGGAGCGCCTGGAGGCGGACGGGCTGGCCTCGGCGGTCCGGCGCCGGCACGCCGAGTACTTCGCCGACTTCGCCGCGACAGCGATGCCGCACCTCACGGCCAGGGATCGGACGGCCTGGCTGGATCGGGTCCAGGACGATCACGACAACCTGCGCGCCGCCATCACGTTCGCCGTGGAGACCGGTGATGCGCACCTGGGGATGCGCTTGGTCTACGCCCTGTGGCGCTTCTGGCAGAGCCGGGCGCACCTGCAGGAAGGCGCGGAGCGGACCGCGACGGTCCTGGCCATCCCGACCGACGAAGTCCGCACGGAGCTGCGCGCCCGGGCCCTTGAGGCCGGTGGCGGCATCGCCTACTGGCACGGCGACCTGCAGGCTGGCGCCCGCTACTACGACGAGGCCCTGGAGATCGCCCGCGAGATCGGCGACCCGCACCTCATCGCCGACTCGCTCTACAACGCGGCCATGGTGCGCAACGTGCTGGAGGTCAACTCCAAGGACATCGTGGAGCAGAGCATGGCCATGCTCTCCGAGGCCATCCGGCTCTATGGCGAGACCGGCGACCAGCTGGGCGCGGCACGCGCCATGTGGGGCCTGGGGACGGCGCAGTACTTCAGCGCCGAGTGGCCGTTGGCGCTCGACACCTTCAGGGCAGCCGAAGAGGCCCTGAGCACCGGAGACGACGATTTCATGCACGGCTGGGTGCTCCACATGCTGGGCACCACGGAGATCCGCCTCGGCCTGCTCGACCCGGCGCTCGAGCATATCCGCGGCGCCCTGGTCAACATGCAGGCGGCCGGCGAGACGACCGGGCTGGTGCTGGTGCTGGATGACTTCGCCGACTACGCCGCGGCGACCGGCGACCTCGAGCGCAGCCTGCGCCTCATCGGGGCCGGCCGGGCTTTGGAGGATGCGACCGGTACAGGCCTGGCCGCAGCGACCGAACTGGTCATGCGGCGTGAGCGCTACCGCGAGACGCTTCGGGCGGAGGATGCCGACCGTCTCCTCGCGGAGGGCCGGGCGATGAGCCTGGACGAGGCCGTCCGATACGCCCTGCAGGCGGTGCCCCGGACGAACTGACTCAGGCCTCGGCGAGCACCGTGCGGGCGGTACGCGCGGCGAGCTGCATCGCGCTGACCATGGGATTGACGCTCGAGGCGGTCGGAAAGAGCGACGTGTCGGCCACGTAGCAGCCGCCGACCAGCCCGCCCGCCGTGTCGGCACGCACGCGACCGCGCGGATCCGACGCGGTCGTCCGTGGGTCACGGCCGGCGCGTGCGGTGCCCATCTGGTGGGCGGAGAAGAGCGAGCCTCGGTTGGGCCGGAAGTCGAAGACCGCCAGGCGCTCCAGGAAGGCCCGGAAGGCGCGCTCGTCGGCCCCGTCACGGAGCCAGGCGGGCGGGGTGCCGACCGCCAGGAGCTCGGTACCGCCCCCGGCGCGCGCCAGGCGGGCCATCTCGACGAGGGCGCGCCGGCAGGTCATGGCGTCCTGCGCTGCGAGGCGGTAGTCGATCAGCGGCACGCCGCGCCGGCTCAGCCGAACGCGCCCGTGGCCGCGATCCGCGGTGATACCGATGAGGGGAGCCTGGTGGCCGATGTCCGCCAGCAGCGCGTCACTGGCGGCCCGCCCTTCCCACGGGTAGGCAAGCGCGATGAGGCCCGGATGGGCGGGCGCCGACTCGATGAGGAAGCCGCCGTGCGCCGGGCCGACGCCGTCGGCCGAGGCCGGCCCCGGCTCCCCGAACTCCATCGACCGCGCCGCCTGCAGGACGCCCCGCCACATCAGCACCGGCTGCGTCAGGCGGGCACTCAGGACCGGCACCGGGTGCAACCGCAGATAGTCGCCGATGGCCGGATGGGCCAGTCCGCTGCGAGCCAGGATGGCCGGGGTGCGCAGCGCCCCGGCGGCGACCACGACCTGCGGCGCGCGAGCCGTGAAGGGGCGCTGGGTGCCATCCGGCCGCCTGATGTGCCCGCCGACCCCCACCGCCGTGGTGCCCTCCAGGAGCACGCGCTCGACGGGCGCGTCGACCAGGATGCGGGCGCCTGCCGCCGCGGCAGCGGCGAGGTGCAGCCGCGGCCCGGAGCGCTTGGCGGCTCGCGGGCAGCCGAAGCCGCACGCGCCGCAGTCGCCACAGGCCCAGGCGTCGCGCTCCGTGGTGGCGGCCTCCCAGCCCAGGGCCCGGGCGCCGTCCAGGATCAGCTGGTCCTTGGGCGGCGTGTTGACCGGGGCGACGAAGCCGAGCTCATCGCGCAGGCGGGCCAGATCGGCGTCCCCTTCCGCACCGTCCAGGCCGTCCAGCCCGAACTCGACGGCCCAGTGGTGGCGGAGGCGGTCTGGCAGCGGGATGGAGGTCATCCAGTTGACCACCGTGCCGCCACCCAGCGTGCCGCCGGCCAGGATGGCGATGGACAGGTCGGTCGTGGCCACCAGCCCGTGGTCCAGGTAGAGACGGTCGAAGCCGTCGAGCTCGTTGGGCGAGAGGTCGGGCTCGGACACGAACGAACCGGCTTCGATGACCAGGACGGCCCGCCCGGCTTCGGCCAGCCTCGCCGCAGCCACCCCGCCACCGGCGCCGCTGCCCACGACCACGACATCCGCCTCGAGCCGCAACGGCTCGTCGCCACCATCGTCGGCCAGGGGCGTGACGGCCGGCCCATCCGAGGTCACCGGCTCCCGCACGAGCTGGTAGCCCACGATCGGCCATGTCGGGTTGCTGCCGTCGGCCCCGGCGTCGGCATAGGCGAAGAACGCGCCCAGCCGCTTGAAGGCCTGGAACGCCGTGCGGCGCAGGCCGATGGGGCTGAGCGCCCAGCGGCGCAGGATGGCCTCGCGCGCGGTTGGATCGGCCGACCGGAACGACCGCGCGACACCGGCCGTGAGCGCATTGACCACGGCCCGGTCCAGGGCCCGCAGGGTCAGGCGCAGCTGCAGCAGCGCGGCCGGGTCGGTGACCTGTGACAGGACGGCGGCGGCCAGGTTCGCCTGCCGCGGCGCGTCACCCGGGGCAACGGTCGCGAAGATGGCCGCCAGCGTGGCCAGCTCGGCGGCGGACCAGCCGGGCGGCGGCGGGGCGGGCCGCACCACGAGGGGCACGCGACCGCTCAGGCCGGCTGGAACCCGGGGGCGGGCGGCTGGGGGCAGCGGAGCGGGCGGTCCTCGCGGTAGCCCAGGAGGTAGTCGGCCTGGATCAGCGTGTGGAGCTGGCTGGTGCCTTCATAGATGACGGCCGCCTTGGCGTTGCGCAGGTAGCGCTCCACGGGGTACTCGGTCGAGTAGCCGTACGCGCCGTGCACCTGGATGGCGTCGAGGGCGGATTGCACGGCGTGCTCGGTGCAGAACCACTTGGCGAGGCTGGTCTCACGGGTGTTGCGCAGGCCGCGGTTCTTGAGCCACGCGGCCTGGAGGCACAGCAGGCGGCCCGCCTCGACGCCCCGGCCCATCTGGGCGATGAGCTGCTTGACCAGCTGGTGCCGCCCGATCTCCTGCCCGAACGTCGAGCGCTCGTGGGCGTACCTGACGCTCGACTCCAGGCAGGCCCGCGCCAGGCCCACCGCCCCGGTGGCGACGGTGTAGCGGCCCTGGTCGATGGCGCTCATGGCGACGATGAAGCCCTCCCCTTCCTCGCCGACCCGGTTGGCCGCCGGCACGCGCACGCCGTCGAAGAAGAGCGTGCCGGTGTTGCCGGCGCGGATGCCCAGCTTGCCCTCCAGCGTCCCGGTGCTCAGGCCGGCCATGCCTCGCTCGACGATGAAGGCCGTGATGGCCCGGTGGCCCTGCGACCGGTCGAGCGTGGCGAAGGTCAGGAAGTGGTCGGCCACGTCGGCCAGGCTGATCCAGATCTTGCTGCCGTTGAGGATGTACTCGTCGCCGTCGCGTCGAGCGGTCGTGGCCAGGCTGGCCGCATCCGTGCCGACCCCCGGTTCGGTCAGGGCGAACGTGGCGAACCGTTCGCCCCGCGCCTGGGGGACCAGGAAGCGCTGCTTCTGGTCCTCCGTGCCCCACTGCAGCAGCGTCAGGCTATTGAGCCCGACGTGGACGCTCATGATCACGCGGAAGGCGCTGTCGACCCGTTCCAGCTCCTCGCAGATGAGCCCCAGGCTGACGTAGTCCATGCCCGAGCCGCCATAGGCCTCGGGGATCGGCGCGCCGAGGAGGCCAAGCTCGCCCATGTGACGGAACGTCGGCAGGTCGACGTGATGGGCCTCGTCCCACTCGCGGATGTGAGGCGCGATCTCGCCCTCCGCGAATGATCGCGCCGCGTCCTGGACCAGGCGGTTCTCCTGGGTCAGCTCAAGATCCACGTGTCCATTCTGGCAGCGTGGCGCCGGCGGATCGCGCCTGTGGTGCGCCGGATACGCGGACGCCGTCGGGAGGAGGGCCCCGGCGGCGTCAGCGTTGAGGAGCGTGCAGGGTCAGGGGGCGGGTCGGGTGATCGCTACCTGTTGCGGGCGAGGAAGGCGAGCACGTCGTCGTAGCGAAAGCGTCGGTCACCCCGCTTGCAGACGCGGTAGAAGGGCAGCTCGCCGCGGTCGCCGAGGCGCTTGACCGTGTTGACGTGGAGGTGCAGCAGCTCGGCCACCTCGCTGGCCGTCATCATCGGGCCGATCTCCTGAACCGCCATGGAAGCCATCTGCTCGTCATCCCTCGCGCTATGGTGTGGCGATCCGCTGCGACCTGCTGCCCAGCCGCATCCGCGACCGGATGGGTGCGGTGTGGTGAGCAGGACTACCGGGGCGAATGCTGACGTTCCGCGAGGGACGCGCCAAGCCGTACTTTGGTCCGGGCGTCATGAGGAGGAAGCGCGTGGCGCGACACAGCCGCCTGGAGGTGCTGTCGGCGGCCCTCGAACAACGGGTCCTGCCCATCTTCAACACCGCCGACCCGGCCACGGCCATCGCGGTGGTGGAGGCCTGTGCGCAGGCCGGCGCGCGGGTCGTCGAGTACACCAACCGGGGCCCGGGCGCGTACGAGGTCTTCCGCGCGCTGGCGGCCCACGTGGCGACCGCTCGTCCGGACGTCATGCTGGGGGTCGGCACGATCCTGGACGGCCCGACGGCGGCCCTCTTCATCGCCGCCGACAGCGACTTCATCGTGGCCCCCACGCTCTCGGGGGAGGTCGCCGCGATCTGTAACCGGCGGGCCGTGCCCTACCTGCCCGGTTGCTTCACGCCGACCGAGGTGTCGGAGGCCCAGGCCCTGGGCTGCGAGCTGATCAAGCTCTTCCCGCAGGCGGCGGTCGATGGGCCGGCCTGGCTGGAGTCCGTGCTGCGCCCCATGCCCTGGTCCCGTCTCGTGCCGACGGGATGCCCGTCGGACGCGGAGACCCTCCGGCGCTGGTTCGCCGCCGGCGCCGCCGCTGTCGGCGTGGGGCCCGACATCTTCACCGCCGCGCGGCTTGGCGGCCGGGATGTGGCGGGCATGGCTGCTGCGCTCGGTACGGCCATCAAGACGGCACGGGACCTTTGACCCGCTCCATATGATTGAGGGGACCGCCAGCGAGGCCCGTCCGTCCCGGCCGAATTGGGACTTTCGGCCCTGAGGGGTACGGGCGACAAGCCCCAGTCTGACGGCGACGGGACAAGGCGGACGGCTCCCAGCCGGACGACCCGCAAGGCAACGAAGGAAGGTGTCGCATGCTCGCTCGTTACCGGAGCTTGGCAGTGCCACTGGCCGTGGTGGCGGCCGTGGTGCTGTTCTACATGGTCAACCCGTGGTTCTTCCCGGCCGCGGGCTCGACCGAACGGGGCATCGCCTCGGTCGCGTTCTGGGTCCTCATGATCGTCGTGCTGGTGCTGCTCTTCACCGACCGCAACGCGCCCGAGGCGCAGACGGTCGAGGTGGAGGGGCCGGCCTTCACGCGATACCTCTTCAGCAACACGCGGGCCGGCCTGATCTGGCTGCCCATCCGCCTCTTCCTGGGCTTCGAGTGGGCGACGGCCGGCTATGAGAAGCTGGTCGGCACCGGCTGGACCGACGGCGGCGCGGCCCTGCTGGGCTACTGGAAGAGCGCCGTGGCGATCCCCACGACGGGCCATGCGGCGATCACGTTCGAGTGGTACCGCAGCTTCCTGCAGCTCCTCATCGACAACGGCGCGCAGAGCTGGTTCGGCTGGCTCATCGCCCTCGGCGAGCTGGCGGTCGGGATCGGCCTGATCCTGGGTGTCCTGACTGGCATCGCCGCGTTCTTCGGCGTGACGATGAACATGTCGTACCTCCTGGCGGGCTCGACGTCCGTCAACCCCGTCATGTTCGCCCTCAGCGTCGGCCTGATGCTCGCGTGGAAGGTGGCCGGTTACTACGGCGTCGACCGCTACCTGCTGCCGCGACTGGGTGTCCCGTGGGGCGCCCGCATCCCCGGCGCGCACCAGACGACGACGCGCGTGACGACTCCCGCCTAGTCGCCACCCGTCGAGCTCTCGAGCGGCCGTCGCCTCGTGCGACGGCCGCTTCTTCTTGCCCTGCGGGGTCAGATCCCCACACGACGCAGCCTCGGCCGCGCGACGTCGATCAGCAGCCGGTCCGCGGCCTCCCGGACGACCGGGTGGACGGTCGAAAGCGGTTCGACGGAGATCACCCGGCGCAGGACGGCCGCGAGACGCTCCTCGAAGACCGTGACGTTGGTCCACGAGGCCTCCAGCGTCGACCACCACGACAGGCCGGTGGCGCCGCCCAGGAACAGGTCCAGGGCCAGCTGCTGGGTCGCGGCCCGGTCGCCCGTGGCGACGCGAGAGGGCCGGATCCCCCTTGCCGCCAGGACCTGCGGGTCGTCCAGGTCGATGAGCTCCGGCCAGCCGGTGTCGTCGATCTCGGCCAGGGCGTCGACCCGGCCATCCGGGCGGGTGAAGACACCCTCCACCAGCCGTTGGCCGCGGAAGCCCTGGATGCGTTCGGCGATCGCCGAGATCGGCTCGCGCGCCAGGTACAGCGCCGTGTAGTGGTCGGGGTGATCATGCCGCCCCCCGCCCTGGAAGTGGCGCGGGACGGCGAACGGATCCGCCGGTGGACCCGGCGCGTGGGCGAAGACGCGGTATAGCATGGCGGGCTGCGAGTCGCCTGCCGCTCGCTAGGCGAACGTGCCCGCCTCCTCGGCATCGATGGCGGCCAGGACCTCCGCCAGGCGGCCGCGGGCGAGCAGGTCGATGGGCCGCCGGTCTCCCAGGTGTGCGTTCGTACCTTCCAGCCAGAGCCGCGCCGTCGCCGCGTCGTACAGCCGCAGCAGGCGCGCCATGGCCAACTCCGTCGCCTCCACCTTGCGAAGGTTGGCCGGGTCGGGCTCCTGACCGCGATCCAGCCATCTGGTCACCTGGCTGCGGTCGACCTGGAGGGCCCGGGCGACCGCGGCGCGACCGCCGAAGTCATCCACCAGGGCCTCGATCCGCCGCGCCGCCTGGACCGGCATGGGACACCTCCGTCTAGGGGGTGTCGATCCTAGCGCAACGATGATCGTTGCGCCATGGCCTCAG
>Ga0187779_10000408_pt1 | contig 29406 bp, 17 predicted proteins | sample 1015_Q2_SP10_10__FD_132435 | JGI IMG/M metagenome (GOLD analysis project Ga0187779, IMG submission 132435) | Tropical peat soil microbial communities from peatlands in Department of Meta, Colombia - 1015_Q2_SP10_10_MG | ecosystem: Environmental > Terrestrial > Soil > Wetlands > Peat | place... | reverse complement strand
ACCGCGCACGCGCGTGGGGATCGACTACGGCTCGGCCCTACGGGCCTCGCCTCCGTCGAACCCCACGCGCGTAACCTCTACGCGCTACAGCCCTGGGGAATTTCCGTGATCAACACTGGGGAGGATTCCGTGATCGCGGACAAGCATTCCCGCGAAGCCGAGGGGTTGTCGATCGCCCAGATCGCACAGCGACTGGGTCGGTCGCCGACGAAGACCAAGGCGTATTTCTATGACCCCACCGGAAGGCGCGGGCGGTCAAGGCGCGCTACGTGGGGGTGTGCCGCGGGCAGGGGTCTTTGGCCCTGGGACCGCACCGGTCGGGGCGGTGCGGTCCCCCGGCTTCAGCACCCGTGGTGTCCAGAGAACTCGCCTATCGCGCGAGATCGAGGCGTGAGCAGGGATCCCCGGGTTGTATGCCCAATGCTTGTCCAAGCGTCGAATGATGTCCGAAAAGACGTACAACTTTTGGTACGATGTTGCCGGTGGCACGAGACGTCCTGCCGAGCGCCCAGGCGCGCAGCAAGCTTCCTCAATTGATTGAGGAGATCGCGTCGCATCCCGAGGTGACGGTGGAGCTGGGCCGCCAGCGTCGCCGCGAGGTCGTGCTCGTCTCGGCGGCGCGCTACGACGAGATGCTCGAGCGTGAGCGGCTGGTTGAGGACCTGGCTTGGGCGGCGTTTGCCCAAGAGCGCCTTGAGCATCCCACGAGCCCGCCAGTCGGCTGGGATGAGGCTCAGCGGCGCCGCTCGCGCCGCTGATGACCAACAAGATCGTCGTCGAGTTTCTCGACGATGCTGCGTTTGAGTCGGTCGAGCGGCTATCCGAACCCCACCGCGAGGTCGCATGGGAGCTGCTCGACCATCCGCGCAACGCGCCCAGATATGGCAAGCCGCTCGAGGCTCGGGCCGAGACCGGCGATCTCTCCCAGGCACGGTCGCTGTCTGTGATCGACTTCGAGCAGCAGCAGATCGCTTGGCCGCCGACCTACCGGATCGTCTACCGATTGCTTCCCAGCGAGCGCGATCCGATCAAGGCGCAGGTCATATGGGCAGGGCGGCGCGATGACCTCGAGGTTTACCGCGTCGCCGCCCGGCGCCTCGCGCGGGAGCGCTAGAACCACGCCCGGCTCACGCCCGGGCCATAGCGCTCAGCCGAACACGCGGACGCGCGCTGCCGGGCCGACTGTGCTCGCCGTTAGTCCAGTCACAAGCTGGCCGCAGGAGCTGCGCGAGCTGATCCGCCGTGTCGACCGTCCTCGGGTGGTCGTCGTGGACGGCACGGACGTCCCCAGTCTTCACTTCTGTTCGGGCGGCCCTGACGTCGCTCTTGTCGACGTCCTTCTCGACAGCGACGCGCGACCGGCGTGAACGCCTGCATTCCCGAGCCAGCCGGCACAGTCAGCGCGTTTGCCGAGGTTGGGCGAACAGCTGAGCGAGCAAGCCCGGTGCCCGGTGCGCAGCGCCACGATCAGCATCACGTGGCCCGTCGAACGGGCGAGCTATGTGGCTGCTTCTGCCAGCCAACCCCGTGGCCGCGGGTCGATTGGTAGGTTCCATACCTTGCAACGAACGCTCGGCTCGGCGACAATCGGCCCGAATCGACGCTGGAGGTGGGCGTGACGGTGGCGAATTCGGCGGGGGCGGCGCTGCGGGAGCGAATATCGAGGCCGGAGTTGAGCCGGCGGATTCGGGACGCGCTGGAGCGTGGGTCCGTGCTGGTGGTGGCTGACGCCGGCTTCGGCAAGACGCTGGCGCTGGAGGACGCGCTCGAGGGCTGGCGGACGGCGGTCTGGGTGGCGTGCAGCGTCGCCGATCGAGAACCGGGCCACCTCATCGTGAGCATTCTGGCCGCGATGCGGCGGGCGCTCCCCGGAGCCGTGGACGTGCTAACCGAGCGCCTGACGGTGGGTGTGGGCGCGGTCGATCCGCTGTTGGCGGCGCGAGAGGTGGCCGCAGAGCTCGAGCGGCTGCTCGTGGACCCCGTGGCCCTGGTGCTCGACGATGCGGACAGGTTGGCCGACTCCAAGGACGCCATCGAGGTAGTGGCCGAGCTGCTGGGCCCCGGATCACGGCTCGCCGTGGCGATTGCCTCCCGACAGGATCTGCCGCTGAAGACCGCGAAGCCACGGGCCACCGGCCGGTTATGCGTTCTGCGCAGCGTCGACCTGGCGTTCAGCGACGAGGAATGCGAACGCTTCCTTGCCGACCGGCTGGGGCGCGAGCCGCTCGCCAGCGAGGTCGCGCGCGCGGTCGAGATGTCGGATGGCTGGCCGCTCGGGTTGGAGCTTGGCGCCGCGAGCGGCGATGTGTTTGCGATCGGCCGTGCGTCGCGGCGGTCGACGTTCGAGTATCTCGGCGAGGAGGTGCTGGCCGCGATCGACCCAGGATTTCGCGAACACGTGCTCGAGTCGAGCGTGCCTTCCGAGCTTTCTGCGCCGGTGGTCGAATCGCTGGCGCTCCCCGAGGCCTTCGTGGAGCAAGCACAGCGGCGCGGGCTGTTCCTGCGGCCTGTCGGCGGAGGACGGGACGCGTACGCCTATCACCCGCTGTTCCGCGAGTTCTTGCTCGACGAACTTCACCGCCACCGCTCGGAATCGGAGCTGCGGCGCCTCCACGCGCTAACGGCGCGCGGGACCGCGGCCGCAGGCCGGATTGCCGAATCGGTAGAGCACTGGTTGTCCGCAGAGGACTGGGAGGGCGCGGTGGCCGCGATGGCCGCCGCGCACCCACAGCTGTTGCGCACCGCGCCCGGTAGCCTCAGGGCCTGGCTCGAGCGACTACCGGCCGGGTGGCGAGCCGAGCCGGCCTGCCTGCTGATCGAAGGACAGCTTCGCTGGAGCGGCGGCGAGAACGAACGGGCAATACCGGTGCTGCGCAGGGCGGTGGCCGCCCTTCACGATGCGGGTGCCGTGGACGGCGAGTGGATGGCGCGCGCGACGTTGGGCGATGCCCTCTTCTGGACGGGCGCCCTAGAGGAGGTGGACGCCGTGGCGGAGGGCTGGGACGCATTCGAGCCGGACGAGGCGCCGCTCTGGACAGCCGGCACGGCGCTCGGCCGGGCCATCGCGTATGCCGCCACAGGCCGGGCGGAAGAAGCCGAGGCGATCATCGGCCGCCTTTCGCACGAACCTACTGCCGGTGTGCTGCGCCCGCTCATGCCCATCGCGCAGGCCCACACGGCCACCGCGGGCGGACACACCGACCGGCTCCTCGCGGATTTCCGCGCCGGTATCGCAGAGCTCGAGGTCTCGGATCCGATGGGCCGCCTGACATACCTGCTTGCCGGAACTGCCATGGTCCACGAACAACGGGCCGAGTACCGGGAGGCATTGAGTTGCTGGGAGAGGGCACGAGCCGAAGCGATGCGCTCTGGACTGAGCTACGTGGTGAACCACTCCCATGCCGAGTGCGCATCGCTGCTCGGGTTCCAGGGCAGGCGCCGTGAGGCCGAGCTGGCGCTCGGGCGGGCGGGACAAGTCAGCAGCACCGGGTGGCGCGACCGAAGCTTCGCCAAGGCTCGGGCCGTGATCGCCGGTCTCGCCGGCGACTTCGGGTCTGCGGCTGCGGCGGCCGAGGATGCGTTGACACTCGTCGCGAGCGCGCCAACGGCATTTCGCGTAGATACGGTGGTGGAGCTTGCGCCGGTGCTCGAAGCCAGCGGCTCCGGAGCGGTCGCAATGTCCGCGGTCAATGACGTGCTGGACACGGTCGACCGCCAATTTCCAGGCGTGCGGGGAGCCTTCGCCCGGGCCCGGCTAATCGCTGCGCGCGCGTGGCTGCTCGAGCGCAGCGGCGAGGCCGAAGCGGCCGACGAGGACGTTTCGCGCTGTTTCGCCGAGGGCGGCGACTCGGCGCGTCATGTGCTGCGCCGCGAGTGGAAGCGGCTCGAGGAGATCGTCTGGCGAGCGCTCGCCCGCGGCAAGCTCGACCCAGACACAGTGGTGCGAGAGCTCGCAGCGGCCCTGCCCGGCGGCGCGGCGCTCGTCTCGCTGATGTGGCACCCGGAGCTGCGTGTGCGACACGCGGCAGCCCCGACTGCGGCTGCATCCGGACATCCGGACGCCATCGCGAACCTTCAGCGGCTGACCCGCGAAAGCGACGCAGCGGTCGCGGCGGCCGCCAAATCGACGCTCGCGCGCCTGTCCCATGAGCCGCCGGCGCTTGCCTTCACGCTCTTGGGCCGATTCACGGTAACCCGTGGCACCTGGCAGGCCGACGACGCCGCCTGGGAGCGCCGCGTAGCGCAGCGACTGGTCCGTTTCCTCCTGCTGCACCGGGATCGGTTCGTGAGCGAGGACGAGCTCGTCGAGGTGTTCTGGCCGGACCGAGACGCCGAGAGCGCGCGCCGGAGCCTACGCGTGGCAGCTTCGCGGGCGCGAGGTGTGCTCGACGTGCCGGGCGCGCCGAGCGTTATCGAGATAGCCGAGCGCGCATATGTACTACACCTGCGCGCCGGTGACACCGTTGACGCGGACGATTTCCAGCTGGTCGTGGCGGCGGCGCTGGCAGCCGAGGGGGAAGCCCGAGGCCGGCTACTCGAGCGGGCGGAATCGCTGTGGGGCGGCGAGCCCCTGCCCGAGGAGCGCTACTCGGACTGGGCGCTTGGCTGGCGCGAGCGCCTCATGGATCTGTACGCCGCGCTGCTCGCCGCCGTCTCCGACGACTGCTTGGCGCGCGGCGATCTGATCGGCGGCGGCCGGCGGGCTCGCCAACTCGTAGACCTCGACCCGCTCCACGAGGGGGGCCATCGCAGGCTCATGATCACGCACGCACGCGCTGGCCAGCGCAGTCAAGCCCTACGGCAATTCCTTGAGTGCCGCCGCGCGCTCGTCGAGCAACTCGGCGTCGAGCCCGCGAGCGACACCGCGCGCCTGCAGCAACGCATCCTCGCTGGCGAACCGGTCTGACCGTGACAATTACGTAACGCCCGGGGCCTAGGCTGGCCACGGATGTCGGAGCGACGCACGTTCATTATCCGCGTCCATCCGCCGGATGATCTCCCGATCGTGGAGGACGTCGCGACCGGCGAGTTAGTTCGGCTGCCCGGCCTCGAATCGATCCCAGACGAACTGAGACGTCGTCTACGCAGCACCGAGGACGAGGGGTTGGCGCCCCCGTCCTGGTCGTGGCCACCACCGGAAGAGCGAGCGTAACTATTGCGTAACCGCCCGCGCATAGCATGCCGCACGATCGTCTGGTGCTCGAACGCAGCCGTTGGAGGGGCAGCATGAATCGTGTGGACTGCGTTGGGTATTGGAACCGCGCGCTCGCGGTGGTAGAGAAAGAGGGGATTCAGAATGGGCACTGAGCACCGGACAAGGCGGTTCGTCACCCGGTGTCTTCGTCACGGGGGCTGGGGGCGGCGGGCGCTGGTTCGGGCGGAGCTGGAGGCCTAGGTGGAGTCCCGCGAAGGCGCAACCGGGACGCACGCCGGTGAGCAATCCTCCCGGCTTGACGAGGCGAACGCGTTCAGCGCATCGCTTACTGAGGACGATGATCGCATCCCGTTCGCGACGCTGAGCGACACCGACTGCTACATCAGTGTTCGCGAGGGGCTGAATGGGGTCGGACGGGCGGCGGCAGCGTTGGTCACACGGCTCCCTACCCGGGTATGACCATCACGCGTCTCGACCCTGCGACGGATTGTCCGCCGGATGCCATCCGCGTCATAGGGACAGGGTTCCAAGCTCAGCAACCTAAGGGTGCGGTCGTGGTCTTCGGGTCAACACGCGCCCGCATCGTCCCGGGCACCTGGTCGGAGCCGCGCCTTGATGCGTCCACGTCGGGGGGTTACCAATGACAGGTATAGGCGGTTATGACCTTGCGGATCCGGCGGATCGGGTGTTCGCGTTCGATTACGACCCCAGCGGCCGGCCTGACCACCTCGTTCTCTACCGCCCCGGGCAGGGCACAATCTGGATACTCGCCAACCAGGCCGGGGTGTTCTCGCCGGTGTATCACGAGGGTGCGCCAGGCAACGGCATCGGCGACTATGACCTTGCCGATCCGGCGGACCGGGTGTTCGCGTTCGACTACGACCACAGCGGCCGGCTCGACCACCTGGTGCTGTACCGGCCTGGGCAGGGGACGATCTGGATCCTCGCCAACCACGGCGGCACGTTCATTCCCGTCTACCAGGAGGGCGCCCCCGGCGACGGCATCGGCGGTTACGACCTCGCCGACCCGGCCGACCGCGTGCTCGCCTTCGACTACAACCACAACGGCCGGCTCGATCACCTCGTCCTCTACCGCCCAGGCCACGGCACGATCTGGATCCTCGGCCACAAGGACAAGACGTGGACGCGCAGGTATCAGTCGGCGCCCGGCGCCGGAATCGGAGGGTACGACCTAGCCGACCCAGCCGACCGGGTTCTGGCCTTCGACTACGACGGCAACGGACGGCTCGACCACCTGGTCCTGTTCCGTCCGGGCCATGGAACGATCTGGATCCTCGCGAACCAGAACGGCAACTTCACCTCGGTCTACCAGGAGAGCGGTGGCAACGGGATCGGCGGCTACGACCTCGCCGATCCTGGCGACGACATCGTTGCCTTCGACTACGAGCACAACGGGAGACTCGATCACCTCGTGCCGTACCGACCGGGCCACGAGACGATCTGGATTCTCGAGCACACCGGACCCACGTTCTCGGCCGCCTTTCCGATCGGCTGGTCCGAGCTCTACGGGTCCGCGGACCGGATCTGGAACCTCGACATCGCCGGGAACGCCGACGGACGGCTCGAGGTGTTCGGCATCTCCGACGACGACCGCATCTGGCACACCTGGCAAACCGCACCAGGCGGCCCGTGGAACGGCGGCTGGTCCGAGCTTTACAGCGACCTGGATCGGCTGCGCAACCTGAGCGCCGTGCGCAACGCCGACGGTCGCCTCGAAGTCTTCGGGGTCTCCTCCGACGGGCAGATCTGGCACGCCTGGCAGACAGCACCGGGCGGCGCCTGGAACGGCGCCTGGACCGAGCTCTACACGCCGGCCGACCGGCTGATGATGCTGCGCGCGGCGACGAACGGCGCCGGGGGACTGGAGGTCTTCGGGATCGCCTCGGACGAGGCGATCTGGCACACGTGGCAGACCACAGCCGGCGGCGCCTGGAACGGCGGCTGGGCCGAGTTCTACAGCGACGCGGATCGACTGCGCAGCCTCGACGTCGGGCGTAACGGCGACGGCCGCCTGGAGGTGTTTGGCATCTCTCCGGACGAACGAATCTGGCACACCTGGCAGACCACGGGCGGCGGCGTATGGAACGGCGGCTGGACCGAGCTCTACTCCGCGGCCGACCGGCTCTGGCGTCTGGACGTGACCACAAACCAGGACGGGCGGCTCGAGGTCTTCGGGCTCTCCTCCGACGAGGAGATCTGGCACACCTCGCAGACGACGCCCGGCGGCGCGTGGAACGGTGGCTGGGAGCAGCTCTACGGCCCCGATGATCGCCTCCGAAGCCTCGAATCGGCTGCCAATCAGAACGGCCGCCTCGACGTCATCGGTATCTCGGCCGATCAGCGGATCTGGCATACCCTCCAGCTGTCGCCGGGCAACTGGTCGCCGTCATCGCCCGGCGCCCCCGCGCCCGTCGGCACCGGGGCGGTGAGCGTCTACTCGGATGTCCGCGGCTACGAGTACGACGAGACGTCGGAGTACTGGAAGGGCCTGTGCAGCGCGTTGCCGTGCTTCGCGCAGCTCACGTGGCCCGGCTACAAGACCACGATCGTCGAGGACACGATCGACGGCGACCCGGTGGTCATCCAGCTCTGGAAGGCCGCGGTCGGCCCATTGGGCGGCAACGCACTGTGGTGGCCGGCGCCCGACCTCCACGCGACACTCGAGTATCAGCTGATCAACCCGAACACCGGCCAGGTGTTCTACTCGGCCGGAGCCGAGAGCACGTTCTGGCTTGCCAAGTGGATGACCGACGCGAGCTACAACCGCTACACCGCGGACCTCGGCGCCGGCAACACACCGGCCGTCGACGGCTATGTGCTCGATTACCGGATCAACGGCAAGAGCTACCCGCGGTGGTGAGCACTGATGGCTGATCCTGAGAAATGGTTCCTGCCGTTCGATGGCGGCGGCGACGGCCGGCCGTGGGGCGATGGAACCACGATCGCGGCGCGGGGCCCGGCCGGCAAGCCGTGGGATCTCGGCAACAAAGTGACGCCGCTCCTAGGGGGCTTCGAAGCAATGGTCGCGATTCGGGACGCCTTCGAGGTCGCTATCTCGGCCGCCGCCGGCGTGCCCGCCGATCAGAAAGGTCACGTTTACATCGCAGGTTGGCGCGTCAACTCACAGCGAGACCTCTCGGACGCGAATCCGTGGGGTACCCACGCGTGGGATGTCACGAGCAGTGCCGTGCTCGACCAGACGGCGATCGGCCTCATCTTCCGCCTGATGCAGGCCGGGGTGCGGGTTCGGATCGCTGTCTGGTGGCCGACGTGGGTGCAAAGGCTCGGCAAGATCGCCGCGCACATTGAGGACCACTTCTTCCTCGCGGATGCGGTCAGCAAGGAATCCGCGCGGCTCGCTCCCCCGGTCGACCCGCCGATCGGCGTCGTCGCGCTAGACCTGCGCACCGCGGAAGGCTCGATAGCAGGAGCTCACCACCAGAAGATGATGGTGTTCCGCGGGCCCACGCAAAACGTCGCGTTTTGTGGGGGCGTGGACTTGGCGTTCACCCGACGCGACGCCCCGCCTCAGCCGAATCCGGGGGGTGTGAACCTCGAGCGGTTTCAGGGCGGTGACTGGCAGTCCGGGAACGGCATCCCCACCTGGCTGGCGCAGCCGCATACGTGGCCGCGCGATGTCGGGCATCTCGACTACGCGACGTTCGATTCGGCGTCGCCACCACGATTCCCGGAACACAAGCAAGCCTCGGATCTTCCAGAAAGGGATCCGGGGGATCCAGCGAGCTTCAAGGACGTGTACGGGTTCACGAACCAGATCTGGCACGACCAGCACCTGAAGCTCGAAGGGCCGATCGTACAGACGCTTGAAGAGCAGTTCCGCGAGCGCTGGCGCGACTCAGCCCCACTCTTCGATCTCTCGAAGCCCGACAACACGTTCGGCGGTCACGTCATCTTCTCCTCGTCACGCGCGATCGGTCCCGACAAGGACATCGTCCCCCTGCCGGACGCCACGGAAGCGAACGTCGCCGGCGGAGCGTCGCCAGTCCAGATATGGCGGACGATCCCGTGGCGTAACAATCGCACGCGTCCGCCGTTTCTCCGCGGTGAGTTCACCGTGATGACCGGCGTCAACCACGCCATCCAGCAATCCGAGCACTTCATCTGGATCTTCGATCAGTACTTCTGGTCATTGCCGTTAGCGCGTCAGCTGAACTTCGAGCTCAACCAACGCCAGGACCTGCGGCTGATCGTGATCCTCCCGCCGTACGCTGACAGCCAATACGACGAGATCCACGAGGCGCGCCGGCGCGCTCTGGATGAGCTCGGCGCGGGCGGACTCGCCGATCCGACCAATCCGGATCGGAAAGCGGCGATCTACGGGCTCTGGGATCCCCGCCCGCCGGGCGGTCGCGGAATCTACTGCCACGCCAAGGTCCAGATGTACGACGGCTCGCTCCTGGTGTGCGGCTCGGCGAACATGAACCGCAGGTCGTTCGTCTGCGACTCCGAACTCTCATGCGCCATCGCCGACGAGGACGTCCTCGCGGCGCATCAACAGCGACTCTGGAACCTCCTCTTCGGCGAAGTGCCAGGGCCGCTCGGACAATGGCCGGCACCCGATTTCACTCAAACCGACAGCGGCTCGAGCTTCTTCGCCAAATTCACGGCCGCAGCGGCTCACCCAAACTCGTACCTGACGCCGGACCCATGGGTGCAGAGCGACCCACAACACCTGCCGAACGGAGTACCGGTAACTCGCTCCGGGCTCGGTAGTGCCTGGGCCAGCTTCATGATCCTCAACGTCCTCGATCCCAGTTCGCTCGATGTGTCCCTCCTCGAGCGCTCGGTCGAGTTTCGGGACGCGAACGGAAATCTGCAGACGCGGCCGGCGCGGCTCGATGACGTCGTCAACCGGGTCGACACAACGGAAGGTGACACTGGCGTGATGCCGAACCGCAGGCAGAACTCGATCATCCGGATCTCGTCCGACGACGTCAAGCTCGAGTCTGCGCTATGAGCGCCGACTCGACCGACGAGTTCCTCGCCGCGCTGCTGCGAGCGCTCGCTGACTTATTCGAGCCCATCGCGCGCGCCGCTGCCGGGCCAGACAGCCTGAACGCTCTGCTCCACGAACTCGGATGGACCCTCGACGCACCCGGTCAGACCACCTTCGACGCGATCCAGGTGCTCGCGGATGCCGTCGTCAGTCTCGCATCGCAAGCGGATGCGCTCGGCGGAGACGACGAGGGCGCGAAGTCTAAAGCGGTGAGAGCCGCCGGTACAGCGGTGAGCAAGATAGCGACCGGCGTGGCTGAGCTGTCGGCGAAGCAGCCTTCGCTGCCTGCTCCCTTCCATGACGCTGGACTCCCTGAGAAGGTGCTGAACCTTCTGGTCTACGACTATCTCGCGTTCCACAAACCTCGACTATTCGCGATCTTGCGCCTGGCGGGCATCCTCGACGAGGAGTTCAAGCCACGACCGAGCCAGGGGGCCGACGAGCTCGTCGTCGACTACGTCGAGCGGCAACTCGTCCTGACTCGTGTCGGTGATCTAGTCACGGATCCGGCGAGCCTTCCGCGGAAGGTCTACGGCTGGGGCACACCGGACTTTCGGGCCGGGAAGCTCATCCGAGTGCTCGAAACGGCGGGTGCGGCGTACGGCCTGGCCGTGAGCGCCGAGACGGACGCCGGAATGCACCTGTACTGGCAGGACGGTGCGATCGCGACAAACGCCCAACGCTCGCTCGCGCTCCCGGTCTGGTCGAGCGTGATCGCTACCAGCGACGGCCACGTGTCTGCGGCGCAGCTCGACCTCGTGATCGTGCCCATCCCGCCGGGAAGCGCGCTGGGCGCAGCGACTGACAAGCCCGAAGGCATCGCGTTTTTCCCGCGCTTCGGCGGCCAGCTGTCGGCAACGATCCAGCTCACCGAAGGCGTGGATCTCACGTTCTCCGGGGGCATCGAGGACGAAGGACTCATCCGTGCAGAGCTGCGACCCTCGGGTAGCGAGGTCAAGGTCTACATCGCGGCGCAGGACATCGACGCGGTGTCGATGGCCGCGCGCGTCGACGTCGCGCCGAACGCCCCGTTCGTCGTGCTCGGCACGCCGAAGAGCAGTCGCCTCGAGATCGCTAAGGCCCACGCCGAGCTCGGCGTCGCGCTGAAGCTCGGGGCACCGCACATGCACATCGACACCGGCGTCGACAAGGCATCGATCGTGATCGACCTCGGCAAGGGCGACGGGTTCCTGCAGAAGCTGCTCGGCGGCGAGCCGCAGCAGCTGGACTTCGGCGCCGGCGTGCGCTGGTCGACCGACGAGGGGCTGCGGTTCAACGGGACCGCGACGCTGCGGCTCGAGCTGCCGGTGCACCTGGACCTCGCCGGAGTGGTGCAGATCGACACGATTCACCTCGTCCTCGGGGCAAGCGCGGACCCGCCGCCCGCAGCGCAGCTCGAGGTGTCGGTGACGGGCGGCTTGAAGTTGGGGCCGGTCGCGGCGCAGGTCGACCGGCTCGGCGTTGCGATGAAGCTCGCCAAGCTCCCCCCGGGGCAGCATCACGGCGCGCTCGGCGACATGGACCTGGTGTTCGGGTTCAAGCCGCCGAACGGCCTCGGGTTCGTGATCGATGCCGGTCCGGTCAAGGGCGGCGGGTTTGTGAGCTTCGATCCCGAGGCGGGCGAGTACGCCGGGATACTCCAGCTCGAGGTCGCCGACGAGTTCGCGATCAAGGCGATCGGGATCCTGGCCACGAAGATGCCGGACGGGCGCACCGGCTTCTCGCTGTTGATGATCATCACGGCCGAGTTCCCGCCGATCCAGCTCGGCTACGGGTTCTCGTTGAACGGCGTCGGGGGCGCGCTGGGGATCAACCGCACGATGAACCGCCAGTTCCTGACGAACGGGATCCACAGCGGCGCGCTGGAGTCCATCCTGTTTCCGCCGGACCCGGTGGCGCACGCCAACCAGGTGATCTCGAACCTCAAGCAAGGGTTCCCGATCGCCGACGGGCGGTTCCTGTTCGGCCCGATGGTCAAGCTCGCCTGGGGCGCCTCGATCATCACGCTCGAGGTCGGGGTCCTTCTCGAGCTGCCCATGCCGGTGCGCCTCGCGCTGCTCGGACGGCTCGCGTGCGCGCTGCCTGAGGAGGAGGACGCGGTCGTCTTACTCCAGGTGGACATCCTCGGTTTCATCGACTTCGGCAGCGGCGACATCTCGATCGACGCGACGCTGTTCGGCTCGAAGGTCGCCGCCTTCCCAATCACCGGGGGCTTCGCGGTGCGCATCAACGTCGGCGCCTCACCCAGCTTTGCGCTCGCGGCAGGAGGCTTTCACCCGCGCGCCATCCTGCCGCCAGGCTTCCCGAAGCTCGACCGGTTGGGCATCGCGATCAGCAGCGGCGAGAACCCGCGGCTGCGGCTGGAGGCCTACTTCGGCCTCACCACGAACACGGTTCAGGTCGGCGCCCGAGCGGATTTCCACGTCGCCGCGGATCTCGGCGTGCTCGGCTCGTTCAGCGCCACCGCCGACCTGGGCTTCGATGCGGTGTTCAACTTCGGGCCGTTCTCGTTCAAGGTCGAGATCTACGGGTCGCTCTCGATCCAGCGCGGCGGCGCTGACGTGTGTTCGGCTGATCTGCACTTCACCCTTGAAGGGGTTACGCCGTGGCATGTCCACGGCAGCGCCACCCTGCACTTCCTCGGCGACCACGAGATGCACTTCGACCGGACGTTCGGAGAGGCCGGCCCCGTCGAGACGCTCTCGCCGGTCAACGTGGCCGGGAGCGTGGTCGACGCCATCGCGGCGAGTACGGCCTGGGGTGCGCGTCCGCCCGGCGACGCACACTCCTACGTCACGCTGAGGGACACCGGCGCGGACGGCGTGCTGCTGCACCCGCTGTCGGAGCTCACCGTCCACCAGCGCGTCGCCCCGCTCAAGACGCAACTCGACAAGTTCGGCAACGGACCGATCGACGGCACGCACACGATCTCGATCGACGCGGTCGCGATCACCGGCATGGGCACACATGGCGCCGATGACCTCGACGACCTCGACGACACGTTCGTGCCAGGTCAGTTCTTCGAGCTGACCGATGACGAGAAGTTCAAACGCCCGGCGTTCGAGCGGCTTCCCGCAGGCGTCAAGGTCAGGACCGCGTCGTTCTCCACTGCGAGTACCACTCAGATGGCTGATCAGCACTACGTCACGATCACCGTGGACGACGTTACGCAGATGCCGTCCGATGATCGAGGCGACCTCAGCAAGGCCCACCGGGTGACCGAGGACGTGCGGGCGACCATGGCCGAACTCGGGGGCGCCGGTGAGTCGAAGCTCGCGCGCGCCGGACGCTACGCGGCGCCGTCGCAGGGCATCTCGGTCAGCGAGCCCCGGTGGGCCGTGGCCGGCCGGGACGACCTTGCGTCGGCCGCGAGCTACGCGACCTACACCGTGGCGGCGCGAGCGGTTGCCGATCCGGCGTCGACGCAGATCGTCGCTGACTACGAGGCGGTCGCGGCGTGAGCGCCGACTTCACCTATTTCCCATTTCTGCGGACCGGCCTCGCCAGCGCGGTGACGACGCCCGACGACGGCAACGCTCCCGGCCACGTCCAACTGACCGCTGTGGCAAAGGTGAACGGAGCCGCTGCCAAGGGTGTGGATCTGTGGCTCGCGGGCCCGGGCGAGATCCGCGGGCTCGACGTGCGGTCGGTCGTTCGCACCGACCCCGCCCCGGGCGCGATCGGCGTGCCACCGCATCTGTTCGCGACGGTGGAAATCCGCCCGCCCGACTTGCCCTGGATGTTCACTCCGCTGGGCCCGGCCGCCGATCAGCTGCGTCCGTGGATTTGCCTGATCGTCACCGAGTACGACGCCGGTGAGCCCGTGGTGGACGCGTCGCGACCGCTGCCGCTCCTCACCGTCGAGCGGCCGCATGAGTCTCTGCCCGACCCCGGCGAGGCGTGGGCGTGGGCACACGTGGCGATGGCAGGAGAGACCGACGCGCCCAAACTGAGGGCCGCCGTCGAGGCGCAGGCGCCCACGGTCGTGGCGCGGCTGATGTGCCCGCGCCGGCTGAAGTCAGAGACGCGCTACGTCGCGTCGATCGTGCCGCTGTTCGAGGGGGGGCGCCGGGCGGGCCTCGGTGAGTCGCTCACCGACAGCGACAAGCTGGCGGCGGCTTGGAGCGTGGATGAGCGCGCCTCGCTCGTGAGGCTGCCGGTCTACTACTCCTGGCAGTTCATGACCGGGACCGGCGGTGACTTCCGCTCGCTCGCGCTGCGCCTGCAGCATCGGCCGCTGCCGGCCGGTGCGGGCACGCGGCCGATGGACGTGTCGAGCCCGGGTATCCCCGGCCTCCCGCCCGCCGTAGTCACTCAGGAGCTCGGACTGGAGGGTGCGCTTGCCCCGGACGGCTTCGTGCCCTCGTCCTGGGACGGGGTCGAGCAGGCGCGATTCACCACCACGGTCAGCGAGCTGATCGACCGTGCGAACACCGCGGCCAACGGTCTCGGCCCGCCGCTCTGGGGGCGCTGGCAGGCGGCGCAACCGACCGTCCCCAAGGCGACGCCCGCCTGGCTGCGCGAGCTCAACCTAGACCCGCGCCACCGGGCCGCGGCCGGCCTCGGCGCGCGAGTCATCCACGAGCAGCGCGAGGAGCTGATGGCCGAGGCGTGGAAGCAGGTGGGAGAGATCGTGCGCGCCAACCAGCGCCTGCGTCAGGCACAGCTCGCCCGCGCGCAGGGCCGTGTGCTGCACCTCGGCGCACTCCCCGAGACGTCCGACGGCACATTCCTCCAGCTCACCCGTCCGCTGCAGGACGGGGTCATGGCCGGCAAGACACCGGACGGGCCCACTACGGCGGGCGCCGAGATCAGGCAGAGCTCTCTGCCCGAGCGCCTTTTGGACGGGGCGTTCAGGAGGGTGGCTCGGCCGCGCGGACCGCTCGGCCGCCGGCTGGGGCGAAACGGCCGCGATCCCGGAGAGGTGATAGTCAGGGCGGCCACCGGCGCGATCACGGCGACACCCTCGCCGAGACCGGCGGCCGGCGCTGGGATGATCGTGGCCGCCGTCTCGCGCCTCAAGCCGGCCGAGCTTCAGACCCGCCCCGGGCAGGCCGGGTTCATGCCGCTGGCCGATTGGACCAAGGACCCGCCAGGGGACCGTCAGGTCGGCGCCGACTCCCCAGTCATGCGCGACTTCCGCGATGCCGTCGTGCAGTATGAGACCTGGCGCGCCGGCGTGAAGGGAACGATCCACGCGGCGCGGCCTTTGGATCTCCCCAACCTGCGCCATCGGATGACGGCGACGACGGAACCCGACCTCACGGTGGCTCGGCGCACGAAGTCGGTCGTCCACGCCCTCAACTGGAATGACGCCGATCCGCTCGAGCCGATCATGGCCGCGCCGAGCTTTCCGCAGCCCATGAGCCGGCCGCTGGCGGCGATCTCGCAGGAGCTGATCCTGCCCGGACTGGCCGACATCCCCGCCGAGACGGTGACCGCCGCGGTCCCTAACGGGAGGTTCATCGAGGCGTACATGGTGGGGCTCAACCATGAGATGTCGCGTGAGCTTCTGTTCCGGGAGTACCCGACCGACCAGCGGGGCACATACTTCCGCCAGTTCTGGGACGTGCGCGGGCGCGTGCCCGCCCCGTCGCCTGGCACCACGGACGACATCGCCCCGATCGACCAGTGGGTCGGTGGCAACGAGCTCGGCGGCAACCTGGCGGACCCGGGCGGCGGCTACCTGGTCGTGATCGTCCGCGGCGAGCTTCTGCGGCGGTTCCCGAACGCGGCGGTCTACGCCGTCCCGGCTCGCTGGACACAGCCACCTCCGCCGCCGCCCAAGCAGGTGGCGCGCCGCGAGCTCGATCCAGCCGGCGTCCCCAAGTTCCCGGACTTCCGCGGTCGCCTCGAACCCGATCTGACGTACGTCGGCTTCTCGGGTCTGACCGTGGAGGCCGCCCGTGGCGAAGACCCCAAGACACCCACGGCGAAAGCCGGCTGGTTCATCGTCTTCGAGCAGCACCCGACCGAGCCGCACTACGGATTGGACGACTCGACGCCGGCCGGCCCGCCCGCGAGCTGGGACCGGATCACGTGGCAGGACGTCATCCCAGCCCCGTCCCGGGGGCAGGTTGCCCGTCCCTTCGCTACGACCAAGCCGCCGGGTATGCCGACCTGGCCGACAGGGCCAAACTGGGGAACGGACTCCGCAGCGATCGCGGCAATCTGTCTGCAGCGCCCGACGCGGCTCGCCCTTCACGCCTCGGAGCTGCTGCCGACATGACCGCGCCGCGAAAGCCAGCCGGACCGATCGACGGTCTACCCGACGACCCGCTCGCGCGCGAGGCCGAGATCCACGCGCGCCTGGTGGCGGCGTATCTCGAGATCGCCGGCGTCTCCGCCCACCTCGCCGACGCCCAGGCGGCCGGCGACCAGGCCGAGACGACTCTTCTGCTGCGCCAGTGGCAGGAGCTCGCCGACCTCGTGGCCCAGCTCGGGTCGGTCGCGGGCGGCATCGACGTCAATTCCGCGCTCGCCCGGGTGACCGCGCTGGGTGGCCGGTCGGCCGCCGACGACCCGGCCCAGCTCGACGGATCGCTGCCGGTCGCCCTCCTGCCCGTGCGGCTCGAGACGCGCTTCGCCACCAGCGCGGCGGGACCCGAGCTGCTCGTGCGGATCTACCCCGACGACGTCCACGCCGACCGCCACGAGCCCGAGCTGACCGACCTGGAGAAATCCGCCGGGCGCGCCTACTGGACCGAGATCGCCGGCGCCGCCGCCGGGTCGCAGGCGGCGATCGACGCGTGGCGCTCGCTGTCCCAGCAGTACGGCCCGCGCAGGGCGGCGTGGATCGCGCGCGCGCTGACGCCCAAGATCATCCAGCGAAAGCCACCCGCTCCACCGACGCTGCACTTCCCGAACGTGACCAGCCGGCGCGGCCCGTGGACGCGGGCAGCCCTCAGCGCGATCCTGCCGGATCGCTGGATCGTGCTCGGCTACGCGGGGGACGTGCGGGTGATCACCGCTTCCAGCTCGATCGTGCCCGATCCACTCCAGGTCGGCCCTTCGCCGACGGGCAATACGCCGGCTGTGGTCGACGGCAAGGCTTCGCTGGATCCCGCCGCGGCGTGGCTGTCGAGCTTCGACGCCGCGCTGGCCACCGGCATGGCGCTGCGCATCCCGATCACCGCCGACCAGGCGAACGACGGCTTCGATCGGCTGGTCGTGCTCGGTGTGAAGTCGACGGTCACGCCAACCGCGGGTGCGACCCGGCTGCAAGCCGCGCTCGACGCGCACCACTACACCGGCGGCCTCAGCTTCGCCGACCCGGGAACGCCGACGAACGCGACGGAGCAGGCCCAGCCGCCCACCGATGCCCTCGCCGAGGGCGTCGACACGCCGAGCTGGGCCGTGGAGCGCGGGAACCCGCTTGCCGCGGATCCCGCCGGGGACGGGCCCCGCGCCGCCGAAAGACTCGGTGTATCGGCCGCGACGTTCGACCACGTCGCGGGCGCCGATCGGACTGCTGACGCCGAGGCGGCTCACATGAACACCCTGCTCTGGCCGGCGACGTTCGGTTACTTCTTCTGGCAAGTCGTGCAACCGCTGCTCACCGACGATGAACGTGAGGCCCTGCGCGATCATTTCCGCGATCACGTCCGCGCGCGCGGCCCGCTGCCATGCCTGCGAGTCGGCAACCAACCGTACGGACTGCTGCCCGTGTGCTCGCTCGATCGCTGGCAGCCGATCAATGGGGACAACACAGCGGCCAGCGTCGCCCGGGTGACGCGCGCCCTGCGCCCCATGTGGCTGGCCTCGCTGGCCAACGTTGCCACGACTCGCACCCCGGATCCCGACGCATCGCTGTTGCGCATGCTCGGCATGACGCCCAACGCGGCCGTGGCCATCGCCCGGACCTCCGTCAGCCGCCAATATGCAGCGGACACCGCGTGGTTCTTCGGACTCGACGCGGGCAGGCTCGATTGGGACGCGCTCGCCGCAACCGTCGGCGCCCAGCTCGCCACCGCGCTGGGTCACCCGTCCCCCGCGGTCCAGCTCGCCGAGCTCGGGATGGATCCCGGGACCGGCGCCGAGCTCGACGGGCCGTGGGTGATTGATCCTGCGCGACCACTCCTCACCGCACCGGTCGTGTATCTGCAAAAGCTCGCAGACGATCCGCCAGAGCAGCTTTGGGGAGCGCACAGTCTCATCGACGCCGAGCCGATGCCGCTGCTAGCCGCGCTTGGACGCCACTCCGTACTGCGCGAGTACTCCGAGGCGGCTGCGCGCAGGCTTGGCCTGGCCGCTCCCGATCGCCTCGACCGTGTGCTGGTCGGAATCCCAGCCCCAACGGACCAGGCGCGCGACTGGCTGGGTCGTCCGGCCCCAGCCGTTGGCGGCCTGCCGACGACGCTCGGCGGTCAGTTGAACGCCGGCGGGCCCGGCGGCGATGCTCGCCTGGAGGAGCTTCGCGCCGCCGTCAGAGGACTCGCCGAGCTCGACCCGGACCGGCTCGAGTTGCTGCTGCGCGAGGCGCTCGGGCTCTCGGGCTGGCGGCTGGACGCATGGGTCACCTCGCTCGCCTCCAAGCGGCTGACAGACCTGCGCGCGGCCGGCAAGGTGGGCATCCACATCGGCGCGTACGGGTGGGTAGAGGACCTCCGGCCGGACAAGAGCCTGAGCACCGTCCCGCCACCGGCCGACGAACCGGCGGACCTGGCCGTCTGGAGCTCCCCGGCCAACAAGGGCTTTGTGCACGCCCCGTCCCTCAACCACGCGACGACCGCGTCGCTTCTCCGCAGCGGGTATCTGTCGCACGAGGCGGACGGTCACGGCGCCGCGGTGGCCGTGAGCCTCACCTCCGAACGTGTGCGTGAGGCGGCCTGGCTGCTCGATGGGGTCCGCCAGGGCCAGTCGCTCGGGGCGCTGCTCGGCTTCCGGCTGGAACGCGCACTGCACGAGCGCCACAGCCGGCTGGACCTCGACAAGTGCATCGCCCCGCTGCGCGCGCTCGAGCCGATCGTCGCCGGAAAGCTGACGCCGCAACGAGGCAACCCGGCGGAATCGGTGGTGGCCGCGAACGTGGCCGACGGCCTGCGACTGCTCCGCCGCTGGCAAGCGGGCGGCGACGGTATCCCGTTCGGGAGTCATGGGCTGCCGGTGGCCGGCAGCGACGAGGCCAACGCGATCGGCGAGGAGCTAGGACGGCTGGCTGACCTCCTGGACGGCCTCAGCGACGCGATCCTGGCCGAGAGCGTTCACCACATCGCGCTCGGCCGGCCGGACGCCGCGGTAGCCACGCTCGACGCCCTTTCGCGCGGGGATACGCCACCGCCGGCCGAGCTCGAGGTCGCGCGGACCCCGCGCAGCGGCATCGGCGTCAGCCATCGCGTGGCAGTGCTGTTACGAGGCGACCTCGCGCCGGCCGGGTGGAGCGCGGGGGCGACGCCGTCCTCCCGCGCCGTGCTCGAGCCGATGCTCGAGGCGTGGGCTGCGCAGCTGCTACCCGATCCGGACAAGGTGGCCTGCGAGGTCGAAACTTTCGCGGCGAGCGGCAAGCCGCTGACGCGCGTCACCGTCCACCTGTCCGACCTCGGGATGTCCGCGCTCGACTTCGTCTATGCCGCCGTGCCCGGTGAAACGGCCGAGGCGTCAGAGATCGAGCTCCGGATCGCGCTCAAGGTGCTCACAGACATTGGTGCCGCGCGCGACGGCGCCGGCGTTCGTGTGCACGTCCGCTACGACCGCCACGGAGCAGATGAGCACAGGTTCCCGGCCGCCCTGTGGCAGGCGTCGGAGCTGCGGGCGCTGCTCGACGGCGCTCGCGCGCTTGTCCCCGGTGATCTGGAGCTGCCGGGCGCCGCGCCGCTGGCGGTCGATTCCGCCGAGCTCTCGCAACGGCTCACGGAGCTCGCCACCGGCATGACGAGCGCGGCTGACCGACTCGACGAGAAGGCCGCCGATCTCCTGGCCGGGGTCCCACCGGGGCATGACCTCGGCGACACGCCTATCGACGGTCCGATCACCGAGCTCGAGGCCGCTCTGCTCGCGGCGTCGTCGTTCAACACCGGCGGGTCGATACCGGTCGGCGGCTTTGCCAGCGAACGGTTGTCCGAGAAGGTGCTGGTCGGGACCGCACAGGGCGTCTCGAGGGTGCTGCGCGAGCGGTGCGCAGCATTGACGAAGGCGTTGACCGCGGGGGGACGCTGGGACACGATCGCGGCCGCGGGCCGTGCCGCGCTTGGGTCCGGGATCCTCCTGATGCCACGCTTCCAGCCGACGGATCATGCCGGGCTGGACGCGGCGATCGCCCGGTCCGCCGCGCTGCTGGGCGGCGACGCGTTCGCCGCCGACGACTTCCTGCTCGACTCCGCCGCCGTGCGCAAGCCGCTCGAGCGGTTGACCTCCGCGCTCGCTTCGGGGCGGGCGATGCGCGCCGTCGCGGCCGAGCTGACCGCCCCGGACTTCGCAGCCGTGCAGTTCCCGCTCGCGCCGACCGACCGATGGATCGGATTGATGAACGCGGGTGGCCCGCCGCCGGCGGGACATCTCTCGCTGCTTCTCAACGCCCCTGACCTCGGCGGGACGGGAGACTCCGTCGCTGGCCTATGGGTGGACGAGTGGGTCGAGGTGATCCCCGAGAACACAGCCGTCACGGGCCTGGCCTTCCACCAGGACGCACCCGCGGCGGCGGCCCCCCAGGCGATTCTGCTGGCGGCGCCACCGGACGCGCAGGCCGACTGGAGCCTCGACGCGCTGGAGGCGATTCTGCTCGAGACGCTCGACCTGGCCAAGCTCAGGCTCGTCGACATCGACGCTCTGGCCGACGGCGGGGCGCTGGCACCCGCGGCGTGGTTGGCGATGAACACCGCCGGCGACACTGTTTCGACGGACTTCCAGGTCGTCAGGAAGGTGCCCTGATGGCTCCGTCGGTGACCAATTGGTGGCGCCTGGAGGCGCGCGCCCGCGATCCGCGGCTGGGCGACGCGCTCGAGGCCCGCATCGCCGATCCGCTCTGGATGCTCGGGCGTCAATGGCAGACTGGGGAGTTCCAGGCAACCGACGGTGGGACGCCCGTGAATGCGCGCGCGCGGATCAGCGTGCGAACTCTCGGCTGGTACCGCCCCGGAGGCCCGGCCGGTGCCGCCCCGGTCGAGCCGCTCGACCTCGGGCGCGGTCCGCTGGAGGAGCTGGTCGAGTCCGAGCCGAGGCCGGGGGACCTGCGGGTTGCGATCGCCGGCGGGCGTCGCTGGCTGCAGCTGCTGAACGGCGGGTCGGGCATCCTGTCGGACTGGCTCACCGCCGGTTACGGGGTCGACCCAACGCCCGGGGGCGCCGCACCCGACGAAGACGCCGAGCGTCTCGCGGCAGCCACTGCGGGGCGAGCGCTCGACGGACATGCCGTCTACGAGGCACTGGTCCAGGCCACCGCGGCCGCAGATTTCGGCACCCTGCCTGGGAGCACCGCGGCTGTCGAGAAGGCCGCCCCGGATTACATCGCCTGGTGGGAGGCACGCCTGGGTGGTGGTCTGACCTCGCCGGCGTGGCAGGACGCCCGCATGGGGTACGAGTTCGCCGTCGCGACCTCAGCCGGCGACGAGACGGTCTTTACCGCGCGCGACTATCGCGGCGACGGGATCGACTGGCCGGCGTTCGACTTCGACGCCGCCGCCGCGATACGGAACGGGAACCCCGCACCCGATCCTGACAAGGTGGTCGCCGTCGCGCTTCCTTCGCCCGTTGCGTTCAAAGGCATGCCCGCACCCCGGTGGTGGCAGTTCGAGGACGCCACCGTGTCATTCCCTCGAATCGACGCAGCGCCCGACGACCTCGCCCGACTGTTCGCGCTGGAGTTCGCGCTGATCTACGGAAACGACTTCTTCGTCGTGCCGGTCCGGTTGCCCGTGGGTAGCGTCTCCCGCGTCGACTCGCTGGTCGTCGAGGACTCCTTCGGCTGGTCGTTCCTCATCGGGTCCACCGAGGCGGTGGACGGCCCGGACGGGGCGTGGCACATGTTCAAGTTGGCGCCCGACTCGCGTGGCTCGGCCGGCAGCCCTCTGTCTGAGCTGCTGCTGCCGGCGACCGCCCCGAGCCGAATCGACGGCGAGCCCGTCGAGGACGTGCTTCTCGCGCGCGACGACGTCGCCGCGCTCGCCTGGGGCATCGAGCGCGTCATCCCGGGGGCGGGCGGGCGTCCGCTCGACCGTGCCCAGGCGGCGGCCGAGCGCCAGCGCCGCGAACAGCTCGCGGCCGACCCGCCGCCCGCGCCGACCGGCAAGCTCCACTATCGACTCGCCACGTCGGTCCCGGAGAATTGGTATCCCCTGCTGCCGAAGCAGACGGGACTGCGGGCGATCGACTTCGAGCTCGGAGAGTCGCAGCTGGGACCCAACCCGACGCCCGCACCGCTCGGCGCGATTCTCGGCCGCAGCACCCCGCTGACCATCCAGGAGGAGGAGCTATCTGGCGCCGGGCTGCGCGTGCGCCGGCTCGCGCGCCGGGTGCGCTGGGCCGACGGCTCCGTTCGCCTCTGGCTCGGCCGCCGCACCGGACCTGGACGAGGCGACAGCGGCAGCGGCCTGCGTTTCGACTCGGCGGACACTGAATGAGCTGGGCAGAGACCAAAGGGCAGCTTCGGCAGGTCATAGACCGCGTCCGCGGGAAGAAGGTGTTGGACGCGGGAGCGAAGGCCCTGCTCCGACAGATCCCCGTGCTCGGCGATTTCGCGGTCGACCTCTGGAGCAGCCTCGGCACTGGTGATGAGGAGAGGTCGGCGCAGCTGGTGAAACTGCTCGAGTACGCCGAGACCAGTCGAGAGGCGTTCGACCAGATGACCGGGATTGTGCGGGACAACGCCGACGCGCTCAAGGCGCAAGCGGTCAACATAGACGAGCTCGTCAAGCATGCGCGCGGGACATACAAGCTCGTTGTCGAGATGAACGTCAAGCTCGGCGGAATGACTCTGGAGCTCCAAGAACTCACCACGACCGTCGAGGGGCTGGCCAAGATCGTCAACACTCCCATGGTGCGGGACGCCGCTCAGGCCAGCGCGATCATCGAACGTGACCGCGATGACGTCAAGCACCTCTTGGCTATGGCCGACGCCGTCCCGGTTCGCGAGCTGTCAGCTGAAAACGCGCTGCAGCTCGGCGCACTCTACGTGACCCAGGGTCGCTACCAACACGCCGAGCTCTGCTTCTTCGCGGCGGCCGACCGAGAGCCGGACCTGGCCCAGGCGTATCTGGGGCTTGCGACGGTTCATCAGCTCGAGGCGAACGGTCACATCGCCCAGGACAACTTCGGGCTGGCGGCCGAGGAGCTCATGAAGGCCACGGCGTATGGGGACAAGGCGTGGAAATACCACACCGTCGAATCAAATGCCGTGATCCAAATCGGCTACACGGAGAAAGACTTGGCCCAACGGTACATCCTGGCTGGTCGTCACGCGGAGGGCGAGCCGTGGCTGGAGCGGGCAACTCTGCATTTCAAAATGGCGCTCGGTGTCGACCCGGATAACCCGAGCGCCCACAATGGGTTGGGCGACATCGCTTTCATCAAGGGTGATTACGACACCGCCATCGAAGAGTGCACTCGGGCGACCGTTCTCGAGCCGAACTACCTGTTCGCTCACTACGACCTGGCTGGGGCGTATTACGCCAGGGCGCAACGCAGCGTGACTGCGACCGACATGCTCCCCGATGCGCTGCGTTTCGTCGAGGTCGTCCAGACCGTGGCCAAGCTCAACGGAACCCCCGATGCTGGGAGCCTGCCGAACGATGCGCTAACCCAATTGGCGACGCTCGCAGAAGCGACGCTCGCCTGGCTCACGTCGGTCACCGGTGATAAAGCGAGTCAGGACGGCGACTAACCCGAGGGTCGCGAGTCTCACATGTGCTCGCGCGACAAATCGCGCGGTTGATCGCTGATCGTTTGCGAGGCGGTGCGGGAGTCGGCGGTCGTTCGGTGGATCGCTAGCTCACCGACCGGCGCGGCGAAGCTGAGTTGGCTCGACGCGCCGGGCGCGGTCCAAATCGAAGATCTCGCTGCGCAATACAACGAGATCAGGTCCACTCAGAAGCCGGGGTTCGAACGCACATCGGCCATGACGGCGGTCGTGCGAAGGATGATGCAGATCGCCTCGGATCTAGATGGCTTCGATTGGAGGTCAGCTCTCGCCTCCGCGGATTGCGGGCTGCGACTGGGAGGTTACGCATACCTGAGCGTCAGACCAAAGCCGGGTGCAGGCGCGCCGTTGACTCGCCGGAACCCAGCAGCGGCATTCCGCTTGACCCGCCGGTGCCGTGACGATCGCAATCCTGGAGAGCGATCGTCACGACGGACGACGGGCCGGTGATGCCTTTGCCACGAAAGCAGCCACCTGCGAATCGATCAACTGGCTATCGCTTCAGGCCTGAAACAGCCACGCTCGGCCCGGCCCACTACGACCAGTCGCAGACACGCCGTCGCGATTGCACGCGCGCGCTGCCGGTGACATCACGCGTCTGCTCAGCGGCGGATACGAGGAACCGCGGGTCGATCTGGCGTGCTGTCGTTCGGATCGTGTTGACTCACTGCCGCAAAACACGGCTTGGTCCATGGCTGGTTGGCACCTGCGGTGCGAAGGGCGAGCGGTCAGGCGGGCTTGAGGAACATGGCGCTGACGAGATCGGGTTCGGCGGCGAGGAGCGCGTCGAGGGCGGTAACGAGACGACCGATGGTCGCGGGCTCGCTTCTGGGGAACTGGCAATCGGTCGTGAAGATCAGCCGTGGACGCGGTTGCTCGCGGGCGAGGGCGTCGGCGTCGAGGCGACGGAAGTCCTGAACGTTCTCGGAGACGAGCGCTCTGTCGTCGGCGACGGCCGCCGTCCACACTTTCTCGTCCGGCTCGCCTTCGAGTGCTCGGTAATCCTCGTCGTGGACTGAGGCGACGTCATGCCCTCGCGCCCTGAGCTGTTCGGCGATGGCTGGGGCGTACATCTCGTCGAGCAGAAGCTTCATCCGAGCAGGCGCCGCTCGTTCTCGAGCGCGCGCTCGAGTTGCTCTGCCTCCTGCTCGTTGGCCGCGATGAACTGGTCCACCTCGTCTGGGTATTCGCCGTAGTAGCTGACGGCGACGCGGATCTTCTCGACCGGCACGCCGATTCGCTGAGCCAGCGCGTGAACGAGCTTCTCGCCCCTTTCGGGCGCGCTGCGAGCTGCGGCGATCACTTCCCAGACGTCGGGTCCGCCGATCACGACCGCTCGGCGGCCCGCCGGCCCATCGCGGAAGACGATCCCGGGGTGGCGGTCCCGGCGCATCCCTTCCCGGAGGTAGCGCCCCGCCAAGCGTACGATCGGCTCGCCGCTTTGCGCGCTTCGCTCACGCAGCGCCCTGAGCGTCTCTGTCTCGATTCGGATCGCTTCACTACTCATGTAGCTAACTGTAGGCGCTCTGTCCAACAACGCACCGAGATCCATCACCGCGCAGGGCTGTACCCAGCCCGCAGCGACTCCTGGCCCTCGGCGCCCCGACGGTCGGCGCAGTGCGCGGACGCGTCGACCAGCTCGCGGATCGCCAGGCGCTCTGCAGCATCCGTTGCCGTGATCACGGTGTGGATCATCGTGTCCCCGCAGTCACGCGGCGGCTACTTTGCGTGGGCGGCGGGCCGTTGATCGCCGGCGCGGGGATGCTAATGCTGCTCGGCTTCGGGGTGCGGGTCGACTACGTGACCGAGGTACTCCCCGGGATCCTCGTGTTCTCGCTCGGCCTCGCGATCACGGTCGCGCCGCTGACCGCCGCGATCCTCGCCGGGATCGACCAGACCGATCGCGCCTCCGGTCAGCGTGACGGGTAGTCCGATCGACGATCAGGGCGTACAGTTCAGATCAGCTGACCGGCTGGTACGGAGGGGCGGCGGCCTTGGACGGCATTGGCTGGGGGCGCACGATCTCGTCGGCTCGCTCGCCGATGATCGCGCTCGCGGTCTCGACGCCGCCGAGCATCGTGCCGGTGATGCCGTGGCCGGTGCGGGTGCTGGCGCCGGCGAGGAACAGCCCGTGGATTGCGGTGCGCGCTGCTGGCCGGCCGATCCCGAACTGGCGCGGTGTTGCGGCGATGCCAAAGGAGGTGCCGCCTGTCGATCGCAGATAGCGCTCAAGCGTGATCGGTGTCGCGGTCTCCTCATACGCGATCGCAGTGCTGATGCCGGGAATCGCGCGCTCGGCCGACGCGATCGCCCGGTCGCGGAGCTGCCGCTTGCGCTCTTGATAGCGCGCGCCGCGGGTCAGTGCCCCATCCACCCCCCAGAAGTCGTGGCTGGCTGGAGCGCCGGTAATGATCTGTAGATTGGTTTGCCCGGGACGGCACAGACGCGGGTTGTCCGGATCCTTGAGGCTGGCCGAGGTGATCCACGCCCACCGCTGTGACGGCAGTTGACCGCAGTCGAAGCTGGCCGCCATGCTGTCGAGGTCATCGCAATCGATCACCGAGAAGTTGCGGTTGGGGACGCCCTCGGCGCGCAGGTCACGGTCGATCACCAGATAGACGATGAACAGGGGCTGCGCCATCGTGAACCCGCGCACGCGTCGCCGCCAACGGGCAGGCACCTGCTCGGGATCCAGCAGCTCCAGGAACGTTCGCTTGATGTCGACCGCTGAGACCACCGTTTGCGCGAACAGTTCTCGGGCGCGAGGCTCGGTGCCGCCCGGCCCCGGCGCCAGCCGGACGCCCCGAACGGCGCCGGCGTCAACCAGGATCGCGGACACGTCGGTATCCAGCAGCAGCCTGCCGCCGTTACGCTCGATGGTCTCGACGAGAGCGTCTGAGACCGATCGCGCGCCGCCTTCTGGATACCAGGCCCCCCGCAGATAGTGCAGCGTCACCGCCGCGTGCATCGCGAGCGCTGCCCGCGATGGTGGCACGGCATACGTCCCCCACAGGTAGCTCAACACGGTCCGCAGCCGCGGAGAGCAACCGAGGCGATCAAGCTCGCGGCCCAGCGTCGTCCTAGACGCAGCCAGGAAGTCACGCGTTCGCCAGGCATAGCCTGGAAGCTCCGCCACCCGCGATGGGACCGGCTCTTCCAGCTGCTCTGCGACCGCCACGATCCTTTTCAGGTAGCGGTCGATCGCCTTGCGCTCGGGCGGGAAAACGTCGCGCAACCGCGCCCCGAACTCCTCCACGCTTGCCGGGACCGCAAACGTCATGTCCTCAAACAGCAACGTGTCAAACCCGTCGCGGTCCTGCTCGCGGAAGCTCAGTTCGATTCCCAGCGGCTCCAGCACGGCTCGCACGCCCGGCCGGGCGTTCCGGTAGCCGCCCAAATAGTGCAGGCCGATGTCGAACTCGAAGCCCTCATGCACGAACGAGCTTGTGTTGCCCCCGGCCGTCGCCTGGCGATCGACCACGATCACCCGTCGCCCCACCGCCGCAAGATACGCCGCGGCGGTCAACCCACCTGCGCCGGCCCCAACAACGATCACATCTGCATCAGACCCATTTTTCGGCACGGCTCTCTCCTTCCGGACCGGTACGCCAATTGCAGCACCAACGTTCCCGGGGCACGTGCGTGCTCTCTACCGAATACCCGCGCGCAAACTACGACTCCGGGCCGTGGCACCCTACGCATCCGCCGCCGACCTTGCGTGCGGCCAACTAGCCCAGGGAACTGCTCGCACGGTCGTGGTGTTGATCGGGACGAGGCTGTTCCCGACGACGACGTAGGCGGGCGCGCCGTTCGCCGTGATTGCGATCAGGCTTGCGCTGCCGCCGACCTTGATCGTTTTGCGGGATCGGGTTTCCGGCTGGACCGGTCCGACAAAGGTGTCGAGTTCAGGCGACCTGGCTTTCCGACCGGACTCACGCCGTTGCAGTAGTGGGAATCTCCTCAGCAAGGAAGCGCAGCTGCCCGGATGCCAGCGCGATCGGATGCTCGTAACCTCACTATTGAGATTTCCTTCCCGGGCGAGGACATGCGCCGAGCCGCAACGGCCGCTGAGTGAGTCGATGCAGGAGTCCGCAAGTTCAGCCGGGGACATCGAGTCACGTACCGGCTCGATGGCGCGCGATCAAGGAGGACCAAATGACCCTTCGAGTTCTCATCCCAGCAACGGTGGTGGCTGTTGCCGCCGCCGTCGCCGCTCCGCTGGCTCTATCCGCACCGGGCACACCGCCGGCGACCGTAACGGCGGCCAAGCTGTCCGCCGACCGGTCACCGTTCCTGCCGGCGGGGCGGGTCGTCAACGACGGGACGCTTACCAACCGCGTGTATGTCAACCGTCGCGACGGGTTCTCGCTGTCGTGGCAGCCGAACGCACAGTACGGCGCCTGCACGACCGACGCGGGGCAAACCTGGCGGATCTGCACGCCGATGCTCCACGTGAGCGCAGCCAACGCGCCGGACGTCGTCACAGAGATCGGCGCCGACCATCGGACGTACTGGGTGTATGGCGGACCTGGCGGCGGCCCGAGCATCGTCGTTTCCAACGATGCGGGCAGGACCTGGTATCGCGCCTACTTGCCCGGCATCCCGATGGCCGTCACGCAATCTAACGTCGGCGTCGTGCGCCAGCTGATCGCCTTCGTGGCGACAGGCCAGAAGCCGCTCGTCTACGTCTCAAGTAATGGCGGCCATACCTGGACGTACACCAGCAGGCTCTAATAAGGGCGCGGACTTTGGCGCTGAGGTCGCGTATGTGTCAACCGCATCGCCAAACTCCCGGGATGGGGGCCGCTTCGCAGCATCCCTGGGGCCTAAGCCGCACTGGTCTCCCTCGTCGGCAGGCCCGAAGCACTCGTCGGAGTACGGTCCGAAGCGGGATTCCCTGTCCGTATCGCCTGAGCGCCTCAGTCCTGATCGTGCTGAGCAGCAACCGGCCCCTGGGGTCGCGGTCGGTAGGTTGGCGTAACAGGAGCACGATTGTTGGTGGCCCCGAATCGCCGGGCCCCGTTGGCTAGTGGTCGGGAATGTCTGGCGGCGGCTCGTTGATGAAGAGCCAGTACGAGCCGAGCTCACGGAGCAGCCCGGAGAACTGCTCGAAGTCGAGCGGTTTGCAGACATAGCTATTGACCCCGTAGCGATAGCCGGTGGCGATGTCGTCTGGCGCGGTCGAGGTGGTCAGGATCACCACCGGCGTCGAGCATGTGCGCTCGTTCTCGCGGATGCGCCGGAGCACCTCGAGCCCGTCTATGTTCGGGAGCCGGAGGTCCAATAGCACCAGCCGCGGTCGATCGTTGGCCTGGTTGAACAGGTAGTCGAGTGCCTCCTGGCCGTCGCCCGCGACCTCGATGT
>Ga0187779_10000407_pt1 | contig 29413 bp, 27 predicted proteins | sample 1015_Q2_SP10_10__FD_132435 | JGI IMG/M metagenome (GOLD analysis project Ga0187779, IMG submission 132435) | Tropical peat soil microbial communities from peatlands in Department of Meta, Colombia - 1015_Q2_SP10_10_MG | ecosystem: Environmental > Terrestrial > Soil > Wetlands > Peat | place... | reverse complement strand
TACATCTACGAGGCGCTGCGCGCGAAGGCGGACGAGGGCCTCGCCGCCGTCGTCAAGTCGAGCGACCCGCTCGAGCCCGCGGGCCTGTGCGACCGCGTCGTCGTCATGTCGCGCGGGCGCATCGTCGAGGAGATCCCCCACCACGAGCTCGGCGAGCGGCGGATCGTCGAGGCGATCGTCGGCTCACGTGGAGGCGTCAGGGCGGTCACGGACGACGGGGAAGGGACAAACGCGTGAAGCGGGGCTGGCTGCCGCTCGCGCTGATGACGACGCTCATCGTCGCCCTCGGCGCGTACGCCGAGGCGCGTCAGTCGGTGTTCCTGAGCCAGCAGAACCTGAACGCCCTGCTGCTCGAGGCGATGCCGCTCGTCCTTGTCTCGATGGGACAAGCCTGCGCCCTCCTCGTCGGCGGCTTCGACATCTCCGTCGCCGCGCTGATGACGATGTGCGTCGTCACCGCCTCGTTCACGATGACGCCCACGACGTCGGGCTTCGCCCTGGTCCCGGGCGCCTTTGCGCTCGTGGCCGTCGGCCTCGCGACCGGCGTCTTCAACGCGTTCCTCATCCGGGTGCTGCGACTGCCGTCGATCGTCGCGACCCTCGGCAGCCTCAGCGTCCTCGAGGGCGCCTCCCTCCTGCTACGGGCCTACCCCACGGGGCCGATCAACTCCGACGTGACCGGAGCCTTGACGACGAGCGTCGGCTTCCTGCCCGTCGCCTTCATCGGTGTCGTCGCGCTGGCCGTCTTCGCCGACGGCTGGCTGTACCGCACGCGGACCGGATTGGCCCTGCGCGCGGTCGGCCTCGACGCGACGTCCTCGCGCCGGCTCGGGATGTCGACCGGACGCACCGTCCTCCTCGCGTTCGTCGTGTGCTCGGTGATGGCGTCGATCGCCGGCTTCTACCTCGCGGCCGAGGTGCAGGTCGGCTCGCCGATCATCGGCAACCAGGCGCTCGAGAGCATCGCGGCGGCCGTCCTCGGCGGCGCGAGCCTCGCCGGCGGCAAGGGATCGTTCTTCGGGACGATGCTCGCAGCGTTCTTCCTCACCGAGATCGACAACGTCCTCCCCCTCTTCCAGCAGCCGACCGAGTACGCCGACATGACCATCGGCGTGCTGATCCTGCTCGCGCTCGTGCTCTACCAGGCGCCCGAGCTGATCGCGCGCTTCCGGGCCGCGCCCGTGGCGTAGCGCTCAGTCCGCCTCGGCGCGCGGATCGGCCGCACGCCCGATCACGACCCAGACCGCGTGCACGGGCTCGCCGCCGATCGTCCAGAGCCGGTGCGGCGAGGAGGAGTCGAAGGCGATCGACATGCCGGGGCCGAGTTCGAACTCGTCGAAACCGACCCTGACGCCGAGCGTCCCGCTCGTCACGTAGCCGTACTCGCGGCCGCCGTGGGTGACGAGCGCATCCTCCGGGCACGACTCCGCGCCGATCGGGTACACGACGTAGAGGAACTCGACGGGGTCGCTGTGCGGCGTCAGACGCTCCCAGCGCACGCCCGAGGCGAGGTTGATCACGCGGCGCGTGTCCGGATCCGTGACGAGGCCGTCGCTGTCGACGCGTGCGCGGAGGACGCGGGGCGCCGGCTGCTGGGCGCCGTCGCCGAACACGTCGCTCATCGCAATCCCGAGCTCGGTCACGAGCGCGTACAGCGTGCTCACCGACGGGTTGACGCGATCGAGCTCGATCTGCGAGATGAGGCTCGGCGAGACACCGACGCGCCGCGCCAGCTCGCGCAGGCTGATGCCCCGCCGCTCGCGTGCCTTGCGCAGCCGGCTGCCGACTCGCGAGGACTCGAAGCTGCGATCGGTGGCGGCCACGCCTCTACCGTAGCCGCTGCTGGATCTCCGCGACGATGCGATCCGCACCGGGAAGGAACGCGTCCTCGAGTGGAGGGCTGTACGGGATCGGCGAGTTCGGCGTCGCGATGCGCCACGCGTCGTCGAGGTACCCGAGCGCCTGCTCGGTGACGCAGGCGAGGAGCTCCCCCGCCCAACCGCCGGTGAGCGGCCCCTCCTCGACGACGACGACGCGGTTTGTCTTGCGTACCGAGGCGAGCACGGTGTCGACGTCCATGGGGCGCAGCGTGCGCAGGTCGATCACCTCGACCGAAACGCCGTCGCCCTCGAGCCGCTCCGCCGCCTCGAGGGCGTCGTGGACGCTCTTCATCGCAGTGACGAGCGTGACGTCGCCGCCCTCGCGCACGACCGCGGCCTCGCCGAGCTTCCCGGCCGCGCCGTTCACATCGCCCTCGAGCGCGTACAGGCGCTTGTGCTCGAAGAAGAGCACCGGGTTGTCGTCGCGGATCGCGGCCTTGAGGAGCGCCTTCGCGTCCGCAGGGGTGGAGGGCGCCACGATCTTCAGGCCGGCGACACCCATGAACCAGGAGACCGGCATCTGCGAGTGAATCGCGCCGAAGCGGCCGCCTGCCCCGACGACCGAGCGGATGACGAGCGGCACGCTCACCTGCTCCTGCGTCAGGAACCAGTACTTCGTCGCTTGGTTGACGAGCATGTCCATGGCGAGCGTGAGGAAGTCGCCGAACATGATCTCGATGACGGGGCGCAGCCCGTTCACCGCAGAGCCGAAGGCGGCACCGGCGAGCGCGAGCTCCGAGATCGGCGTATCGAAGACGCGTTGCGGGCCGTACTTCTCGTACAGGCCCGGCGTCGTGGCAAAGACGCCGCCGGCGACGGCGACGTCCTCCCCGAAGAGGATCACGCGCTCGTCGGCCGCGAGCTCCTCGTCGAGCGCGTCCCGAATCGCGGTGCGGAAGGTGACCGGCGGCATCAGAGAGCGAGGACGAGCGGCCGCTCGAGCAGGTCGCAGAGGCGGGACAGGAAGCGGGCGCCGTCGGCGCCGTACACGACCCGGTGGTCGCAGCTCAGCGTGAGCGACATCACGTCGCGAAAGACGACACCGCCCGACTCGCTCTCCACCGGGGCGCGGCGGACGCCGCCGACGGCGAGGATGGCGGCCTGCGGCGGGTCGACGATCGCGGTGAAGGAACGCACGCCGAACATGCCGAGGTTCGAGACGGTGAACGTACCGCCCTGCAGCTCCTCGGGCCGGAGCGACCGCCGACGGGCGCCGTCGGCGAGCCGCTGCGTCTCGGCCGCGATCTCGGCGAGCGTCCTGATGTCCGCGTCGGCGACGACGGGCACGAGCAGCGCGTCGTCGGCGGCGACCGCGACGCCGACGTTGACGCGGGAGTGGCACTCGATGCTTCCGTCGACGTACGACGCGTTGAAGCGCGGCAGCTCGCGCAGCGCGAGGGCGACCGCCTTCACCACGAAGTCGTTGAGCGAGGGAGCCTGATCCGACTCCGTGCGTGCGCCGCGGCGGAGCGCGACGACCTCCGACACGTCGGCGTCGGCGGAGACGGTGAAGCTCGGGATCTCGGCCGCCGACTGCGCCATGCGGCGCGCGATGGTCGCCTGCGTCGGCGTCAGCTCGACGACGCGAACGTCCCCGCGGGCGTCCCCCGCCGTCCGGGCCGGCGCCGACGGCGGCGCAGCGGTCGCCGCCGCACGCTGCACGTCCTCGCGCGTGATCCTGCCGCCGGGTCCGGTCCCGGCCACGTCGTGGAGCGAGAGGCCTAGCTCGACCGCCGTCCGCCGCGCCACCGGCGTCGCGTTGGGGCGTGCGCCCGCGCCGGCCGCGCCGTTTGTCGTGGCGGGCGCGGGCCGGGGCCCCACCGCCTCCGCTCGGCCGCCGGCGAGCCTGGCGATGGGCTGCCCGACGGCCGCCGTCTCGCCCTCGGAGACGAGAATCTCCTCGAGCGTGCCGTCCTCCTCGGCCTCGTAGACGACGGTCGCCTTGTCCGTCTCGACCTCCATCAGCGCCTCGCCGCGCCGGAACCCCTCGCCGGGCGCCTTCAGCCAGCGGAGGATGACGGCGTCGGCGACGGAGTCGGACAGCTTCGGCATCGTCAGCTCGGCGGGCACGCCGCTCAGTCCTTGAACTCGCACGCGACGAGATCGGACGGGAAGGGAGCGGCGAGGCCGCGCTCGCGCATGGCCGCGAGCTCGTCGCCCACCTCCCGCTCGAGCTCGTCGAGCGCCGGGGACGCCGTGCCTTCTTCTTCGAGCTGCGCGCGCAGCACGACGATCGGGTCGCGCGCCTTCCACTCGTCGAGCTCGCCCTCGGGGCGGTAAGCCCCGGGATCGCTGCGCGAATGCCCGACGAAACGGTACGTCAGCGCCTCCAGGAATGCGGGGCCCTCGCCTGCACGCGCGTGCGCGATCGCGCGCGCTGCTGCTTCGCGAACGGTCCAGACGCGCATGCCGTCGACGGTCTGGGCGGGCACCTCCATGGCCTCCGCGCGGGCGCGGATCTCTCCGGCCGTCACCGAGCGGAACGGCGTGTACTCGCCGTAGCCGTTGTTCTCGCACACGAGGACGAGCGGCAGCTTCTGCACCTGCGCGAAGTTGAGGCACTCGAAGACGTAGCCCTGATTCATGGCACCGTCGCCGAAGTAGGCGACCGCGACACCGCCCGTGGTGCGCGAGAGCGCGAGCGCCGCGCCGAGGGCGGCGGCGATGCTGCCGCCGACGATTCCGAACGAGCCGATCAGCCGGTCTGCGGGCGACGTCACGTTCATCGAGCCGGCGCGACCGCCGTTCACCCCGGTCGCGCGCCCCAGCATCTCGTCGAGGAGCGCCTGCGGGTCGACGCCGAGCGCGAGGGCGTGCCCGTGGCCGCGATAGGTCGCTGCCACGCGGTCGCGCTCCTCGAGCAGGCTCGCGACGCCGGTCGCCACCGCCTCCTGTCCCGAGCACAGATGGGTCGTGCCGTACACCTCGCTCTTCAGGAACAGCGACTGCACGAGATCCTCGAAGCCGCGGATGAGGAGCATCTGGCGGTACATCCGCGTGTACAGCTCGAGGTCGTCGAGCACGCGCATGCTCGCCCGGTTCACGCGGCTCCCACGCCGGAGACGAGCCGCTCGGCGAGATAGTCCCAGTCGCGCTCGAACCGATACGAGTGCCGCGACGGCGGTCCGGGCGCGGAGGTCTCGAGCCAGCGCACGCGTCCTCCCTGCATTTCGTAGAACGCGTGGATGCACCCGGCGGCGGTCCAGAAGACGTCGCCGGGACGGAGCGTGTGGCGGTCGCCGTCGGCGACGACGTCGACCTCGCCCGCGAGCACGTAGTACGACTCCTCGAAGGGATGGTCGTGCGGGTGCGCGACCGCGCCCGGCTGGTAGTCGACCATGAACATCGTGTGCAACTGCGCGTCCAGGCGTTGGTCGACGAGCATCTTCACCGCGATGCCGCTGTAGGCGAGAACGGCGGTCGCCATGCTCGCGGACACCGTGGGCGCTCCGACGGGAGCGCCGTGTTTGAGGACGTCGAGGTCCATCTGCCCGTCGCCGAGAAGGAACAGGTTGCGGTTGCGCGGGTCGCGGACGTCGAGTGGCTCCGGCGGCGCGTCCGGCGGCGGGCCGACGAAGAGCGAGTCGCTGCCGTCCGGGCGCGGGCGCGGCGCCGCCATCTCGATCCACAGCCCGGTGGCCTCGGAGCGGAACGCGTGCGGCACGCCGACCGGGACGACGCCGCAGGCGCCCGGCTCGAGACGCACGCCGCGCCCGTCGAGGAAGAGGACGGGCTCGCCCTCGAGCACGTAGAAGCCGGTCTCGAACGAGTGGACGTGCGTGTCGACGTGCCCGGCGGAGAGGGAGACGAGCGTGAGCGCCATGTGCGTCGAGCCGAGCGATCCGCCGACGAGGCGGCAGGTGTCGAGGCCGCTTGCGTGGCCCGGGAGCGCGTCGGTGAGCTGCACGTCCTCCCGCCGAACGAGCCGGTAGGACGGCATGCCGTCCGCGAGGTACCGCGTTCCCGTCTCCGAGCTCATGTGCCGGAGCCGTCGCCCACCACGCCCGACGCCGCTACCGCGCCGGCGACCCCGTCGCGGCCGGCCGCGCCGTCCGCCAGCAGGTCGGCACCGCGGACGTAGATCTTCCCCGCGACGAGCAGCTCCTCGGCGGGGAAGCGCGTGATCACCTCGCACCCGGTGGCGGTGACGACGACCTCCTCCTCGATTCGTGCCGCAGAGCGGCCGTCGGTCGCGGCGCAGTACGTCTCGAGCGCGAAGACCATCCCCTCCTCGATCTCGACCGGATGGTCGAGCGAGTGCACGCGCGAGATCATGGGCGGCTCGTACAGGCCGACACCGATGCCGTGGCCGAACTGGAGGCCGAAACAGGTCTCCTCGTCGGGGAAGCCGAGCTCCTCTGCGGTCGGCCAGACCGCCGCGATCCTGTCCGTCGTCATTCCCGGCCGGACGAGGGCGATCGCGGCGTCCAGCCACTCGCGGCACCGCTTGTACGCGTCGAGCTGCGCGGGGCTGACGCCGCCGACGTTGAACGTGCGGTAGTAGCACGTTCGGTAGCCCATGAACGAATGGATGATGTCGAAGAAGGCCTGGTCGCCGGGACGCAGGAGCCGATCCGAGAAGACGTGCGGATGCGGGTTGCAGCGGTCACCCGAGACGGCATTGACCGCCTCCACCTGCTCCGACCCCATCTCGAACAGCAACTGATGCGCGCGCGCCACGATCTCGTGCTCGTACACGCCGGGCCGCAGCATCCGGTAGATCTCCTCGTACACGGCGTCGACGAGGCCCGCGGACTGGTCGAGGAGCGCGATCTCTTCGGGTGTCTTGAGCTTTCGGGCCTGGAGCATGACCCTCGAGCCGTCGGTGACGTGGACGCCCGCACGCTGCAGCGCCTCGATCGTGACGAGGTCGGCCATGTCGATGCCGAGCGGCTCGCCGGCGAGCCCGCGCTCGCGCAGCTCGTGCGCGATCCGCGCGCCGAGCCGGTCGGGGACGCCTGTCTCGACCGGCATCGCGCCGCGCATCGGCGCGACGCCGGCGCGGAAGTTCTCCGGCGGCAGCCAGGGCGCGAAGAGCTGGTGGTGGCGGGCGGCCGAGCCGAAGTCCCAGAGGATCGGGTCGCCTCCGCGGGGGAGCAGCACGTAGCGGGCGTTCTTGTCGCGCGCCCACTCGCCGATGTGCGTGCTGGTGACGTAGCGGATGTTGTTCGGGTCGAAGAGGAGCAGCGCTCCGAGTTCGGATCTCCCGAGCGCCGCCTTCGCGCGCTCGAGGCGGTCGCGCCGGAGGCTCGAGAAGTCGATCCGCTGCTCCCAGTCCACAGCGCGCGTCGCGTCGGGCGAGCCGACCGTCCTGCTTCGCATCGTCATCGCAGCACTCCGTGATCCGATGCGCTCCGTAGATGGAGGAAGAGCGCCATGAGGTCGTCGTCCCCGTAGCCTGCCTCGATCGCGGAACGCACGAGCGCCTTGATCTCGGCTGCCAGCGGCAGCCGCACACCGACTGTCTCGGCCGTTTCGAGCACGAGGTCGATGTCCTTCTCCATGAGGGTGGTCGTGAAGGTAGCCGAGTAGTCGTCGCGCAGCAGCGGCCCGGTCTTGTACTTGACGAACGGCGCGCCGGCCGCCGAGTCGCCCATCGTCTCGAGAAGGGCCGTGCGGGAGACGCCGGCCGCCTCGCCGAGCACGAGCGCCTCGGACATCAGCTGCGCGAGGCCCGCGACGACGAGGTTGATCGCGAGCTTCACGACGCGCGCCTGCTCCCCGTCCCCGACGACGTGGAGGGTCGGCCCGATCGCGTGCAGGACCGGCTCGGCGCGTTCGAGCGCGTCGCGGGGGCCCGAGACGATGAAGGCGAGATTCCCGGCGCGTACGACGCCGGGGTTGCCGCTCACGGGGGCGCGCAGGTACCGGACCGACGCCCGCTCGGCCAGCAGGGCGACGCGCGCCGAGGCGCCGGGAGAGACGGTGCTCAGGTCGACGAGAACCGTCCCCGGCCGCGCCGCGCCGGTGGCGGCGGCCGCCACGGACTCGAGCGCGTCGTCGTCGGAAAGGGAGGTGAGGACGACGTCGACGGCACCCGCGAGCTCGGCAACCGTCTCCGCGACGACCGCGCCGCGGGCGGCCAGCGGCTCGGTCTTCTCCCGGCTCCGATTGTGCACCACGAGGTCGAAGCCGGCCACGAGAAGGCGCTCTGCGAACGCGGTGCCCATGTTGCCGAGCCCGATCAACCCCACGGCCGGACCCGAGTCCTGACTGCCGCTCACCGTTCAGTATAAATAAACGACACGACGGGGCAGAGTCAAGGGCCGGCGAGGGCTGTACAGCGGCACAACACGCTTCAGCCTACCCGCAGCCGACCCCTCGGCGACGCCTCCGGGCCGACGGATCAGGCCGAGACCTCCGCGCGCGGCGGAGGCTCGATCGCCCGCAGCCGCTCCAGCCAGGGCATCGCCCCGAGCACCTCGAACGTCTGGCGGGCTGCGACCAGCAACGGGCCGGCCTGCTCGGCGCGGCCCTGGCGCGCGAGCCACTCGCCGTGCTCGAAGCGCGCGACCGCGAGGTCGAAGACGAGGCTGTGCTCATCGAAGAGGGCCTCCGCGCGGCGCAGCCTCCGCTCGACCGGCGCAGGCTCGCCCCGGCTCATGTCGAGCCGCGCGTGGAAGCGGTCGCGATGGCCCCGGAGCCAGGGCGTCAGCCGGCCCGGGGGCAGCGCGTCCACCAGCTCGAGGAGCGATTCCGCCCGGCCCAGGTCGTCGAGCGCGATCGCCAGCTCGAGCGCCTCGACGAGGCAGCGCTTGACGCCGCTGTTGCCGAGCCCGAGCTCGACGTGGGCGAGGCCGCGCTCCGCGGCCGCGAGCGCGTCCGCCTCACGCTTCTGCGCGCGCAGGAAGCGCGCCTCGACCGCCGCGAACGCCGTGGCGAGGTCGACCTGTTCCGCCTCGCGCTGCCACTCCTCCTCGCGGAACAGCGCCTCCGCCTCCTCGAGACGGCCCTGCTCGCACAGGATCGGGACCGCCATCGCCCGCTCGCTCAGCGCCTTCCGGCTTCCCTGCGCCTGCGCCTCGTCCTCGAGCAGGTCGAGCGCCTCTCGCCAGCGGCCGAGCGCGGCGAGGGATGCGATCGAGCCCAGCCTCGCGCCGAGGATCGCATCCCGCTCCCCACGCTGGCGCGCCTGGGCCTCGAGCTCGACGCTGAGCGCAAGCGAGCTCGCGTACCGGTCGGAGGCTTCGAAGAGGACGGCGAGGTTGACGGCGGCGCGCGACCACGCGTTGTGGAGGCCGGCTGCGCGCGCGCGGGCGACCGCGCCCTCGAAGAGGAGCTCCGCCTCGACGAGCCGGCTCTCGTGCATGAGGATCAGCGCCTTGCTCGTCAGCGCCTGCACGAGCGTCTCGTCGAGCACGAGCGACTCGGCGAGGTTGAGGGCGCGCTCGAGCACGGGACCCGCAGGCTCGAGGTCGCCGCGCAGAGTACGCAGCCGCCCGAGCGTCGCGTACGTCGCCGCCAGCTCCGCGCTCGGGCCGATCTGCTCGAGGGTGGACACGGCGGACTCGAACCTGCGCGTGCCCTCGTCGAGCTTCCCCTCCGAGACGTCCACGTCGGCGATGGCGACGCGGGCGCGCGCGGCGGCATACGCGTCGTCCGCCTGCTCGTACAGGGCGATCGCCCGCTCGAGGCGCTGCCGGGCGCCGGCCGCGTCGCCCGCGTGCAGCGCGAGCGTCCCGGCCCGCGTGAGGAGGGCGGCACGGGCAGGGATGTCGCCCGCGGCCAGCGCCTCCGCCTGGTCGAAGTACCGCTGCGCCTCCTCGGGTGCGGCGAGCGCCGCCGCCCGCTCGCCCGCGTGCGCGAGCGCGTCGCGGGCGCGGGCGCGGATCTCCGGGACGTCGGGATCGTCCGGCGCCGCGTCGACGGCGGCGAGCAGATGTGCCGCGATCACCTCCGGCACGTCCACCTCGGCGCCCTCGAACGTCCGCTCGAGCGCGGCGACCGCGGCGAGGTGGCGGCTCTTCCGATCCCGGCGGGAGAGGGTCTCGTACGCCACCTGCCGCAGCAGCTCCTGGAGGAAGCCGTACTGGCCGCGCTCCGGCCAGCGCGCATCCGCCTGCAGCGACATCACCTCCTTGCGCACGAGCCTCGCGAGCAGCGGCTCGAGCTCCGTCTCCGGCCGCTCCGTGAGCACCGCGAGGGCCTGCTTCGTGAAGGTCTTCCCGAGCACGCACGCCTGCTGTACAAGCTGCCGCTCGTCGGGCGGCAGCCCGTCGAGGCGGGCGGCGGCGAGAGCGTGCAGCGTCTCCGGCACCTCGAGCGTGTCGATGGGGCCGGTCGGACGGTAGACGGGCCCGTCGCGTACGAGGAGCCCACGGTCGAGCAGCATCCGCACCGTCTCCACGGCGTACAGCGGCACCCCCTGCGCGCGCGTGAGGACGCGCTCCCTGACGTCGTCGGGAAGCCCGGGCACGTACCCGTCGAGGAGCTCCGTCATCTCGTCGCCCGAGAGTGCCTCGAGCGCCAGTGTCGTGAGGTTGCGGACGTTTCGCCCGAAGGCCGGCTGGATCTCCGCCAGCTCCGGCCGCGAAAGGGCGAGCACGCACAGCCGCTGCGAGGCCGACCACTCGAGCAGATACTCGACGAAGGAGAGGAGAGCCTGGTCGGCCCACTGCAGGTCCTCGAAGACGAGGATCACCGGGGCCTCGCCGGCAAGCCGCTCGAAGAAGAGCCGCCAGGCGGCGAAGAGGTCCTGCCGGTCGGTGTCCGAACGGTCGTCGAGGCCGAGCAGGTTCGCGAGCCGCGGGCCGATCCACTCGCGCTCGTCTGCGTCCGGTACGTACACGGCCAGGCAGTCGGCGAGCTTGTGCCGGGCGCTCTCGATCTCCTCCCCTTCGAGGATCTGCGCGCGCGTCCGCACCATCTCCGCCAGCGCCCAGTACGCGACGCCCTCACCGTAGGCGAGGCAGCGGCCTCGGTGCCACCAGATCCGCTCCGCCAGCCCGTCCAGGTACTTGAAGAACTCCCAGGTGAGCCGCGACTTCCCGATGCCGGCGATGCCGGTGATCTGCACCAGCTGAGCCCGGGACTGCTCGGCGGAGGCGTGGTAGAGCTCCTTCACGAGCCGCAGCTCGCGCTCGCGGCCGACGAACGGCGCCTCGAGCCCTTCGGACTTCATCGCCCCGCCGCGTGCGGCGGTCACGCGCAGTGCCCGGTAGAGCCGGACCGGCTCCGTCTTTCCCTTCAGCGCCCGCTCCCCCGCCTCCTCGAACGCCACCGCCTGCTCGCTCGCCCGCCGGGTCGCGTCCCCCACGAGCACGGTTCCCGGGGATGCCTCGGCCTGGATGCGCGACGCAGTGTTGACGAGGTCGCCGACGACGAGGCCCTCGCTGGCGTCGCCCGGCATCACCGCGGCCTCGCCGGTGAGGACGCCCGCGCGCGCCCGCAGGTCGGCCACCTCGAGCTCCCGGCCGAGGTCGGCGACCTCCTGGACGAGGTCGAGGGCGGCGCGGACCGCCCGCTCGGCGTCGTCCTCACGTGCGACCGGGGCGCCCCACACCGCCATCACCGCATCGCCGATGAACTTCTGCACCGTGCCGCCGTAGCGCTCGATCACGCGCCGGCACGTGTCGAAGTAGTCGGAGAGCAGCTCGCGGACGCCCTCGGCGTCCCTGGTCTCCGAGAGCGAGGTGAAGCCGACGAGGTCGGCGAAGAGCACCGAGACGAGCCGCAGCTCGCGTCCGGAGGAGTCGGGCACCGTCTCGGCACGAGCGTCGGTCGGCGCCGTGTCGGCCGGACGGGCAGAGCCGAGCGGCGCACCGCACTCGCCGCAGAACTTCCGGCCGGCCTCGTTCTGCGTGCCGCACGCCGGGCACGACGAAGCGAGCGGGCTGCCGCACTCGCCGCAGAACTTGACGTCACCGTTCTGCGCCGAGCAATTCGGGCACAGAGGCATGCGGGAGAGCCTAAACCACGATTCGCCGGAGGACGAGGCCCGCGATTCTCAGGCGGGAAAGCGCGCAGTCGCCGCTCCCGGACAAAGGAGTCGCCTGCGCGGCTGCGAAGGCTGCCGCCGATGCGGAAAGCACCGCACGCGGTCGCCGCGCTCCTGCTGGCCGCCTTCCTCGCGACATCGGCGTCGGCCGTGAGGGCGCCGCCCGCGCTCCAGGCGAAGCAGAGGCGGGCGCGAGCGGTGCTCGCACAGGTGAACACGCTCGACATCCGCTTCGGCAAGCTCGTCGACGCCTGGGACGGAGCACGGATCGAGCTTGGCGCGAGCAAGCGCGCGCTCGCCGCGAACGAGCTCGCCCTCGGCAGGGCGAAGCGCCGAAGCCGGATCGCGGACGCCCAGCTCGCGCAGCGCCTCGTCGCCATCTACAAGGGCGGCGGCGAGCCCAGCCTCGTCGAGGTGATCACCGGCGCTTCCAGCCTCGGGGACCTGATCGACCGGTTCGAGGCCGCCACCAACATCGCCTCGTACGACCGCACCCTCGCCAACCGGGCTCTGCGCTCGCAGGAAACGCTGACCGCGGCCCGGGTGCGGCTCCGCGCAACCGAGCAGCAACGGCATGCGACGGTCACCGCGCTCGCCGGCGAGCGGCGGCAGATCGGTGCGATGCTCACGCAGCGCCGACGTCTGCTCTCGTCGATCCAGTTCGAGATCGCGGCCGCGAAAAGGCGCGAAGCGGCACGCCAACAGGCGCTCGCAGCTGCCGCTCGCGCCCGCCTGGCGGAGGAGCAGGCCGCAGCCGCCGCAGCCGCCAAGCGGGCCGCAGCCCTGCCCACGCGAACCACGCCGACCACCACCACGCCGACGCAGACGACGACGACCGAGCCGACGTCGACCCCGACGCAGCCGACCACGACCGCGACGACGGCCACGACGGCCACGACGGCAACGACGGCAACGACGGCAACGACGACGACAACGACGACCGACACCGTCCCCTCGACGGCCCCCGGCGCCGGCCACCCCGAGGCCGCCTCGATCGCGCTCGACTACCTCGGCATCCCCTACAGGTGGGGCGGCGACTCACCCGCCACCGGCTTCGACTGCTCCGGGCTCGTGATGTACGTCTACGCCCAGCTCGGGATCCAGCTTCCCCACCAGGCCGCCGCACAGTACGGCTACGGCGTCCCCGTGGCCCGCGACGAGCTCCAACCCGGCGACCTCGTCTTCTTCGACGACCTCAGCCACGTCGGCATCTACATCGGCGACGGCGAGCTCGTCCACGCCCCGCAAACCGGCGATGTCGTCAAGATCGCCACCCTCGCGCAATTCGGCACGCGCTACGTCGGCGCGCGCCGCCTCTAGGATCGGCCTCGCGAACGGATGGGATCGACGCGCGATGCGTTTTTCGGAGCGACGACCGTCTATCGGACCGAGTCCCACCCCCAGGAGGAACGGAATGTCCACGTTGGCGTCCACGCTCAATCTCACGCAGGTCGGTCGCGTCTGCGTCACCGTCGCCGACACGGACCGCGCCATCGACTTCTACGTCGGCACGCTCGGCTTCGAGAAGGTCGTCGACGTCCCGATGGGGCCCGGCATGCGCTGGGTCGAGGTCGCCGTCGCGGGAGGGCCCACGACGATCGCCCTCGCGCCGCCGCCGCAAGGCCGAACCGCGGGCGGCAGCCAGACCGGGATCTGCCTCGACACGAAGGACGTCGACGCCGACCACGCCACGCTGAAGGCAGCCGGCGTCGACGTCGACGACGAGGTCACGCGCTTCGCCGGCTCGGTACCGCCGATGTTCTGGCTGCGCGACCCGGACGGCAACTCGCTGATCGTCGTCCAGCCCTCCTAACAGAGCAGCCTTCGCGCCCGCAGAACCTCTGCGACCGACCAGGCCTGGAAGGGGCAACCGGTGGCTGCGTGCGGAGCGTTGCCGTCGGCGGTCTCGGAGACGGAGCCGAGTCCCCATTCGGCGAGGTGCGCTTCGAGCCCGTCGAGGATGCCGTCGGTCGGGACGCCGGTGTGGAGGGCCGCGTCGGCGTAGGGGCCGATCAGCCAGGGCCAGACGGTGCCTTGGTGGTAGGCGCCGTCGCGCTCGGCCGGGTCACCGCGATGCCGGCCCCGATAGCCGGGGTCGGCGGGGTCGAGGGTGCGCAGGCCGAGCGAGGTGAGAAGCGGTGTGCAGGCGTCGACGACGGAGCGCTCGCGCAGCGGGGCGTGCGGCAGGGAGACCGCGAGGAGCTGGTTCGGGCGCAGGCGTGTGTCGCCGACGACGTCGGCACAGCCGCCGCCGGCGAGGAGGAAGGCGGGCGCGAAGGAGGAGCGTGCCCTTGCTTCATGTCGGCGCAGGCCGGCTGCGTCGCGGCCGAGACGTTCGAGCAGATCGGCGGCGGCGGCGAGTCCGTTGATCCAGAGCGCGTTGATCTCGACGGCCTTGCCGGCGCGCTGGGTCACCGGGGCGCCGTCGACGCGAGCGTCCATCCAGGTGAGTGCGACGCCGTCGGCCCCTTGCCTGAGCAGGCCGTCGGCGGGGTCGACGTGAATCCCGTAGCGCGTGCCGGCGAGGTGGGCCTCGATGACCTCCAGGAGCCTGGGCGCCAGTGCGGCGGCGAGGTCGTCGTCGCCCGTGCGTGCGATGTGGCGGTCGACGGCGTGCAGGAACCACAGCGTGGCATCGGCGGTGTTGTATTCGAGCGAGCCGGTGTCGGCGGTGTTGGCGAGCATCCCTCGATCGAGCGTGGCGGCTGCGCGCAGCAGGAGCTGACGGCCCTCGTCGGCGCGGCCGGTCTCGAGGAAGAGGCCTTCGTAGGAGGTCATGGTGTCGCGTGACCATTCGCCGAACCAGGGGTAGCCGGCGACGACGCTCGGGCCGGCGACGATCAGCTGGTCGGCGGCGAGCACGAGCTGCGCATCGACGCTGTCCCGAGCCCGGGCGCGGCCGATCAGCTCGCGTGCACGTGCTCGAGCCTCGGCGGCCGTCTCCGGGCCATCGGGGGCGGACCCGTCCAGCGGGGCCGGCAAGGTCGACACCGTCAGCGTCTGTCCCGGCTCGAGCTCGGCGGCGAAGGTGCCGGCGTGCCAGAGGTCTTCGCGGTCGGGCAGGCCCCGCGCCGCCTCCTCCCTGTAGCGGACGCCGCGGTACCACTCGCCGGCGGGGCTGAAGCCGGGGCCGGTCACGCGATAGGCCCCTTCGAAGACGTAGCCGTCGGCGAGCAGCTCGACGGCAGGGTCTCCGTTTCCGAACCGCTCGCCGTCGGCGTCACGCCAGGTGCCGAGCGCGGCGAGATCGAGGCGGACCGGCGCGGTGGCGCGGACGAGCCTGTGGACGACGACCATGCCGGGGCGGCTGCGCAGCGGCGCCAGCTCGCGCTCGAGGATCGTGTCGCCGATCGTCCAGCGCCAGCGCGGCAGGCCGTCCTCGAGGCAGAAGCTCGCGAGCTCGAGATGGCTGCTGGGATCGATGGCGCCGCTCGCCCACTCGTGGATGCCGAGGCGGACGCGCGCGTCGCCGATCGCCAGGACGGGGTCGAGCGCCGCCAGTCCGAGCATCCTGCCGGCGGGCGGCCGGGCCGCCACCACGTGGAGGCCGTGATAGCGGCGAGTTCGCAGGCCGCCGACGGTCCCCATCGCGAAGCCGCCGGCGCCGTCGGCAACGAGCCACTCGCGGCTGGAGGCGGCGTCGAGGTCGCCGCACAGCTGGCGGCCGAAGCGCATCGACGCCCACTCTACGCCCGGCCAGGTGCAAGACTGCGGCGTGGCCTCGGCCGAGCGCGATCGCCTGGGGGAGGTGCCGCGAGGGAGGGCGCCCTGGCGCCGTTGGGGGCCGTATCTGAGCGAGCGCGCCTGGGGCACGGTGCGCGAGGACTACAGCGCCTGCGGGACGGCGTGGGACTACTTCCCCCACGACCACGCGCGCTCGCGCACCTACCGCTGGAACGAGGACGGGCTGGCCGGCATCTGCGACGACAGGCAGACCCTCTGTCTCGCGCTCGCTTTCTGGAACGGTCGCGACCCGATCCTGAAGGAGCGCCTCTTCGGCCTCACCGGCGAGGAGGGAAACCACGGCGAGGACGTCAAGGAATGCTGGTGGTACCTCGACTCGACGCCGACCCACTCCTGGATGCGCTGGCGCTACATGTATCCGCAGGCCGAGTTTCCCTACGACCGGCTCGTGAGCGTGAACCGGTCACGAAGCCGGGCGGAGCCCGAGTTCGAGCTGCTCGACACCGGCATCTTCGACGAGGGCCGCTACTGGGAGATCACCGCCGACTACGCGAAGGCCGCGCCCGAGGACATCCTGATCCGCCTGCACGTGCACAACGCCGGGACGGAGCCCGCGACGATCGACGTGCTGCCGACCCTCTGGTTTCGGAACACCTGGTCGTGGGGGTACGACCCGACGAGACCCTCGATACGCCTGGACGCCGAGACGCTCGTCGCCGAGCACGCCACGCTCGGGACGCGAAGGCTCGCCGCGAGCGGCCGGCCGGAGCCGCTCCTGTGCGAGAACGAGAGCAACCTGCAGCGGCTGTTCGGCGTGGCCTCGCCGACGCCCTACCCGAAGGACGGGATCAACGACCACGTCGTCCACGACGCGGCGACCGTGAACCCGGAGCAGGTCGGGACGAAAGCGGCGTTTCGCTACCGGCTGACGATCGCCGCCGGCGAGACCCACGTCGTCGAGCTGCGCCTGCGCGATGGGGAGGATGGCGTGGGCGTCGACTTCGACGAGATCATGGCCCTGCGGGAGCGGGAGGCGGATGCGTTCTACGCCGAGCTGACTCCGCAGGGAGCATCCGCCGACGAGGCGCTCGTGCTGCGGCAGGCGCTCGCCGGGATGCTGTGGTCGAAGCAGTTCTACCACTACGACGTGCTGCGCTGGCTCGAGGGCGATCCCGCCGGTCCGCCGCCGCCGCCGAAACGCCGGAGCGGCCGCAACGCCGACTGGACGCACCTCAACAACATGGACGTCATCTCGATGCCCGACAAGTGGGAGTACCCCTGGTATGCGGCCTGGGATCTCGGCTTCCATTGCGTCGCGCTCGCCCACGTCGACGCGGAGTTCGCCAAGTCGCAGCTCGTGCTGCTCTGCCGCGAATGGTTCATGCATCCGAACGGGCAGCTTCCTGCCTACGAGTGGGCCTTCGGCGACGTGAACCCACCCGTGCACGCCTGGGCGGCGCTGCAGGTGTTCGCGATCGACGGCGGCCGCGATCTCGACTTCCTCGAGCGCATCCTGCACAAGCTGCTCCTGAACTTCACCTGGTGGGTGAACCGCAAGGACTCCGAGGGAAACAACCTGTTCGAGGGCGGGTTCCTCGGTCTCGACAACATCGGCCCCTTCGACCGCTCCGCCCTCCCCGTCTCCGGCCATCTCGAGCAGACGGACGGGACGTCGTGGATGGCCGGGTACTGCCTCGGCATGCTGCAGCTGGCGTTGACCCTCGCCGACGAGGATCCCACCTACGAGGACATCGCCACCAAGTTCTTCGAGCACTTCGCCCTGATCGCCTCCGCGCTCAACGACATGGGCCTCTGGGACGACGAGGACGGCTTCTACTACGACCTGCTCCACCTCGGCGACGGCCGCTACATCCCGCTGAAGGCGCGCTCGCTGGTCGGGCTGCTGCCGCTTGCGGCCGTCACGACGCTGCCCGAGGAGACACTCGAGCGGCTACCCGACTTCGCCGAGCGCGTCGCCTGGTTCAGTAAGAACCGGCCCGAAGCCGGCGGTGTCGTCCAGCAGACCGTCACCGCCGGCGGCAAACCGGCCCGGTTGCTCACGATCGTCGGCGAACAGCGGCTGCGCCGCCTGCTCGAGGCGATGCTCGATCCGGCCGAGTTCCTCTCCGACCACGGCATCCGCTCCCTCTCCAAGCGCCACCAGGCTCAGCCGCTCCACGTCGCCATCGACGGCTACACGGCCACGCTCGACTACGAGCCCGCCGAGTCGACGAGCGGCCTGTTCGGCGGCAACTCCAACTGGCGCGGGCCGATCTGGATGCCGATGAACTACATCCTCATCCAGGCCCTCCGTCGCCATCACGCCGCCCTCGGCGCCGGCTTCACGGTCGAATGTCCGACCGGCTCGGGTCGGCTGCGAAACCTCGACGAGATCGCCGAAGAGATCTCCCACCGCCTGATCGGGCTCTTCGTGCGCGACGCCGGCGGGCGCCGGCCCGTCTTCGGCGACAACCGCATCCTCCAGCAGGACCCCGCCTGGCGCGACCTGATCCTCTTCCACGAGTACTTCCACGGCGACACCGGCGCCGGCCTCGGCGCCTCGCACCAGACGGGCTGGACCGGGATCGTCGCCGACCTGATCATCCGCAACCGCGCTGCGGTCTCGCCCGACGGCCCGTCACCGGACGGTCAACCACGGGCGCAGTGCTCCCGCACGGCGGCGATCAGCTCGGAAACGTCCACCGGTTTGGGCAGGTAGCCGTCGAAGCCGGCGTCGAGGAACCGCTCCCGGTCGCCCTGCATCGCCTGCGCGGTCAGCGCGAGCACGGGGATCGCCGCGGTTCGCTCGTCGCCCCGCAGGCGCGCGAGAGCCTCCACGCCGTCGATTCCCGGGAGCTGCACGTCCATCAGCACGAGCGCCGGTGCATGCGACAGGGCCAGCTCGATCGCGTCTTCGGCCCTCGTCGCCTCGAGCGTCCGGTACCCGGTCGCCTGCAGCACGTCGCGGACGAGCTTCATGTTCTTCTCGTTGTCCTCGACGACGAGAACCTGCTCACCGGCCACCCGTCACGCCTCCTCGAGCGGGAGCGTGAACACGAAGCGGCTGCCGCCGCCGGGCCCGCTCTCCACCCAGATCCGGCCGCCGTGCAGCTCGACGAGGCGCCTCGACAGCGCGAGCCCGAGCCCTGTGCCCTCGCGCTGTCGTGCGCCGAGCTCGGTCTGCTGGAACTCCTCGAAGATCCGCTCGCGGTCCGCCGGCACGACGCCCGGGCCGGTGTCGGTCACCGACACGTGGGCCTCGGCTCCCGTGCCCTCGGTCGCGACGACGATGCTCCCGCCCGGGGGTGTGAACTTCACCGCGTTCGAGAGCAGGTTGAAGACGATCTGGCGCAGGCGGCGCTCGTCGCCCCGCACGAGGTCGACGTCGGGCGCGAGGTCGAGCGAGAGCCGGATGCCGACCTCTGCGGCCCCCTCGCGCACCATCACGACCGCGCGCTCGAGCGCCTGATGGAGCGAGAAGGTCGTGATCTCGAGCTCGATCCGACCTGCCTCGACCTTGGACAGGTCGAGAACGTCGTTGATCAGCGAGAGCAGGTAGTTGCCCGACGAGATGACGTCGTCGAGGTATTCCTCCTGCTTCGGGTTGATCTCGCCGAACAGCCGCTGCCGCAGCACCTGCGAGAAGCCGATGATCGCGTTGAGCGGCGTGCGTAGCTCGTGCGACATGTTCGCGAGGAACTCGCTCTTGTGGCGGCTCGCCGTCTCGAGCTCGCCGTAGAGCCGGCGCAGCTCGCCGTTCATACGGTTCACATTGGCCGCGAGCGAGCCGAGCTCGTCACGGTTCTCGACGTCGAGCCGTCCCGAGAAGTCGCCCTCCGCGATCTCCGCGACCCGCGCCTCGGTGCGCCGGATCGGGCCGACGAGCGACCACGAGAGGACGAGCCCGAGGCCGAGCGCGAGCACGACGCTGATCGCCGCGACCGCGACGAACAGATTGCGGGAGGAGACGTAGGCGCTGCGGTTGGCCGCGATGAGCGCCTTCGTGTCGCTGCTCGTCCGATCGGCGAGATCGCGCGCTTCGAAGGTGAGATCGTTGTCCGCGTCGGTCGCGGCCTCGAGCGACGGCAAAGCCTCGTAACCGGTGACGCCGCTCCGGTCGAGCGCCGTGATCCTCGTCAGCGCGCGATCGATCCTCCGGTAGTCGCTGCGGATCCGCGCGACCACGCGCTCGTCTGCGGGCGGCGTCTTGAAGAGGAACAGCCTCTCGTTCGTGCCGACCTCGATCTGGGAGAGCGCGTATCCGGCTGCCTCGTCGACGAGCACCCAGCGCTTCCCTCCCTGGAGCGTCGGCTGGCGGGTGTAGGCGCTCAGCCCGGGCTGGCCGATGCCGCGCGCGCCGAGGACCTCCCGCCCGTCCTCGGCGTACGCGGCGATCGCCTGGTACTGCGACGAGCGGGCCTGGAGCGTGCCCAGCCGCTCGACGCGTGCGTTCGCCTGGCCGAGGACACGCAGACCGAGCACCGCCACGAGCACGAGCAGTCCTGCGATGACGAGGAACGACACGAGCAACTTCGTGCGCACGGTCGCGGGCGCGCGGGCGACGCCCCGCACGACCCGGTTCTCGATCCCCGCGAGCGCCGCCCGCCTCCGCGGGAGGGACGGCGCCTCGACGACCTCGGGCTGCGCCATCGCCTCGCTCAGGGAGTCAGCGGTGTCGTTCCGGCGACCGAGTTGACGATCAGCCACTTGCCGTCGATCTTCTGCACGTCGTGGTCGACGCCGACGACGGCCATCACCTTCTTCGTCTTCGGGTCGATGAAATGGCACTGGAAGTAGAGCGTTCCCTTGTCGCCGTTCACGGTCGCCCGGATCTTGTACGTCGGCGTGTCCGCCACCCAGTGGTTCTGCGGCTGGAATGCTGCATTCTCGGTGGCGAACCAGTGCCGGATCTGCGCTTTTCCGGTCAGCGCCTGCTGGTCGACGTTGAAGACGGCCCCGGGAGCGAAGAGCGACATCATCAGGTTCAGGTCGTGCTTCGCGACGGCCTCGTGGAACTTCGTCTCGATCTGGTCGATCTCGTAGAGGCTCGCCTCCCGCTGGATCGTCGCGTTTGCCGCCGAGTCCTTGCTCGAACCCCCGCACCCCGTCGCGAGGGCCACGACCATTCCCGCCACGGCGCATGCCCCGAGCAGCGTGCGCGTCATCTCCGTCTCCTCTCGTCGACGCCCGCCCCGACGCAAGTCACGATCGTGACACCGACCGGCCGGGCCGTCCAGGGGGCTAGCCTCCCGTCACGGAGTGGGCCAGCGGGAGGCACAGAGGCGGCGGACCTCGTCCGGCAGCGCCTGCACGTCGATCGGCTTCTCGACGTAGCCGGCGAAGCCCACCCCGAGAAGGGCCTCGCGCGCGCCTGCGACCGCCGTGAGGGCGACGACGGGGATGCGGGCGGTCGCGGGGTCGGCCTGCAGGCGCCCGAGAGCCTCGGCCCCGCCGAGATCGGGCAGGCGGAGGTCCATGAGGACCAGATCGGGGATGTGTGCGCGAGCGAGCGCGAGCGCGTCCGCGGCGCTCGCCGCCTCGAGCGTCCCGAGGCCGGCCCGCCGCAGCACGTCGCGCACGAGCTTGCGGTTCCTCGCGTCGTCGTCGACGACGAGGACGACGGGCGGCGTCATCGGCCTCGCCGTCCTAAGCTTCGGCGATGCCGCTCCGCGTCGTGCTCGCCGACGACCACTACCTCGTCCGCGAGGGCACGCGTCGCCTGCTCGAGACGCAACCGGATGTCGAGGTCGTGGCCGCGTGCGGAGACCTGGAGTCGCTGCTCGCCGCCGTGGAGTCGGAGCTGCCGGACGTCGTCGTCACGGACATCCGGATGCCGCCGACGGGGTCCGACGAGGGCATCCGGGCAGCCGACCTCCTGCGCGAGACGCATCCGCGGATCGGCGTCGTCGTGCTCAGCCAGTACGCCGACCCTCGCTACGCGCTCCCGCTCCTCGAGCACGGGACCGAGCGCCGGGCATACCTCCTCAAGGAGCGCGTGGACGACGTGGAGCAGCTCGTGGGCGCAGTCCGGGCCGTGGCCGAAGGCGGCTCGGTGGTGGATCCGAAGGTCGTCGAGGCGCTGGTGGCAGAGAACGCCCGCGCCGAGCGCTCGCCGCTCCACGACCTGACGCCGCGTGAGCGCGACGTGTTGCGCGAGATGGCCTCCGGCAAGAACAACGCCGCGATCGCCGCAACGCTGTTCCTCACCGAGCGATCGGTCGAGAAGGTGATTCACTCGATCTTCCTCAAGCTGGGGCTCGGCTGGGAGACGAGCGTGCACAAGCGCGTGAAGGCCGTGGTCATGTACTTGGCAGAAGGCGGCTCATGACGTGACGGGCAGCCGGCCCGCGATGCCGGCCGGAGCGATCTCGAGCGCTCCGCCGAGGGCGTCCACGCGGCCGGCCAGCGCGCCGAGCACGCCCCGGTCCACGCGGGCTCCGGCCAAGGCGACCTCGAACTCGAGAACGCCGTCCCTCGTCCGGGCGGTCACCGTCGCTCGGGGATCCTCGCCTGCGGCGGCCGCGAGCGCCGCCACGCAGCAGCGGTAGGCCGTCACCGCCACCTCCGGGGGCACGACACCCTCGACGGCTCCCTCGACCCGCGTCGGGATCGGCGCGGCCGCGGCGGCCATGCGCAGCGCCGCGACGAGCCCCTGTGTGTCGAGCAGCGGCGGGTGGACGCGCTCGGCGAGCTCGCGGAGCTCGTCGAGCGCCCGCCCCACGTCGGCCCGCACGTCGTCGAGGAGACGGACCGCCGCCTGCGGATCCGCCTCGACGAGGCCGCGGGCGATCTGCAGGTTGACCGCGAGGGCAGTGAGCTCCTGCTGCACGCCGTCGTGCAGCCCGCGCTCGATCGCGCGGCGCTCGTCGTCGTCGGCGAGCAGGAGTGCGCGCAACGTGTCCACAGGACGGTTCTCCGCTATTCGGACCGCGCCGTCAAGGTGGCTACCACCCAGGGGAACCGAGAAGGCAGCCTCCGCCGGTTCGGCCTGCCGCCCCGGTAGGGCGCCCGAGCCGTCGGCTCTAGCGTCGGTCGAAGCTCCGAGCCGTGGGCGAAGGAGCCGGAAAGAGCCGATGACATCGATGGGAGGTATGCGATGAAGCGGTCGATCGTGGTGCTGGTCGTCGTCGCCGCCGCCGTGTGGACGGCGGTCGCGCTGGCGACGCCCGGCCAGGGACAGTCGAACAAGATCCTCGCGCTGGGAACGTTGCAGGACGACCTGGCGTTCAACACCGGCCTCCCGGCCAACGCGACCGGGACCTCGTGGGGGACCACGCACTACTCCAGCGACCAGCTGCCGGAGTTCCTGATGCGGCTGCGCGACGCGGGAGTGACCAACCTCGGAGAGTGGCTGAACCTGCACCCGCTCGTCTCGGCAGCGTTCGGGATGGTGCCGATCGGGCTGCTGAGCTCGCCGGAGATCGTCACCCAGCAGGCGACGTTCGCCCCCGGGGCGACCTCGGGCTGGCACACCCATCCGGGCTATCTGACCGCGACGGTCGTCTCCGGCCAGGTCGTTCGCTACGGCACCGACTGCTCGTCGCAGACGTTCAATGCCGGGGACTCGTTCTACGAGACGGGCGCGCACACGTTCGTCGTGAAGAACGAGAGCACCACCACGCCGGCCGTGGTGATGGTGACGTTCGCCGTTCCGGGCGGCACGCCGACGACGGCGCTTCGAATCGACGAGGCGCAGCCTTCGACTTGCAGCCAGTGACCGGGCACCGTTGGGCTGCGAGCGTCCGCCGGGCGCTCGCAGCCCTCACGGCGGCCGCAGCCGCAGCCGCGCTCTCACCCTCGGCGGCGCGGGCCGACGGCGACCCGGCGAGCGACTACCTGCTGCTGCAGAACGTCTACTTCCCCATCCAGGCGCCGTCGCAGGCCGCGAGCGCGCCGCTCGAGCAGGCCGCCGACGACGTGTACGCCCACGGCGACCGGGTCAAGGTCGCACTCGTCTACACGGTCGACGACCTGGGGGCGATCCCGTCGCTCTACGGCCAGCCCGACGCGTACGCGCACTATCTGGGTGTCGAGCTCGGGCTCTGGTATCTGGGGCCGCTGCTCGTCGTGATGCCGGCCGGATTCGGTGTCTACGACGGCGGCCGTTCGACGGCGGCAGAGGAGCAGGTGCTGCGCTCCGTACCGCTCTCGGCGGCGACCCCGGACGACCTCACGCGCAGCGCGACCGTCGCGCTGCAACGCCTCGAGGCCGCCGGTGCGCTCCACTCACCCGACATCAGGGCTCCGCTCGCGACCGCCTTCCCCGCGCGCGCAACGCGAGGAGAGCCCGCCTCCCTGCACTTCGACCTCTTCGACGACAGCGGCCGAAGCCAGGCCGTCGTCCGCATCTACGAGAGCGGCTCCTTGATCGCGACCCTGAGCTCTGCCATGGCATTCCGCATCGGCACCCGGAGCGTCCTCGTCCGTTGGCCGGTGCCGAAGAAGCTTCGCAGCCGGCAGCTGCGCTTCTGCGTCGTCGCCACCGACCCCTCGGGGAACCGCAGCAAGCCCGCCTGTGCTCCCTTCCTTCGTGTCGGCTAACGGCGATCCGTCGAGCCGAAGCCCGTCGGCGCGGCGAGCTCGCGCTCGCGGAGCTCGATGCGGCGAATCTTCCCGGTGAGCGTCTTCGGCAGGTCGGGGACGAACTCGATCCGGCGGGGGTACGCGTAGGCGGAGAGCCGGTCGCGGACGAAGCGCTTGATCTCTTCCGCCAGCTCGTCCGACGGCTCGTACCCCGCCGCGAGCACGATGAACGCCTTGACGACGTTGCCGCGCAGCTCGTCGGGTGACGCGATCGCCGCGGCCTCGCGCACGGCGGCGTGCTCGAGGCATGCCGACTCGACCTCGAACGGGCCGATCCGGTAGCCGGCCGCGATGATCACGTCGTCGGCGCGCCCGACGTACCAGAAGTAGCCGTCCTCGTCCTGCACGGCCGCATCCTTCGTGTGGAACCACGCGCCGCCGAACACTGCCTCGCCGGCCTCGTCGTTTCGCCAGTAGCCGAGCGGGTAGTGCGGGTTCGAGCGCGCGCGCAGACAGATCTCGCCGCGCTCGCCGCGGGCCACGGGCTGCTCGCCCTCGTCGAGGATCTGCACGTCCCAGCCGGGCATCGTCTTGCCCATCGAGCCCTCGCGCACCTCGAGGAACGGGTAGTTGGCGACGAGCGGATACGACTCGGTCAGCCCGTAGAAGTCGAGCACGGTCAGGCCGTACTGCTGCCGGAACCAGCGGATCGCCTCAGGGTTCAGCGGCTCGCCGGCGGAGCAGACCCTGCGGAACTCCTGCGGGTAGCGCGCGCCCGCGTCGTCGATCGCCATCATGGCGCGCATCGCCGTCGGCGTGGTGAACATGTTCGTGACCCGGTGGCGGCTGAGGAAGTCGAGCTGCTTGTGCGGGTCGAAGCCAGCCTCGCGCCGGTACACGCACTGCACCGCGCCGAGCCGCCACGGGCCGAGCAGCGGCGCGATCCCTGCCGCCCACGCCCACTCGCCCATACCGTGGAAGCGCTCGCCGTCCTCGACCTCGTGGCAGTAGACGAACTCCTCGTGGGCGAGGATGTAGCGGTGCGCATGGACGATCCCCTTCGCCAGCCCGGTCGTGCCCGACGTGTAGTAGAGCTGCGCGGGATCGTCGGCCGACGTGTCGGCGCAGACGAAGTCGATCGGCGCGGCCGCGAGCGTATCCGGCTCGAGCACGAGCACCTCGGGAGCCCAGGGCCGGTCGAAGCGCGGCGCGTTTTCCCGGTCGGTGACGAGCAGCCGCGCGGCCGAGTCGGAGAGCCGGTGCCTGATTCCGTCGTCGCCGTAGAGCACCGACATGGCAAGCAGGATCGCGCCGAGCTTCCAGACGCCGAAGAAGATCGCAGCCGCCTCCGGTGTCGGCGGCAGCACGACCGCCACACGGTCGCCACGCTCGACACCGTGTGCGGCGAGCACGTGTGCGGACTCGTTCGCCAGGTCCTGGAGCTCGCCCCAGTCGAGCTCGCGGAGCGTGCCGTCGAAGCTCTCCCACACCATCGCCGGCTTGTCGCGCGGATGCTTGTCACACACGTCCGCGGCGATGTTGTAGCGGGCCGGGACCTCCCAGCGGTGGGCCGCACAGAGCCGCTCGTAGGTCGTCTCGCTCACCAGGCCCGGCCCACGATCCTACGCCGACTCAACGCGGGGGAATCTTCAGCTCGCGCCCGTTGTAGAAGCCGGAGCTCTCCTCGAGCACGAAGGGCGCCATCGCCTCGCGCCGTCTCGACTCGACCTCGGACAGGCGATAGCGGTCGCGCGACTCGGACGAGTCCCAGATCGAGATCCCGACCACCTCGCTCCCGTCCGCGGAGTAACACTCGTAGGACCGGAGCATGCCTTCGGGAAACTCACTCGGCCGCCAGGCCCGGCTGAACTCCTCGCGCGTGCCCGGCTTCAGCTTGCGGGTCGTAATCCAGACATAGGTCTGGTCGAGCTCCATGATCCGCCTCCTCGCTGAACCGTACATCAAAGCTCGAGCAGAAAGCCCGGCGCCGGCGGCACGCGCGAGTGCCCGACGATGGGTCGTCGCCGCTTCAGGAGCCTCTCATCCACCGGGCGTACCGTCGGCGGCCGGTCACGGTGGATCCGACTCCTCGCACCGAGCTGCTGCTCGCCCAGGACGCCCGGGTCGCGCGACGGGCACGGGCACGGCGACGCCTGCGCCTGAGGCGGTCGATCGCAATCGGGGTCGCCTTCCTGCTCGCGCCGGTCATCTACTCGTACGTCAGCACGATGGCGCAGCCCTCGAGCCTGCCGCTCGGCGTGCGCAGCGTCGAGTGGCTCAGGGCCAACCACGGCAACTGGCTCGTCGACGAGATCGAGCACGTCTACTACGGCTGGAAGGCGCCGGCGAAGGGCGGGCCGCAGCTGAAGAGCCTGCCGGCGGTCGGCCTGGGCCCGGCCCCGGCCGCCTCCACGCCGACGGAGTCGTCCGCCCGGGCGCGCGCCCGCGTGGCGGCCTGGCCACCCCGGGTGAAGCCGGTCTTCGCTCACCCCTTGCCCGGCGAGGGGGTGTGGAATCGGACGGGGCCGCTGGTCGGCGGACGCCCGCCGGTCCTGGTCACCACCTTCCGCAGCGAGCTCGACTATCCGCGAATCGTCGCCTACGTCGCCTGGTTCGACCACACGCGGACAGCGCTCGCCTTCTACCCCGGCCGCTACGAGCCGCCCAGTGCGCCCGTGCGCGGGCCGATGTCCGTCCCCTACGGCCAGCGCTGGCGCCTGCTGGCCACCTTCAACAGCGGCTTCATCTACAAGGACGGACTCAACGGCTCGTCGATCGACGGCCGCACGTACGAGCCGCTCAGGGACGGCCTGGCGACCCTGCTCGGCTACCGCGACGGACGCGTCGACATCAGGGCCTGGAGCGGCGGGCCGAGCGCCGGGCCTCAGGTCGCCTTCGCCCGCCAGAGCCTGCCGCTCATCGTCCGGGACGGGCGGCTCAACCCGGCCCTGAACGAGAGCTCGCAGTGGGGCTTCACGCTGGGAAACGCGGTCCGCGTCTGGCGTACCGGCGTCGGCATCGACCGCCGCGGCAACCTCATCTACGCGGCCGCCGACAACCAGACGGTGATTACGCTGGCGCAGATCCTCCGACGAGCCGGCGCGGTTCGGGCGATGCAGCTCGACATCAACCCCGAGTGGCCGAGCCTGATCACCTACAGCCACGAGCGCGGCCTCGACCCGACCAAGGTCGTGCCCAACGTCATGCAGGCTGCGACGCGCTACCTCGTCCCCGACGACCGCGACTTCTTCGCCGTCTACCGTCGGCTGCCGGGCCCGGTCACCGTGCCTTTCAGGTAGCCGGCACGCCGACCGGCTCCTCACACTCCGCGTTGACGTAGCCGGAGCGGAACGGGCGTGCCTCTCCCGTCTCGTCGTCGTAGGTGTGACGCAACACGCAGCCGGTGTCGTTCGCGAGCAGGTGAATCGAGACAGAGGTGACGGCCGAGGTCGTGCGGACACGGTGGATGTCGTTCTGCGGCGGGAGAAGGGCGTAGAGGTCGCCCGGCGAGAGCGGGCGCCGGCGGGCGAGCTCGAGCCGCCCGCCCTCCGGCCGGTAGAGCTCCTCGTCCTGGCGGCCCTGGTAGAGGCCGACGAGCCCCCAGGCGAGATGGTCGTGCACGGGCGTCATCGCTCCCGGCGGCACGACGAGGCTGAACAGCGAGAGCGACCGGTCGGCGGCCCTGAAGAGAAGCCACTGGCCGATGCCGCCGCCCATGCCGCTCGCCGCGGCGGGCTCCCGGTAGCGCTCCGGCAGCCACGTTCGATCGGCGAGCAGCCCGCTGAAGAGCGGCTCGACGAGCTCGCAGGCCCGGCCGGGAGAGGTCGCCCGCGCGATCCGGGCTCGAGCGTCGCCGACGAACTCGCGGACGAGCGGGGTGTCGAGGAGGTACTCGTCCTCCTCCAGCGGCGGCAGCGCGTGTTGGAGATCGCACACAGGATCGGCCCGGCTCGAAGTCTGCCACGTCGCCCGCGCGGAGCATTCAGCCGAAGGCTAGATTCGTCGTCATGGCCGGCTACGAGCGCTGGGCCCCTTTCTACGACGCGATGCGAGGCGACCAGACCGCCCACATCGCGTACGTCCGGGGTCTGATCGAGAAGCATCACCCCGCCGCGGCGACGCTGCTGGAGCTCGGCTGCGGCACCGGCTCCGTCCTCGAGCAGTTGCAGGCGAACTACACCGTGACGGGTGTCGACCTCTCGCCGCAGATGCTGCGGATCGCCAGGACGAAGGTGCCGCATGCGCGGCTCCTTCGCAGAGACATCACGACGCTCGAGCTCGGAGAAACGTTCGACGTCGTCGTCTGCGTCGCCGACGTCGTCAACCACCTTCGCCCCTTCCGCGCATGGAAGGCTCTCTTCGCGCGCGCCCACGATCATCTCGCCCCCGGCGGGGTCTTCGTCTTCGACATGAATACGCAGCTGCACCTGAGCGAGCTCGCGGCCGCGCCGCCGCTGACCGAGTGGTCGCCGCAGGGCGACTTCACCATGCTCGACGTCGTCGAAGCCGCCGGCGCCGGAGTCGCGGTCGAGGTCATCGTCTTCGAGCGCCGGCCCGACGGCACCTACCGGCTGCATACCGCCGGCGTCCCCGAGATCTCGTTCTCCGCCGAGCGGGTCGCCAGGAGCCTGCGCACGCGGTTCCGACGCGTGCGCGTCTACGACCAGGACCGCGTCCGCCCTTCGCGTCTCTCCGAGCGCCTGCACTTCGTCTGCATGCGCTGACGCCGCTCGGTGAACTACGGGCCCGAGCGCTCAGTCTCGAGGCGTGTCCTCCGTGACGAGGTAGACCGGAACCAGCGCGCGCCGCCTCACCCGGTACGGCTCCTGCGACCACATCAGGTCAGCCAGGAAGCGGTTGCGCGGTGGATCGGCCGCCATCACGATCGCGCCGCACGAGAGCCGCTTCGCCTCGCCGACGATCCGCTTCGTCGCCTTCCGCGTCGCGAGCACGTGCCCGGTCGCCTCGACGCCCTCGCGCTTCAGCGCCTCGACGGCGTCGGCGACGATCGCCCGCTGTGCGTCCCATTCGCGCTTGCTCGGCAGGAGCCCCGGGTTGGGCAGGCCGAGGCTCGTGCCCCAGACGCGCACGACCGAGAAGACGTGCACCTCGCCGCCGCCCTGACGCGCGATTCGCGCCGCGAGCTCGACGGCACGCCGCGGGATCGCCCGCCCCTCGGAGGCGAGCAGCACGCGGTCGACGCGCACCGTCCCCGGCTCGGGAAGCTCACGGGGTCTGCGCAGGCGCGGCACGGCAGGAGGGAGGAGCGGCGGCGCGAGCCGCCGCCCCTCCCGATCGCCCCCCTACGGGGAGGCCGCGACCGCCGGAGCCGACTCCGCGCCCGCGCGCTTGTCCTCCACCTTCACGCGGTACCAGTACAGCGGGAGGT
>Ga0187779_10000405_pt1 | contig 29558 bp, 35 predicted proteins | sample 1015_Q2_SP10_10__FD_132435 | JGI IMG/M metagenome (GOLD analysis project Ga0187779, IMG submission 132435) | Tropical peat soil microbial communities from peatlands in Department of Meta, Colombia - 1015_Q2_SP10_10_MG | ecosystem: Environmental > Terrestrial > Soil > Wetlands > Peat | place... | reverse complement strand
CGGTTCGCCACCCACGGAACGAAAAGCCCGCACCGGGCTGTTCACGCCTCCCGGCATGTGCTTTTTCGCCTCTTCAAACAGCTTCCTTGATCGTACCCCAGACATGCCTGCCCCTTTCATCGCATCAGACTATGCGAGCTCGAAAACCGTCCTCCATAAAATATGCAAAACCCCGTTTAAAGTCAATGAAAAAGGTTGTTTTTGGCGACTAATTGCAGGTGAACATTATGTAACAATCAGAATTTACAGATAACCGCGCAGCCTATTTCGTTCCAATTTTGTTTATCAAGAATTCCGCAACCCCGTTCGCGTCGTTGAGGTCAAAGCGGGGAATAGGGACGTCGTAAGGCTTGTCGCTTACCAGAGCAAGATAGGAAGCATCACCCATGCAAAGCGGATTGTCTCCGGAAACACCGTGTCGGAAGACCTCGATCCTGTTTACTGCGGCCTTCTTGAATCCCTCATGGATGATGATATCTGCGTCAGGCACCATCTTCTCGACCTCCTGAGGAGCGGGTTCTCGCTCGATCTTTTTCATGAGCGCCATCCGTTCAGGTCCTACCAGGACCACTGCATCCGCGCCTGCCTGCTGGAAGCGCCATGAGTCCTTGCCCGGCTTGTCGAGGTCGAAACCGGCGGACGCGTGCTTGATCACGGCCACGCGCAGACCGCGGGACTTCAGTATCCGCACAACCTTCTCGATCAGTGTCGTCTTGCCGCTGTTCGAAGCGGCAGCGACAAAGGAGACAACCATCACTCCTAGGTCTCCTTCAACTCCGTGGAATCTGGCCCCTTCTTCTTCTTCCCGAATATGCGCGATGCGAGAATACCGATTTCGTATAGAAGGTAAATGGGAATCGAAAGAATGGTCTGGTTAAACACATCCGGAGTAGGCGTCAGGATGGCCCCGAGGATGAATGCCATGAGGAAGGCATACTTGCGGTACTTTGCCAGCAAGTCGGGGCTTACGATGCCCAGACGGCTCAAAAGAACGATGAGAAGCGGGAGTTCAAACACGATTCCGCACGCCAGGAGGAACTTCAGCACGAAATCGATGTAGTCCCCGATCTTGATGATCGCGATCAGGTTTTCCGTCTTATAGGTGAGGAGGAACGGAATGGCAAACGGCAGCAGCAGTGCATAGCAAAAGACAACGCCGATACAGAAGAATATCGTCGATAGGGAAACAAATAGGCCGACATAACGCCGCTCTTTCGGATGCAATCCTGGCGATATGAACTTCCAGAGCTGGTACATAATCATCGGGAACACAAGCATGATGCCAGCGATGAGTGCGATCTTCAAATGGGCCCAGAACGGTTCGATCAGCGTGGTATAGTGCAGTTTCTGCTGGACCTGGTTGGGGACGATCGAGATGAACGGGAAGGAGGACCCGATCGTCAGTTTCGTGTTCATGGGCCCCAAAAGCAGCTTCAGGATATCCTCGGAATAATTGAAGCAGACCCCGAAGCCCACGGCAATCGAGAGGATGGAACGAACGAGCCTTTTTCTAAGCTCTTCGAGGTGGCTCCAGAACGACATCCGCAGCTCGTCCTCAGGCATTGCCTTTTGCCTCCTCGTGCTTCTTCGGATCCGTCTGCGCTTCCGGCTTCTGCTCCGCTCCGGTCTCCTCTGCGGGCTTTACCGCTTCTTCTTCATGAGATGGCGACAGATCTATTTTGCCAAGCTTCTTGATCTCTTCCAAGTCGGTCGACTTCTCCACTTCCCTCATCTCCGACCTCACAGACTCCTGGAACTCCTCCTGTGCCTTTTTGAACTCGGCCATTGCGCGGCCGATGGACTTGCCGAGGTCGGGCAGTTTCTTGGGACCGAAGACGATCAGGGCAATTACAAAGATGACGAGTAGTTCTGGTATTCCAAGACCGAACATAGATCACCTCGCGCGATGGACCTTCTGACTTCGGGAACAGTTATTTCTTTATTGCTGTTTTGGTTCAGGTTTCAACTCGACAACAGCTGTGATATCCACAGGCGTGCCTTGGCGTATGACCTTGAGCGTAACGGTCTTGCCGATATGCCCGAACGCAACCATCCTCGGCAGTTCGGAAGGGTCGAGGATCTTTTTGCCGTCAAGTTCCACGATCACGTCGCCGCGCCGCAGGCCGGCCTTGTCCGCCGGGCTTCCCTTGGTGATGCCGTTGATGAGCGCGCCGATAGGTTCCGCGAGGCCGAGGGCAGCAGCAAGGTCAGGTGTTACCGCCTGTGCCGAGACCCCGAGCCAGCCCATATCGGGCCTTCCCTTCTCCCTGATCGATGGAAGCACTTCCTTCACCATGCTGATCGGTATTGCGAAGCCAAGGTTCTGGCCCGTCGCGATAATCACAGTGTTGATCCCGACAACGTCGCCGCTGGTATTAAACAGCGGCCCCCCGCTATTGCCGGGGTTGATGGCAGCGTCCGTCTGGATGAGATCGTCATACGGGCCGACGCCGATGACCCTGCCTTTCGCTGATACGATTCCCGCCGTAACCGTGTGGGACAGACCGAATGGATTGCCGATTGCGAGGACCCAATCCCCGACTTCGAGAGCGTCCGAATCTCCGAGCGCAACCGACGGGAGGCCGGTCGCCTCCACCTTGATAAGGGCAATATCTATCTCCTTGGACTTGCCGACCAGCTTGGCGTCCATGATGCGGCCGTCAGAAAGCGCGACCTTGATGTCCCGCGCCATGTCCACGACGTGGTTGTTCGTCAGGATATAGCCGTCAGTGCTGATGATGAATCCCGAACCGAGGCTCTGCCTCACCTGTTCGCGCGGCGGCCTGCCGCCGAAGAACCGGTAAAAGAACTCGTCCATCTGTGGATCGCCAAAAGGAGATGGCTGCTGTACCTTGACCACTTGCCTGGTCGAGATGTTCACCACCGCGGGCATTTCCTTCTTGACCAGAGGAGCGAAGGACTCGGGCGCTGATGCTGCGTCGGAAGAAAACGGAAATACGAAAAAGGTGAGAAAAAGAAATGCAAACAGCTTCAATACAGGCTTCATGATAATTTTCTCCATAAGATGTTTCATAGATAGCACGGAGGCATGCAATAGTCAAGAAATTTCCGAGAGTTTGACCAGGCACTCGCTACTGACAATCTGATTGAGAAATGGATCTTACGGAAGAATTTCTGCAGATTACATCGCGACCCGTATGACCGTCTTGACATTCCCTCGCACGTTGAAATCGCCCACGACCTCCAGGCTGCGCGGTTTGAGATTCTTCTTTAGAACGTCGAAGACCATGTTCGTCACCGCCTCGTGAGAGACGCTCTGGTCCCGGAAGCTGTTCAGGTAGAGCTTCAGACTCTTGAGTTCCACCACCCTCTTGTCAGGTGTGTAGACGACCTTGATCGTGGCGAAATCGGGATATCCCGAGCGCGGACAAAGGCAGGTGAATTCGGGATACGAGATATCGATAACATAATCCCTGCCCGGATAGGGGTTCTCCCAAATCTCGAGCTTAGCGGTCCTTATCGCCTTGGCGCCGTATTTCATATGATGCATATTAACGTTTTTGCCGCTTTCTGTAAAGATGAAAATGGCATCTCCTCTCCCGGAACGGTGCATTTTGCCGCAAACTGTCCGTTTTGAGTTGTATTTTACGAACATTGAATATATAATTATCAGACCGCGTAAAAAATGGGAAAGGGATGAACGCAATGGCGCACAGCTTCAACTGCATCGCCACCGGTATCGGTAGTTTGCCTACTACGGATCCCGATAAGGCGGCGATCCTGTCGATAACATATTTGCCCGAAGCGCCGATCTGGCCCCAGCTGCCACAGAAGGATTTTCGTGAACACATGGACAGCCAGTACAGCGAATCGTTGCCCGGACTCCGGCTTGACGAAGCAAAGAAGCGGTTCTTTTTCGACACGTCAAAAGACCTGACACCGGAGCTCGAAAAGTTCTTCGGACGGTTTATCGAGAAGGACTATGGCTTCTTCAAGCTATCTGAGGAATACGCAGCGGGGTTCTATGCCTTTCTCCGGGCATTGAAGAAAGGGCTTCCGGCCCGCGCACGTTTCATCAAAGGCCACATAACCGGTCCTCTCACCGCCGGGATATCGTTCAAGGACGAGACAGGCAGGGACATCATCCACAATGAACTTCTCTTCGACGCCGTAGTAAAGGGCCTTGCCATGAAGGCAGCATGGCAGATACAGAATCTCAAGCAGTTCGGCAGGCCCGTCATCATCTTCATCGACGAACCTGCCATGGAGTCTCTTGGATCGGCCTTTTCCGCTGTATCGTCCGATGTCGTGACTGCAAAGTTGAACGAGATCATCGCTGTCATTCACGAGCTGGGCGGGATCGCTGGCATCCACTGCTGCGGCAACGCGGACTGGCCTATGCTCTTTAACACCGATGTGGACATTGTAAACTTTGATGCCTTCGGCTACATGGAGCGGGTCCTTCTTTACCCCGGGGACATCAAGACCTTCTATGGTCGCGGCGGCGCGCTCGCCTGGGGCATTGTTCCGACGGGAGCTTTCACGGGTAACGAGACCCCGGAGACGCTCCTTGCCAAGCTCGATGGAGGCATGAAGCAGCTTGAGTTGCACGGCATAAAGCGAGAGGTCATCCTCAGGCAGTGCGTGATCACTCCCTCATGTGGCATGGGCAGCCTGACTGCGGACAAGGCCGAGGCGATTCTGAGGTTGCTCAGAGAAGTTTCAGATAGGATGCAGCACGTTATCTAGCAACAACTGACACGGATAGAAAATCTTATAAGATCATCTGGACGCAGATAAATCGAGGAATACGGTAACAAAATTTTAGAGCGTTTATCTGCGTCCATTATATTCACGAACCTTCATGTCCCGGCATTTACAATTCACGAAATTTCTTTTCCTGTCGCTCGCGTTCCATGCGCTGGTGATCGCTGCCGTAATGGTGCTGGTAAGGCCGGCGGAGACGCCGCTGCCGGTGACCCCGGTTAAGATCGTGAACCTTCCGCGTGAGGCCATCAGACAGCTCCCACCGGTAGAGCAGCCCGTTCCCCGCCAGGTCGTCCCGGAACAGCCCGTTCCCCGCCGGCCCGTCCCGGAGCAACCCGTCCCCCGCCGCATTGTTCCGGAACGGCCGTTGCCGCCAAGCGCTGTGCCCATGCCGAAGAAGTTCGGTTCCGATGAGACCGTACGGCTTCCCAAGACCTCGGCGCAGACCGGAAAACCCGAAGGCTCAGAACAGGGCACGGAATCGGGAACGGCGATTGCCCCCGTCGGGCCGCATGGGCAGGGGGCAGCGGGACCGCTCCCCTTTGTCAGTCAGAAAGAGATCGAAGAGCTTGCGCGCAAGGGCATGCCTGAAAAAAGACAGGGTGAGGATTCTGTCACGCTCGATACCGATGAGTTCAAGTTCATCTCGTACAACAGGTGGCTCAAGCTCAAGGTCGAGAGCGTGCTCCGCTATCCCGAACTCGCTGCCATGTCAGGGTACCAGGGCACGCTCTACATAAAATTCGATATCATGAAGGACGGATCACTCGGCGGTCTGGAGCTTTTGAAATCATCGGGCTACAAGATCCTCGACGACGAAGCACTGCGTGCGATCCGCGCCTCCTCGCCCTTCCAGCCGCTGCCCGATGACTGGCACATGGAACGATATTCCATCCGTGCTGCGGTGCTTTTCTACCTGAACGCGGCCTATATTCGATGACGGACCTTATCAGGATATGCGCCTCTTTCGCCCTTATCGTAGTCCTCCTGCGGCTTCGATGGAACCTCGGCGTCGTGATGCTGCTCGGTGCTATTTTCCTCGGATCACTTTACCTTATCGGACCTGTTCGGCAGGCACGGGTCATCCTTGCATCGAGCATCGACATGGTTACGGTCAATCTCGTAACGGGTCTGGTTCTCATCATGGTCATGGAGAATATCATCAGGAAAAAGGGTGTCCTCAAGCGAATGATGGAGGCGGTGGTGAACGTCGTTCGTGACCGTCGCATTGCCATGGCCGTGCTGCCGGGCGTGATAGGACTTCTGCCCTCGGCAGGCGGCGCGGCATTCTCCGCACCCATGGTGCAGGAGGCTGCGGCGGATGTGGAGATGAAACCGGAACACAAGGCGTTCATCAACTACTGGTTCCGTCACATATGGGAGTACATCTCGCCGCTTTACCCCGGCATCGTGCTTGCCGCAGCGGTCACCAAGACGCCGATCAACAGGCTGCTCCTGTCCCAGCTCCCCCTGCCCCTCGCGGTCATCGGTGTTGGCGCGATACTCGGTTTCCGAGGAATGAGGGGGCAGAACGTTTCAGGAATAAGAGACATGAACGAGATCAAGGCGCTCTTCGTGACGCTTTTGCCGATCACAATTTCGATCGTCCTCGTCGTTGTCTTGAAGATTCCGCTGGCGCCGGCGATGATGTTCGTCGTGATCGCTTTGTTCGCGTTCTTCCGGTATCCCGTGAAAGAGGTCCTGACCGCTCTCCGGGAGAGCATATCTATGAACGTTATCCTCATGGTCATCGGCATCATGGTCTTCACGGGAATGCTCGATGCCACCGGCGCCATCGAGGCCCTGCCGGTCTTCTTCGGAAAGAGCGGACTGCCGACAGGCCTGATCTTCTTCATCCTCCCCTTCATCGTGGGGCTTTTGACCGGGCTCACGGTCGCGTTCGTGGGCACCACGTTCCCTATCATCACGGTCATGGCTGGCGGCAGCCCGGACCTTGGCGTGATCACCTTCGCCTTCGCGAGCGGTTTTGCCGGCGTGATGCTATCGCCCAGCCACCTCTGCCTCCTCCTGACGATCAGATACTTCAACGCAGACATGGCCGGTACGTACCGGCTGATGTACCTGCCGGTGTTCATCGTGTTCACGGCGGGATTGATCAGGCTATGGGTTTAAAGGACAAATGCCAAGAAAACGCTTGCATTTCAGGCCTGCCTGTGATACTTTTACACTTCCCAAAAACGAGTAAGGTCGATTCTCCCGCGCAGCGGGTGATTACTCCTTGCTCTCTGCGAATAGGCAGGGGGCTATAACCCATGAGGAGGTAAGAACGATGCCGATTTACGAATCAATCTTCATCATCAACCCCAACCTTTCGGACGAAGAAACCGCCAATGTAATCAAAAAGATGCAGGATATAGTCACGAAACAGGGCGGCGAGATGATCAAGTTCGAAGACTGGGGGAAAAAGAAGCTCGCCTACGAGATCAAAAAGCAGAAGCGGGGCCACTACGCGTTCTTCCAGTTCAAGGCAGCTCCTGCGGCGGTGAGCGAGCTTGAACGCACCTACAAGCTCACCGATTCAGTGATCAAGTTCTTGACCGTTAAGCTGGAAAAAGAGCTGCGCACCAGGCCGGCTCCCAAGCCGAAGAAGAAGGACGCAGCCAAGACAGAGGCCGGTCAGGCACAGTCGTAACCTGACCAGAGGACAACCGCCCGATATGCGGCTCCGGCCGAGCTGCCGGATAGACATCGGGGACATGAGGTAGTACCCATGACAAGCTTTAATAAAGTAATCCTGATGGGCAATCTTACCCGCGATCCTGAAGTGCGCTACACGCCGAACGGCATCGCCGTGGCGAGCTTTGCCATTGCCGTCAACCGCAAATACAAACAGGGAGACGAGACTAAGGAAGAGGTAAGCTACATCGATATCGTCGTGTTCGGCAAACAGGCCGAATCCTGCGGTCAATATATCAGCAAGGGGGACTCCGTCTTAATTGACGGCAGGCTTCAGCAGCGGCGATGGGAGACCGAGGAGGGGCAAAAAAGGAGCAAGGTCGAGGTTGTGGCACAGTCGGTGAACTTCATGCCGAAACGCGCATCATCCGGCCAAGGCGCCCCGCACGGCCACGCGGAACCGGCTCCGGAAGTTCCCGTTGACGAGGGAGATATCCCGTTCTGAGGTTCCATGGTACATGATTGTTATCTAAAAAAATTTAATGAGGAGTATTACTATGGCAGAGTTCCCATCTAGATCATCGGAAAGATCATCTGAGAGCAGACCGAGGGAAAGAGACAGCAGGAACAGCAAAGGCCCGGACAAGAGGAGGCGGTTCCAGGTCCGGAAAAAAGTTTGCCGGTTCTGCGTGGACAAGACACCCTTCATTGATTACAAGGACGTGAAGACGCTTCGCTTTTTCCTGACCGAGCGCGGCAAAATCCTTCCCCGCCGCATCTCTGGCAACTGTGCGCGACATCAGCGGGAAGTAACGGTCGCAGTGCAACGGTGCAGAAACATCGCGCTCGTGCCGTTCTCGGGCGAAAAGTAAGTTCGCCATCACCATTTGATGAAAGGGAGAGGGGAAACCCAGTCGGTCGCTCAAACAGCGGCCATGGGTTTCCCCTTTTTTTGGAGTGAGAAATGAACTACCGATCCATGCTTCTTGCATCAGCACAGACATTGGGATTGTTTATCGCGGGATTTGTTATTCCCTTTCTCGGCCAAGCGCTCATGCTGTTCACCCCGGTACCCATCATCGTGACCTATGTCCGGGACGGCAGGGCTGAAGGACTTACGGCCATCCTTCTAACGGGCTCGATCGTCGCCGTTCTCTTTGGATGGTACATTGCGGCCATCCTCTTCGTCACTTTTGGCCTTATGGCTATCGCGACGGCCGAGGGTATGCGCAGGCGGCTGAGACCCGAAAGCGTCGTCGTCCTAGGGGGGCTCTTGCCGATTGCAGCCGCGGGAATCGCCGTGGCATTTTATCTTGCCCATACGGGTAAGAACCCGGTGTCGATTCTCGAGGGGCACTTGAAGGACAGCATCACTGAAGCGGCCAAACTCTATTCCAGCCTTGGCCTCAAGGACATGGCATCGGCGGTCACATCGGCCTCGGATGCCTTTGTCCATTACCTCGTGCGCCTGGTCCCCGGGATCACCGTCGCTACGTCGCTTATACAGGCAGCGTGTTGCTTCGGTCTTGCCCGTGCCGTTATACTGCGCAAATCGGGAGCGGCGTCTGTCCCCTGGCAGCCCTCCCTCGCTGCATGGCATGCACCCGACGCTTGGGTATGGGGCCTTCTTGCGGCACTCACTCTCATCATTGTCCCAAACGATACAGCCCGGTTGGCCGGATTAAACTGCGCAATCGTTTTTTCGGTCGTGTACCTTGTACAGGGCATCGCTGTCGTGGAGCATGTGCTCAGGAAGGCCCGCATCCAGGCAGTTGCTCGCAGTCTCATCCATGCGATCATCCTAGCCCTGCCTACTATCGCGTTCGTGATGGCACTCGGCGTGGTGGACATCTGGGCAGACTTCAGGAAAGTGCGAAGGCCAGCCCAGCAACCGTGAATCCTCCCTGAGGGGAAACACACAGAGCATTGAACAATTCGCGACTCAAGATCCCCATTTTACCTCTCTGCCTTTCAAGAATCCCAAATTTCTTGTCCACTTTTTCCCCTTTTCTGATATAATGCCTCGCAAGGAGCTCCCGTGCGTCTTTCAAGAGAGATGATCAAACATATTGCCGATGCGATAACGGCGAACCTAGAGAGCAAGGGTTTGGCAGAATATGACGTGTCCAAGGATGCTATATCAACTAAGATCGCCGAAACGATCACAGCGGACCTGATGGCGGAAGACAAGCTCAACGAAGAGGTGAAAAAGCTCCTTGCCGCGCACGAGGCCGAGATATCCAAAGGCCAGATGGACTACCGCAAGGTTTTCGAGCTCACCAAGCAGAAACTCGCAAAAGAGAGAGGCATTGTGCTGTGAGACTGAGTGAAGATAGGATATTCCATTTATCGCATTTGGTCCTTGATGTGCTGGTGCAGGACAGGCACGTCGACGCCCTCCAGCCCGAGGAACGGCTCCTCCGCGAGATCAAGCGGACCATCAACGCAGAGCTCCAATTCGAGGACGAGGCGGACGCCGCTGCCCGGCGTACGATCCAATCGCTTTCCCGAAGGGTACCCGAGGGAAGTCCCGAATGGGATGTCCTGTACCGTAAATACATGAACGAAGAGTTGCGCAGGAGAAAAAAGGTTTGAGAAACATCGCCGTCCTCGGCCTGGCCGTTTACACGATTCTTGCCGGCATAGGGGCCTTCATCAAATCAGGCCTGTCCAGTCCCCTTATAATTTTCTGGCTCTTCGGATATCTCCTCCTCACCTTTTCTGTAACCTATTCCGTTTACACCTCTCGAGGCCGGCTTAATCCCTTCCCTCTCATCGTTCTTGGCATCGTCATTCTCAATTTCCTCGTACAGGTTACCGGCGGTATTCACTCTTTGCTCTGGCCGGCATACTTTCTGTTCGTGGCCGTTGTCGCAGCAATTTCCCCGCTGCGCCAGTCCTATGCAGCGACTGGACTTATCCTCGGCATAGAAACATCCAACCTTGTTGTTTCGGGACAGTGGGAGACAAATAGGTGGCCCATGTATGGAGGTTTTGCCCTCTCCCTCGCCGGCGTGTCAATTGCCGTATCGCTCATCCTGAGCCGCTCTCGCAGAGAGGCAGATCAGCTAAAGGATGCCCATGAACGGCTCCTTGCGAATGCAGACTCACTCGACCCTTTGAGCTACGCGACCGAGTTCACGGCATTAACGAGCGAGAGGAGGCAGGCGGCAAACCTGAAGGCTGCGGGAGAGCGTGAAAATACATTCAACGGCCTCATCCAGATGATCTATGAATTTGTGCCTGCCCACACCTACGCCCTCTTCCTTAAGGAACGGAGGGGAAATAGTGAAGTATTCTCCTTGCGGGCGATCAAGACGGAAAGCGCGCGCGCCGTCCTGCCGTTAGGCACGGTGCTGGACCAGCATGAGGGCAAGATGATGGTCGATATCTGCGCGGACCAGAAGCAGCCCCAGTACCTGTCCGATATGGTAATCCCCCTTCCCAGTCTCGGTTATTACCGCCAGGACGTCCGGGACGTTCCGGTCAGATCATTTTTGGTGCTTCCCATCATCCATCAGGACAGGACAATTGCGGTGCTTGCGGTGGACAGTGTGGAGCGGGGCGCATTCTCAATCGAAACACAGGACATGCTGACCCGCTTTGCACCGTTCTTCATCGAAATCATCGAGAAGATACAGCTTTCACAGGAGTTGAATAGCAAAGCGCAGCACTTCGCTGCGCTGCATGAGATGAGTGCTGTCCTGAGCAGCAGCCTTGATATCAAGGAGATTGTGGACGAACTGACCACGAAAATCGGCGCCGTGGTGCCTTACGACTTCTGTGCGTTTCTCCTGTATGATGAGAAGAGCGGCGACGCGGTGATAAGCGCGATTCGCGGCTACGACAGCCGGTTGGCAGGCAGCCGGTTTCCGGTCGAGCAGAGCGCCATTATGCGCCAGATGCTTACGCAGTGGGATGACCAGAGGATCTCTAAACCCTATTATTGGCCCGACCTCGGCAGCCGTGGCCGGGAAATAGGGCTGTTCCCTATCAAAGAGCTCCAGCTGCCTCTCCAATCGCTCTATGGCAGGCCGCTCACGGCACGGGGCAGGTTCATAGGCGCCGTGTTCCTCGGTTCCGTCAGGACCAATGCGTTCATCGAATACTATCGGAATTTCATGGACACCCTCTTAAACCAGGTATCCATGGTCATCGACAATAGCATGCTGCACCAGCGGATACGAGACATGGCCCATACTGATGGCATGACCGGTCTCCTGAACCACCGGACTTTCATGGAGAAAATCGAAGAAGAATTCAGGCGCCTCGACCGTGAAAAACAGGATTTTTCCCTTCTGCTCCTCGATATAGACCATTTCAAAAAAGTTAACGACGAGCACGGACACCCGGTCGGAGACATAGCGCTCAAGAGCGTTGCGGGTACTATCCGCGAGATGGCTCGCGGCATTGATTTCGTAGCGCGTTACGGCGGCGAGGAATTTGCCATAGGGATGGTCGGTGCGAACAACGAAGGCGCCAGAACGACGGCCGAGCGTATCAGGAAAGCCGTTGAAAATACAGTAATAAATGCGGGTGACGTCACATTGCGGTGTACCTTGAGCATCGGCGTTGCTTCCTATTTCCTGGGTTGTGAAAAAAAGGAAACCCTTATCGAGCAGGCCGACCAAGCCGTCTATCATGCAAAGCGGTCCGGCAGGAACAGGGTCTGCATCTATGGGGATATCCAAAGCGTTGATGACGTTGCCGAACATTCCGGCACGACAGCATAAAAATCCTTATTTTTAATTAAACCTTTTTCGTCATTTTGTGTCTTAAATTCAGTACATGGCTCATGTATGGATGAAGATCTAGACCTGATCACCAGAATCGAAACCGGAGAGCGTGAAGCTTTCAACGAGCTCGTACTTAAATATCAGAAACCGCTCTATTCCCTGCTCTACCGCATGGTGAGCGATCATGATGACGCCTCGGACCTCCTTCAGAAGACCTTCGTCAAGGCCTTCACCGGACTCAAAGGATTCGAACGTCGGTCGAGCTTTAAAACATGGCTCTATCAGATAGCGATCAACCTTGCGAAGAACATCTACCGTGATCGGTCCCGGGTTGAAAAGGTTCCGATCGACGATGTGATCATAAGAAGAGATCCGAAGACCCTTGAGACGCTGATTAAACAGGAGGACAGGCTTCGTCTCAGGCAGTCGCTGGCCGGGCTTCCTGAGAAACAGCGTTTGACCCTCCTCCTCAGGGTGCAGGAGGCAAGGAAATTTGAAGAGATAGCCGCCATCATGAAATGCTCGATTGGCACAGCCAAGGCGAACTATCACCATGCCGTTCAGAAGCTGAAAAAGATCATGGGAGAGAATAAATAGTCAGTCTCCCGGATTCTCGGGCATGAGGGACACTATGTGCAGCAACACCGAAATACGAGAGCTGCTTCCCACCTATCTTGAGGTAGGACTCGACAAGGAGTTGGCGTCGCGGGTGGAGAAGCATCTTGAAACGTGCGCTGACTGCCGGCAGGAGCTCAAACTGCTTCGCATGATGGCCTCGGAACCGGTGCCTGATCCCGGCGAGGCATTCTGGGCAGCGATGCCGGAAAGCGTCTACAGGAAAGTCCAGCAGATGCAGGAGAAGAAGCGTCTCATTGACATTTCCAGCCTATGGAAGTGGATGCTTGTTCCTCGCTGGGCGTGGAGCGTCGCGACCGCTGTGCTCGTGCTCATAGTCTCACTGCTTATCGTCAAACCCTTCCCGAGGGAAATTCCCAGTATCACGCCAAATGGCGACGATGCTGCTTACGAGGAATCGGCCATCATGGACACGCCCGGACTGACCGAACTCAGCCAGACGGAACTCGAGGACGTTTCACACTGGGCGGATAACGAACTCGCCGCCGTCGGAAATGACATCGTTGATGTCTTGATAAGTGCCCCGGAGAGAGACATCCACGAGGATCTGTCGGACTTGAACCGTCAGGAAATGGAACATCTATCAAGAAAACTCGAAGAATTGGAGCAGGAGGAGGGATGATATGAAAATGATAGGGATGTTTGTGATGGCGGCCGCTCTCACCCTTACCGGAACAATCGCTTTTGCACAGCATGCGCCAATGGGAGGCTCATACGAAGACGAGATGGGTCTCGACGCCCAGCCGGGACGATGGAACCCGCCCTCGAAGGAAAAAAGAGAGGAAGTCCGGAAAAAAGTGGAAGCTATCAGGATATACCGGCTCACGGAAGCGCTCAAGCTTGACGAGAAGTCCAGCGCGCAACTCGCATCACTTCTCGGCACCATTGACCTTAGGCGCCGGGAACTCATGGACCAGAATATGGATGCGATGAAGGAGCTGCGGGCTTCTCTGAAGTCCCCTCACCCCAGTGAAAGCCAGTTGAAGCCCATTCTTGGAAGGCTTGAAAAGAACCATCGTGAGATGGCGGATCTAAAAGAGAAGGAACTCAATGGACTCAAAGACATCCTGACGGTCGAACAGCGGGCCCGGTATTTGATCTTTCAGCGCGAATTCACGCGCGAGATGCGCGGCATGATCGCGGGCGCCTGGGGCAATGCACAGGGCGCGCGCGGCGGTTCTGGTTCCGGAAGAGCGGTGCCCGGACCTGGCACAGGCACGGGACGGCCATCGCAATAGACGGCCAATGAGGCATGCGGTCCACAAAAGACCTCAAGCCGGCAGACCGAGCACGCATAACAGCTCATGATCTACCGGTTTTTTATTGCCTTTCGAGTGAGACCACGGCAACTACTGAATCAGGGCAGATCTCTGTCTCGGTTATAAATCTCTTCGTATAGATATCCACGTATTGACAAACAACCTCTCGAACACGTATAATCCCTACCACTCTTGAATGAAAGGTGCCGTGTGAATGAATCGGATAGTAAAAAAATATGCACGATTCCTAGAACGATCCAGTAGAGCCTTCTCGGAAGCAGCATCGAAACACGGCGTCGGGTGCAGGAAGGGATGCCATGAGTGCTGCTCAGCGGGATTCTTCGATATCACGCTCCTCGACGCCCTCTATCTGCGCAGAGCCCTCAAACAGGTCGCGCCAGCCGTCAGGGAACGGGTTATCGCACGAGCCAAGGAGCAGCTCGATATCCTCGAGAGGAAAAAAGCCTTTTCCCGCAAGGACCCGTTGCTCAAGTCCCTGCCCGCCATCGACGCAATCTCACGCAGGTCGGCCAAACTGTCCTGCCCGGCGCTTGAAAACGGCGCATGCATGATTTATGACCACCGGCCGCATATCTGCCGCATTTTCGGGCCCACCATCCGCGGTCCGCGGCGCGCGGTACGGCTTGAAGGTTGCGGCTATTTCACGAGGGAGATACCCGAGATCGATTTTCCGATCTTCGACCATTATGACGAGGAAAAGGTGCTGCAAAAGGCGATGTTCAGCAAGGCCGGGCGCAAGCGCATCCGCGAGGTTGATACCATAATCCCTGCGGCGTTGACCCTGGATATGAAGAAGTGGCTTTGACACGGCAAACACCGATTTTCAAGCGCCAAAGGACAGACAAGCTCCCATAACCAAACCCTTCATGACAAAAGTCCGAACGTTCTTGTCGTAATGCGTCGTTGTTTGGTCATTAGTTATCGCCTTTCCTATGGAAATCCTGAGCAAGAAAACCCTTTGGAAGGGAAAGTTCATGAGCGCCGTTGAGATCACCTACCGAGACGCGCGCGGTGCCGTGCGCACCTGGGAAGCGCTCGAGAGGGTAAGTATCGGCGGCATCGTGGTGATGGTTGCCGTGACCCCCGCCGGGAGTGTACTCCTCGAAAAGCAGTTCAGGCCGCCGCTCGGGCGGGATGTCATTGAACTCCCCGCAGGGCTTGTCGATCCCGGCGAAACGATGGAGACAGCGGCAAAGCGTGAGTTGATAGAGGAGACCGGTTGGTCGGCAAAGAATCTCGACTTCCTCGCGGAAGGCCCCATCTCAACAGGCGCCTCCACCGAGGTGCTCAGGGCATACCTTTGCACCGGGCTTGAACACGTGGGCAAGAACGGCGGCGATGACAACGAGATCATCGAAGTGATCGAGATCCCGCTGAACAACGCGCTTGAATTCCTCAGGAATGAGCAGAAAAAAGGGACCCTTGTTGACCTCAAGGTCTATGGCTTGATCGAGCTTGCCAAGGAAGCTCTCGGCAGATAAGAGACCCCTATGCTCAAGATCTTAACGCGTCAATGTGCATTGAGCTTACCCGTGACTTGAATCAACCAACGCCCGCCCCGCTTCGTAAGCCTCTTTGAGCGCCGTTGGATGCCTCGCAATTGCTCCTTTTTCATCCACCGAATCATAGAAAAGCGTCGCATGCTCCTGAATGTTCACGGTCCTGAAGAACGCACGCGCCGTGACCTCGGCACACGTAAAACCCTTGTTCTTGGCGTCAAGCTTCATTCCGCCCACCAGGAGGAGCAACCCCTTGCGGCCAAACTCGCCTGGCGGAATCGGTTTTTTGTGCACGTACTTTTCCGCCCAGAAGGCCTGACACCGGTCGATCATAAGTTTGGTCTGAGCGCTTAATCCGAAAAAGAAAATCGGCGATGCGAGGATGATCCGGTCCGCGGTTCTGATGTCCCGGTGAATCGTCTGCATGTCGTCGGGAATAACGCATAGTGCCGTGTTATCACATCCCCCGCAATTTTGACACGGCCTGATCTTCAGGTCATTGAGATTATAGACTGTCACCTGCGCACCCCGCTCCTGCGCTCCTCTGACCGCCTCTGTTAAAAGCATCTGCGAATTGCCGCCCTTCCTCGGGCTCCCGTTAAAGGCAAGTATGTTCATGGTTATCTCTCTCTCGCATTTTTCTCATCATAATATCTATCTCCAATGCCTGATATTGTCAAGCGTTATCGTAGGCATGGAATGCCTATTGAAATAGAGCCCTTTTTCTGTTATTCTAAAAAGGTTGTTCTCAAGTCTTTCCATCTTGCTGTCAGAAGGAGCGCTATGAACACCCTGCATGAGTTTCTTGCAGAGCCGATGATCGCATATTTTTCCATGGAGATCGGCGTAAAAAACGACATCCCGACCTACAGCGGCGGCCTCGGAATATTGGCCGGTGATACCATCAAATCCGCGGCTGACCTCAATCTTCCTCTCGTGGCTGTTACGCTCATTACGCGCAAGGGGTACTTCACCCAGGAGATCGACGCCAACGGATGGCAGAAGGAAAAACCGGTGACCTGGGACCCCGCGCGCCACATGACACTCCTCGAACAGAAGACAAAGGTCCGTATTGAAGGACGGGATGTGCATATCCAAGCATGGCTCTACATGGTCGTGAGCCCCACCGGTGGCAAAGTTCCGATACTTTTCCTAGATACTGACATCCCCGACAATGCGCCTCAAGACAGGGCGATCACGGATTCCCTGTACGGAGGGGACAGCACCTATCGGATCAAACAGGAGATTGTCCTCGGCATGGGCGGCGTGCGCATGCTCCAAGCGCTGGAGTTCCACATCAAGAAGTATCACTTGAACGAAGGGCACGCAAGCTTTCTTGCGCTCGAGCTGCTTCACCGGTTCAAGCGCGACATCGAAAGCGTATGGGATGAACGGTCGGTTTGGGACGTCGCGCGGGTGCGGGATCTCTGTGTGTTCACAACGCACACGCCGGTGGAGGCCGGACACGACAAGTTCCCCTATCCCCTTGTCAAGCAGGTGCTTGGCGAGATCATTCCGTTCGATGTGCTCAGGGACCTTGCCGGCAAGGACAGCCTCAACATGACGCTCCTCGCGCTCAATCTGAGCAAATATATCAACGGCGTGGCGAAAAAACACGGGGAAGTGTCCCAGCACATGTTCCCCGGCTACCATATCCATGCCATCACGAACGGCGTTCACACCTTCACATGGACCTGCGGCGAGATGGCGAAACTGTTTGACAAATATATTCCGGGCTGGGCAAACGAGCCGGAGCTCTTTGTCCGCTGTGGTGTCATCCCGGAACTCGAGCTGTGGGAGGCGCACCGTGAAGCTAAACGAAAACTGATGGAGTACGTGGGCCAGGCCACGGGTGAAGTGATGGACCCAAATGACCTCACCATCGGTTTTGCGCGTCGGGCCACTGCGTATAAACGTCCGCACCTTCTGTTCCACGACATCGACAGGCTGCTGAAGATCGTCGAGAAGGGAAGGCTCCAGATCATCTACGCTGGCAAGGCACATCCCCATGACGATAACGGCAAAAGGATCATCCAGGGAATCCACGAATACCGGCAGCGTCTGCGTGGGAAAGTCAAAATCGCCTTCCTTCCAGGATACGACATGGACATCGCCCTCAAGCTCGTCTCCGGCGTGGATATATGGCTCAATACGCCTCTCAGACCGCTCGAAGCATCCGGAACGAGCGGCATGAAGGCGGCGCATAATGGAGTGCTGAATTTCAGCGTGCTTGACGGCTGGTGGATCGAAGGACACATCGAGGGCTTTACCGGCTGGGCAATCGGCGCCATGCCGACCGAAACGACGCAGCCAGGGACCTCGGATGCCGAGGATGCTGCTGACCTCTATGAAAAGCTCGAGAAACTGATCATTCCTGCATACTATAATGCGGACAAGAGTGGTTGGAGCCGCATGATGAAGAATGCCATCAGCAAGAATGCCTATTACTTTAACAGCCACCGCATGATGCGGCGGTATGTCACGGAAGCGTACATAAGATAATATGATCAATAACCGAAATCCAAGCAATAAAGAATGACACTCACCGAACAAATTCCTCTACTCAATTAATGGAATCTTCTCGTTCCGGCGTCGGAGTTCATTTGGGTTTTGGTGGACGGTTCTCTATATGCCTATCCAGGAAGAAAAAAAGGAAATCATCGAGCGATGCGTTCTCCGGCTCGTAAAAAAGAACTTGAACACCTTTCATCTGATGGGATCGGCGATCAAGTCATTATTCAAGGGAAACTTGAACAAGCGGCTCGTCGCGAAAGTATTCGGTTTCGACTCCCGAAGCGAGCTTCCGGTGGACGACCTTGTTGCGGAATCTCTCATCAACGGGCTTGAAGAAGAAGACATCGAGGAAATATTCAAACGCTATGCACAACGCAATGGTCTGCATTTCTAAGTGCGGCATCCGGAAAGGAACCGGAACAGACGACTCGTTCGATCTTCGTTCCCGCGCCAAAGACGCCTAACTTGTAAATGCTTTCAGCATCCCTCATTGCCCTGTGCACTCCGCCATAGTCGTGGCTCCCGCCTCCCTTGATCGAGCATTCCTTACGTTTGTCTTGGATGCGGTTTGTATAGCTTCGCATCTCATTGCCTGCTCGGGGCCTTTGTGGCGACTGACTCCCGAACCGCGTCAGCCATCTCCATAAGCTCGAGCAGGCCCATCCCATTTTACCCGTCGCTCTTTTCAAGCAAAAGGTCATATAAAAGTACGACGTATCATGCGCCATCCCCGCGAAAAAAAAGGGAAACTGCCATTAAAGATACGAGGAATTTGTGCGATAAGATAGACAAGGAATCTATGCAATGATCAACGGCAGGTCGCCTATTAGCAAAATAATCCATTAAAATCAGTTAGTTAGAAATTATCAACAGCCTATTAACAGGTTAGAATAAAAAGAGGCTTTGTTAGACTGTTGTCATATCGCAATGAACGACAAAAGGGTCAATGAAGAAAAGCGGAAGATCAAGATCGCATCAGGGACAAACGCGATTTTTTTGAGGCGCGTCCATACGGGAGGACCTTTTGACAAATTCAGGGAGGTTCATGATTCATGAACTGGGGATCCGGTGAATCACTGCTCATTGTCGATGATGACCCATACGTACTCGAATCCACCTCATCACTGTTGAAGGAATTCGGGTATTTCGTATTAACCTGTCAGAACGCGTCCGAAGCCATGGAAAAGATCAAAAAGATCGCGGTCGATGCCGTTTTGACTGACATCAAAATGCCCGGCGTTACCGGCATGGAGCTCCTCCAGAATATCCACACCTATAATCAACAGATTCCCGTGATTCTGATGACGGCATTTGCCGAACTGGATATTGCTGTCGATGCGATCAAGAGAGGCGCATTCGATTTCATTACAAAGCCGTACAACCCTGATTACCTCGTCCACTCCGTCGAGAAGGCTGTCAAGTATACCAAACTGATCCAGATGGAAAAGAACTACAAGGTGATGCTCGAAGACACGGTCCGGAAGAGGACCAAGGAACTGGCAGACGCACTTCAGATGGTCAAAAATATCGCGAACGAGGTCACGACCCGCTTGACGACCGTTGCGGAATACCGGGACACGGACACCGGCGCCCACATCTCCCGCATCGGTCTCTATTCGAACAAGATCGCCGAAGCGCTGGACATGCCCTCCGAGTTTGTAGAAACGGTGACCTTCGCGAGCGCCATGCATGACATCGGGAAAATCGGGATACCTGACAATATACTTTTGAAACCCGGCCCGCTGACCGAAGAGGAGTTCGAGGTCATGAAGACCCACTCGACCATGGGAGAAAAGATCCTCACTGGATCATCCTATCCCGTGGTCCAGTTGGCTGCGTCAATAGCTCTCAATCATCACGAACGGTGGGACGGTAAGGGATATCCGCGGGGACTCAAAGGGGAAGACATTCCGATCGAAGGTAGAATCGTCATGCTCGCCGACCAATATGATGCCTTGCGCAGCAGGAGGCCGTACAAACCGGCGTTCGACCATGAAAAGACGTTCAAGATCCTTGCAGAGGGTGATGGGAGAACCATGCCGGGACACTTCGATCCCAGGGTCCTCAAGGCTTTTTTCGATATCGCGCCGGTCTTCGCAGAAATTTTCAATTCCCACAAGGATTAGGATCATCTCCTAGCGGGTCCACCACCCGTGAGCGAGCGATCAGATAAGTACGTTCTCACCAGATCCTCGCTTGAAACACCGCTTGATTTCTTCCGCGAATTATACTATATTTTTTCATGCACAGTAAAATAAAAACCGTCCTGGAGCTGCGTCCCCTCCTCGGAATCCTTCAGGCCACCGGGAAAAGAATCGTTTTTACGAACGGATGCTTCGACCTTATCCATACCGGCCACACACGTTATCTCGCCAAGGCCAGATCGTTCGGGGATCTCCTCATAGTCGCGGTGAACAGCGATGCATCCGTGCGCATGATCAAGGGCGAGAAACGCCCGATCAACGCGCAAGCGGAACGTGCAGAGGCACTCGCTGCGCTCGAGTCTGTGGATTTTGTAACGATATTTGATGAGCCTGACCCGCACAGGATAATCTCGGAGCTTCAGCCCGATGTTCTGGTAAAAGGGGGCGACTGGCCTGTCGAAAAAATAATCGGCCGCGATGTTGTCGAAGCGAGGGGAGGCGACGTGTTCAGTGTCGGATATATAGAAGGCGCCTCAACAACCGGGATTATAGAAAGGATCATCGAGAAATACTGCTGAAGAGGGAAGCGCAAATTTCTCAATTCCCAGTGGGAATTCATCACATCCGGCGGGCGTCACTTCCCTGGTCTCTTGCCTCTCTTGGATTCCTCTATTGCATGCAGCTCATCATCAGCAAACCCGAAATAGTGCCCGACCTCGTGCATCACTGTATCCATCACGATCTCTTCGATTTCCCCGGTGGAAGCCGCTGCCGCCTCGATCGGCTGCTGATAGATCACGATGCGATCGGGAAGCACGTTGCCGTAATTCCATCCGCGCTCGGTAAGCGGCACTCCCTGGTATAAGCCGAAGAGCGTACCCGATTCTATTCCCATATCCCGCAGGAGAGCGGTAGAAGGGCGGTCTTCTACCTCGATGGCGATATTGTGCAGTTTCTGTTTGAACCTGCGCGGCAAGCGACGGAGGGAATTTTTCACCAATTTTTCAAAGGCAGGCCTGTCCATTGAAAATTCATGAGTCCGGTACCATGATCAAGAAAACCTGAACAGCCAGGGCGCGAAGAACGCGACGCATTGGGTCGTCATGAGCAGCAATGCACTAGCTCCTTGCGCCCTTTGCGCGTCAAAATCATTTTCAACGCTTGATAGACGCCGATTCTTCCATTACCGCTCCCTACGGTCTAGCTGGTCCTAGTCTTGCACACTGTAAAAAACCTTTTTGCCCCGGTACACAGCTGCGTCACCCAGCTCTTCCTCGATCCGGATAAGGCGGTTGTATTTGGCAATGCGGTCGGTGCGGGAGAGCGAACCGGTCTTGATTTGTCCCGTGTTCGTCGCAACGGCAAGGTCTGCGATGGTCGTGTCCTCGCTCTCGCCCGAACGGTGGGACACGACGGCGGTGTATTTGGCGCGCTTTGCCATCTCGATGGCATCAAGGGTTTCGGTGAGCGTGCCGATCTGGTTCAGCTTGATGAGAATAGAGTTCCCGATGCCTTCGGCAATGCCTTTCTGGAATATGGATGTATTCGTCACGAATATGTCGTCACCCACGATCTGAACCTTTTTGCCGATGCGGTCAGTGAGAAGCTTCCACCCCTTCCAGTCCTTTTCGGACATGCCGTCCTCGATGGTGATGATGGGGTACCGCTTGATCCACTCTTCGTAGAAAGAGACCATTTCTTCCGACGACTTCTTCTTGCCCTCGCCTTTGAGATCGTAGATGCCGTTCTCATAGAACTCGCTCGCCGCGGCATCAATGCCGAGGAACACTTCCTGCCCGGCCTTGTAACCGGCCTTTTCAATTGCTTCGAGGATGACCTGGACCGCTTCCTCATTGGATTTGAGGCTCGGGGCGAACCCGCCCTCGTCTCCTACGGAGGTATTGTAACCCCTCTTTTTGAGCACCGATCTAAGGTTGTGAAAAACTTCAGCCCCGATGCGGATAGCTTCAGAACAAGAGGAAGCGCCCGCCGGGATGATCATGAACTCCTGGATATCGACGTTGTTGTCTGCGTGGGCCCCGCCGTTCAATACATTCATCATGGGGACGGGAAGTTCCTTGGCGTTTGGCCCTCCGAGGTAGTGGTAGAACGGCAGACCTGCTTCCTCAGATGCCGCCTTGGCGACGGCAAGTGAAACGGCAAGGATCGCGTTAGCGCCGAGCTTGCCTTTGTTCTCGGTCCCGTCCATTTCGATCATGGTGCGGTCGATCACCGCCTGCTCCGTCGCATCCATGCCCATGAGCGCCGGGCCGATCACTTCGATAACGTTGTTCACGGCCTTCTGCACGCCTTTGCCGAGGTAGCGCGCGCCGCCGTCGCGAAGTTCCAACGCCTCGCGCTCGCCTGTTGACGCGCCGCTCGGCACGATGGCGCGGCCCATGGCCCCGCTCTCGAGGATGACGTCCGCCTCAACGGTCGGATTCCCACGTGAGTCCAGCACTTCGCGCGCAAAAATGTCGACGATCTCGCTCATGAATTCCCCCTTAATGAATTCCCGATTGCTGATTGCGGATCATCAAATTGCTTGTCGATCAGTCCTTTTTGAATTCCGCAATCAACAGCGCCTTTAAAGTCCCAGGATGAATTTTTTGCCTGCTTCGGTGAGTTCCTTGATCTTCTCCTCCGACCCGGCTTCGACATAGACCCTCACGACTGGCTCCGTGCCCGAGGCGCGCATGAGCACCCAGCTGTCATCTTCGAGCATATACTTGGTCCCATCGGCAGTCGTCTTTTTGCCTTTTACCCGCAGGCCCCCGAGTTCGCTCAAGGGCTGGCTAAGTCGCTCTCCCACCGACTTGCGGTTTGCTTCCGTCAAGTGGATATTTATCCGGTCGTTCAGGATGGTCCCGACCTCCTTATACAACCGCCTGAGCAAATCCTTCAGAGTCTTCCTCTCGCTCGAAACCATCTCCGCGACGAGGAGGCAGGCGAGAATGCCGTCTTTTTCCGGCACATGATCCTTAATGGTCATGCCTGCGCTTTCTTCGCCGCCGAAGATGATTTTACCCTGCACGAGCAGGTCGCCGATGAACTTGAAACCCACGCCCGTCTCGTATACCTCGATTCCGTGCTTTTTCGCGACCGCATCGATAAGGTGCGATGTCGCGATGGAGCGTGCAGCACCGCCTTTCCACCCCCGGGTGCGGCAGAGGTAATCGAGGACAAGCGCCAGGATCTGGTTGGGATTGATATACGTTCCATCCGCATCCATGACCCCGAAACGATCGGCATCGCCGTCTATTCCCAGGCCGATGTCGAATCGTCCTTTTTTCAACACCGTTGACAGTTCCGCGAGATTCTCTTCCGACGGTTCGGGAGAGCGGCCGCCGAACAAGGCGTCGCGGTGACCGTGTACGACCGTGACGGCGCATCCCGCGTCTTTCAGCACGGTATCCAGATAATCTCTGCCGGTACCGTAGAGCAGGTCGACGGCGATTTTCAGCTTTGATTTTTTAATGGGTTCGAAATCGACCTTTTTCCTCAGATCGTCGAGATAGGCCCTGCGGAGATCGGCATCTTCTACCAGGCCCTTCTGTTTCGCCTCTGCGAGCGGCATGGTGGAGACTGTATTTTTTTCGGCAAGCGAATTGGCCCGTGCTTCTATATCTTTGGTGGTTTCAGGCAACGCAGGGCCTCCCCAGGAAGGAGAAAACTTGAGACCGTTGTATTCGGGCGGGTTGTGGCTGGCCGTAAAGTTGATGCCTCCCGCGGCTCTTCTCCGGATGATGTCGAACGCGACGGCCGGAGTGGGGACATCCCTGCTTGAAAGAAAAGATCGGATGCCGGTCGCCGCGAGGACTTTTACCGCTTCGGCAGCGAACCGCTCGGACAGGAAGCGTGTGTCATATCCCACGACGACGCCCTTTTCCTTGAGTCCCTGAGCGGTAAGGTGGTCGGCGATGGCCTGGGTGACCACCCTCACGCTGTTGAAGGTAAAATCATCAGCGATCACCCCGCGCCATCCGGACGTTCCGAATTTTATTCTCTCGCTCGCCATAGGTGTTCAAAAAATATCACAAATGGTTCACCTTTGCAACTTAAAACGCCACGATGAAACTCTTTGCCGGATCACAGCGCGGACAGAATGAGACTCGCGATCCTGCCCGTAATTCTGCCATCCCGATGATCATATCCTCACGATCTCGGCCTTTAACTCGTCTCCGACGTCCAGGAGAGCAACTGAATTATATGGTGCGAATCTCTTGTCCGTGGGGCTGCCCGGATTGAGAAAATAGACGCCATCGATTTTCCCCCAGAACGGCGTATGGGAGTGACCGAAGACAATGAGGTCAACGGCCTCAAACTCTTTTCTGATCATCTCTTTCTGGATGTCGATCCTGTATTTCCCGTGGATCAGCCCGACAGAGTACCTGCCGATAGAAACGATCTTCTTCATCGGGAGTCTCATGTGGACCTCGGAGCTGTCCATATTGCCGGCAACAGCTTCGACGGGAGCAATTCTGCTGAGCTCATCAAGAACGGCGAGCTCGACGATATCACCGGCGTGGAGGATAAGGTCCACTCCCCTGAAGATCTCGAACACGGCAGGAGGAAGCGACGGCATAATGGCCGGGACATGGGTATCGGAAAGAACGCCTATTTTCATTAATCCCCTTTACGATAACGAGGCACGGCTTTCGCAGACAAATGGGTGGCGGGCCGTCACTAAATCAAGAATTCGATCTTCTGCGCTCACCTGCGTCCAATGAATTTTGCCTGTAATGAGTCAACGATATCGGCGAGCGGAACAGCGACCTGCTCTTTGGTCTGCATATCGCGCAGAACGGCAGTCTGCGATCGCAGTTCCTGTTCGCCAATAATGAGGGTATGGCCTGCGCCAGATCTGTCCGCCTTCTTCATCTGGCTCTTCAGGCTCGCGCCCGAATAGTCCGTCTCCACGCGAACGCCCGAGGATCTGAGCCTATGGATCAGGGGAAGGACATAGGCGACCGCTTCATCGCCGAGCGCGGAAATGTAGAGGTGAGGCCTCAGAGGCTGGAGGTCGGCCGAGTCCATGAGCGATATGACGCGTTCGACGCCAAGTGCGAAACCAATCCCCGCTGTTGCAGGGCCGCCGATCTCCTGCACCAGTCCGTCGTATCTGCCACCTGCCGCAACCGTGTTCTGGGCACCCATATGTCCCATGACCAGCTCGAAAGTTGTGCGGGTATAGTAATCGAGTCCCCGAACCAGCCGAGGGTTGACCTCAAACGGGACACCGAGCTTTCTCAGACCGGCCTCAACGGTCTGGAAATGGTCACGGCAGGGATCGCAGAGAAAATCCAGCATGACCGGCGCGTCACCGAACTTGTCCGCGTCCACTTTGCAGTCCAGGACCCGGAGCGGATTTGTCTCGTAGCGCCGCTGACAGTCCGAGCAGAGAGTCGGAAGCTTTGTCTTCAGGTATTTTTTAAGCGCTTCACGGTATCCTCCCCGGCACGCGCTGTCGCCCAGGGAGTTGATCTGGAGATTCAGCTTCGCGATCCCGAGCCTCGTGAACAGCGCATGAAGCATGACAAGGATCTCAATGTCCACATGGGGATGGTCCATGCCAAGCGCCTCTACACCGATCTGATAGAACTGGCGGTATCGTCCTTTCTGCGGCCGCTCATGCCGGAACATGGGGCCCATGTAGTACAGTTTTGTGAGCTGGCTATCGGCGTACATCTTGTGCTCGACGAAGGCGCGCACGACGCCGGCAGTCCCTTCGGGCCGGAGTGTTATCTTTCTGCCGTCGCGGTCCTCGAATGTGTACATCTCCTTCTCCACGATGTCCGTCGACGCACCGATGCTCCTGGCGAACAGTTCGGTGTATTCGAATATGGGAACACGGATTTCGGCATAGCCGCAGTCCTCAAACAGCTTCCGCGCCGAGGTTTCGAGATGGTGCCATGCGGTCATATCCGCGGGCAAAATGTCTTTTACACCCCTGATTGCTTGAATGATCATCTCTGCTCCCTTATCGCATTTTCTTCGTTATGGTCATCTTGATGGCGGTTTTGCAGCGGACTACGGCTTCCGGATAAGCTTCCACGGATGCTTCTTGACATCGTCTGTCAGTTCCTTCAGGTTGTCCGTGATCTCTTTCACGTTCTCCATGGTTGCGTCTACATTCTTCCTGTTCTCATCCACAAGCTTGTCGGTCTTGTCCGTGATTTCCTTGAGGTTCGCGATGCTGGCGTCAAGCTTCTTGAGAAGTTCCGGCAGGCTCTTGAGGCTCTGGGCTACTTCTTCCTTGCCGGAGGTCATCACCTTGAGGTCCTCTACGACTTCCTCTACGTTCAAAACAACTCCTTTGACATGCGCGGTGACTTCCTGAACGTTCAGAACCGTGCCTTTGATGGACTTGGACAGGGCGGGATCCCCCAGCAGTCGGTCCATGTTCCCGGCTATGTGCTTCAACTTGTCCGCGATCTCAAGCCCCATTTTGGTGAGGTCTTCTATCTTCAGAGATGACTCCCCGTCAAGCACGGCGCCCGCCTTCAGCGGCTTCGCGTCGGGAGATCCACCGTCCAGCGAGACATATTTTTTGCCGACAAGCCCGGGTGTCTTTATGGATACCTTGACATCCTCCTTGATCACCGCTTCTTCATATACGCTGAGCGTAAGCTCCACCTTGCCGCCAAGTTCGGGGACTACTCGCATGTCGCTCACCCTCCCGATCCGAATGCCGGCATACCGTACACTCGCGTTCTTTTCGAGACCTTCGCTCGCCGCAAAAATGACCTTAATTTCCTTTCTTTTTTTAAAAATGCCTCCGAGATCGCTTACGGCAAAGAGCAACACGACCAGGATCGAGAACGATACCAGAATAAAGATCCCGGCTCGAACTTCATTTTTTCGATATTCCATGTTCACCCCTTAACCAGACCAAACCCCGTATTCTCGTGGCGACGCCAAACTTCAGATTTCGCGTTCCATCAACCAACGAGCAGATCTTCGCGGTAATCCTTGCTCGATGCCCGGAACGACAGAGGACCGTCCGGACTGCCCGTGATGAACTGTTGAACCAGAGGGTCCTCGCTCTGACGAATCTCGGAAGGAGTCCCATCCGCAAGGACCTTTCCCATGTAGAGGATAACGATCTTGTCTGCGGTCTTAAAGGCCTCTTCCACCGCATGGGTCACAACGATACAGGTTATACCCATAAGACGGTTCAGATCGGCTATGAGTTTCGTGATCACTGACGCCACGATCGGGTCAAGGCCCGAGGTCGGCTCGTCGAAAAAGATGATCGAGGGGTCAAGCGCAAGCGCGCGGGCCAAGGCAACGCGTTTCCGCATGCCGCCCGACAACTGGGCTGGGAAGAGATCCTCGAAATCCCGGAGGCCGACCATCTCGAGTTTCATCTTGACCATGATCCTGATGATGTTCTCATCGAGCGCGGTATGCTCTCTCATGGGGAGCGCCACATTCTCAGCAACCGTCAGATAGTTGATGAGCGCTCCCTGCTGGAACAGCATGCCGATCTTCTTGCGGTACGGGTCAAGCTCCCTTCCCGACAGTTTCACGATGTCCGTCTCGCCGAACAATACCTCTCCAGCGTCCGGTTTGATAGCGCCGATCATGGTCTTCAGCAGCGTACTCTTCCCGCTGCCGCTTATGCCGAGGATATAAGTGATCTTCCTGTCTTCGGCAGTAAAGGACACCCCGTTCAGGACCAAGCGCGGGCCGTAACGTTTGACGATATCTCTTATCGTGAACATGCTCATTTACCCATAGAACGCGGTCGTCAGCACCGCGTCCAGCATAATGACCGTCAGCATCGACCATACGACCGTTACCATGGTCGCCTTCCCAACCTCCTCCGCGCTTCCCTCCACCAGTAGCCCCCGGTAGCAGCCGATGATCACGATGACGACGGCATAGACGACGGCCTTCACGATGCCAGAAAGTACGTCGGTCACGGTGAGGACGTCGAGGACCTCCATCACATACACATTTGGTCCAACGCCAAGACGACCGGTACAGTACAATAGGCTGAAGATGACCGCGGTAAAACTAGCAAAGACCGTAAGGGCGGGGAGCGCGATGAGCATGCCTACGAACCGCTGTACCACGAGGTATCGCACGGGGTTAATGGCCATGGTCTCCAGGGCGAGGATCTCCTCGGACACTTTCATTGTTCCGATCCTGGCAGTAAAGGCCGCACCCATCCTTCCGGCCACAATGATGCCTGTAAGCAATGGAGCTGAAAAACGGAAAACGGCGGTCACGACGACTCCTGGGATAAAGTTCAGCAGCCCCAACTCGTCGAGATTGAACGCGATCAAGACCGTAAGGATGACGCCGATGAGCGCCGAAACCACGAGCACGAGTGGAAGCGAATCGGAACCTATCCCGTCGACATACCGGAGGAGTCGAGCTTGTTTCAGCTTCTTCCGGTCTTTGAACAAAAGAGCGGTCTGGATGACCGTCTCCCTGAACAAATAGTACATGCTCGAGAGGTCCTGCAGGAAAGTGATGAACATCCTGCCGATATAACCGAAAAGGCCCATCATGCTGACTCCGGCATTAAATCAAAAAACGGGCGACACATCACCTTTCCGTCTTTCGTCAAGGCTTAAGACCAGCCATTGCCGCGCTGACGCTCGGATAGATCTCGAACACGCTGGAAAGGCGGGCAAGCTCGAACACATCACGCACCGAAGGGCTTAGTTCCACGAGCCGGAGTTGCATGCCCTGTTTCATGCAGTTCTGCATGGCCTCGACCAGCGTCGCGATGCCGGAGCTGTCCATATACCGGACGCCGGACAGATTGATCAGGAGCGCCCTGGCTCCGCCCTGCTTGAACACCTCGCCAAGGTTGTTCCGCACGTCAGGTGATGTGTTCATGTCGACGTCGCCCTTGAGCTGCATCATAAATCCCGCACCGATCTTCTCCGTGGTGATCTCCACCTTCATGCTTTTGCCTTCTGTTTCTTCTTTTCAAGGGTCAGGAGCGTTCCCTGCTCCCGGTTGGTATCATAGGTCACGATATCGAACGCCGATCCCATCAGGTGGGTCCCCAGCCCTCCCGGCCGGATATCATCAAGCTTTCGGGGAACGATTGTCGCCGCATCGACCTTCCTCCCGTAATCCCTGAGGCGCACGATGAACCGCTCCGCATCGTCTGAGACGGTCACGGTGATCGTCTTCGTATGGTCTCCCTCGTAGGCATGCTTGATGATGTTCGAGCATGCCTCGTCCACCGCAAGGATGATCTTTCTGGCCTCTTTTTTCGAAAAGCCTGCTTCGATAACGAGAGGGTACAAAGCACTCCGGACGACATAGAGGTACTTTGGGTGGCTCAGGACGGTCAGGGTAACCAGTTCGATCATCTCAGGGCTCCGAAGCAGACCAGCGTCATGTCGTCGTGCTGGG
>Ga0187779_10000404_pt1 | contig 29594 bp, 32 predicted proteins | sample 1015_Q2_SP10_10__FD_132435 | JGI IMG/M metagenome (GOLD analysis project Ga0187779, IMG submission 132435) | Tropical peat soil microbial communities from peatlands in Department of Meta, Colombia - 1015_Q2_SP10_10_MG | ecosystem: Environmental > Terrestrial > Soil > Wetlands > Peat | place... | reverse complement strand
TCGACCTGCTCGATGAGGCCGCCACCCGCGCGGCCGTCTCCGAGGCCCGCCCCGACGCGATCGTGCACACGGCGATCCTCAACGACTTCCTCGGCCTCTACGCCGACCGGCGGCTCGCCTGGGAGAGCTACGTCGGAGTCACGCAGACGCTCGCCGACGCGGCGAACGCGTGCGGCGCCGCGCTCCTCACGGTCTCGACGGACTGGGTGTTCGACGGCACGCAGCACGGTGCCGACGAGACGACACCGCCGAACCCGATCAACTACTACGGCGTCCTGAAGGCGGCGAGCGAGCTCGTCACGCTCGAGCGCGCACGGGATCCGGTCGTGCTGCGGGTCTCCGGCGTGATGGGGCTGCACCAGGCAGGCCGTGAGGTGCCGCGCGTCCAGGATGCCGGCTTCGGCTACTTCGTCTCCGCGGTCGTCGACGCGCTCGCCGCAGGCAGCCGGTTCACGGTCTGGGAGAGCGACGCGATCAACATGGTCGCCGCGCCAAGTCTCGCGAGCCTGTCGGCCGAGTGGATGCTCGGGCTCGCCGAGCGCGGCCTCCGCGGCACCTTCCATGCGTGTGCCGGCGACTCCGTGACCCGCATCGAGCTCGCGCGCGAGACCGCCCGAGTCTTCCAGCTCGACGACTCGCTGCTCGACAGCGGGCCGCCGGATCCGACGGCCGTTCCGCCCGCTCCGATCCCGTTCGACACGAGCATGGACGCGCGAGCCACGGGGCGTGCTCTCGACACCGAGCTGCCGTCGGTCCGCGATCTGCTCGAGCGCTTCCGCTCCGAGCGCGAGGGCTGACCGAGGTCACGGCCGGCGTGGACATCTTGCGCAGCGCCACAGGCGACGGCACCATGGAGCGATGGAGCACGGCGACTACGAGGCAACGCACCTCATGCTCGAGACGCTGTTCGACATCAAGATCGTCGTGCACGAGATCCACGCTGGCCTCTTCGGAGACGAGGGCGATGAAGAGGAAGAGACGGAAGAAGACACCTGAGGAGATCGCTGCGGACCGCGCCCGCAGCGAGGATCTCGACCGTCGCCTGCTCGAGATGATCGAGCGCTACAGGCGGATGATCGAGGAGCGTCGGGCGGCAGAAGGCACCTAGCCGAGACAGCGCGGCGGAGGCCTGGGGCGCAGTAGTGTGCGCTCGTGCCTCGCGTTGCCGTCGTCGGAAACCTGGCGCGTGACGTCGTCGACCACGGCGCCCCGAGCCCGGGGGGCTGTCCGTTCTTCGCGGCCGCGGCGTTCAAGCGGCTCGCCGAGGACGGCCAGATCCTCACGCGCCATGCCGAGCCCGACCGTGACCTCTTCGAGCCGGCGCTACAGGCGCTCGACGCGCCCGTCACGCTCCTCCCGGCGCACACGACCAGCGGCTTCTCGCTCGACTACCTGGGCGAGGACCGGCTCATGGGCGTCACCGCGATCGGCGAGACCTGGCGGCCCGCGGACGCCGAGGCTCTCGCGCCTGGCATCGAGTGGGTGCACGTCGCGCCGCTCCTCCGCAGCGACTTCCCCGCCGAGACGCTCGCCGCGCTGGCAGACGGACGGCGCCTGAGCCTCGACGGCCAGGGTCTCGTGCGCCGACCGCAGGTCGGCACGCTCACCACCGATGCCGACTTCGACCCCGCGGTGCTCGCCAGCGTGACGACGCTGAAGCTCTCGGAGGAGGAGGCGCGGATCGTCGCCGGCGGTCCGTTCGACCGATCGAGCGCGGCAGCCCTCGCCGTGCCCGAGGTTCTGCTCACGCTCGGCTCGCACGGAGCCGTCCTCTTCGCCGACGGCACCGACACGTTCGTGCCGGCCGCCTGGCCCGTGCTCGGCGTGCAGACGACCGGTGCTGGCGACACGTTCATGGTCGCCTACGCAACGGCGCGAACGGACGGGTTCGGCGCGCTCGAAGCCGCCGCGCGGGCGAGCAGACTGGTCGCCGAGACGCTCGAGGACCGGCGGCACGGACCGGGGTGAGAGCGGCCGTCGAGACCCTGCGCGGCGTCGCGGTCGTCGACCTCGACGAGGACGAGATCGTCGAGCTCGATGAGGACAGCACGCTCGAGCCGCGGTAGGTCGAGCTCTCGCTGCCGCTCCTCGTCGCGGCGGACCGGAGCGGGCCGCTGATCGTCGCGGTTGTCGCGCGCCGCCCGCCGCTCGTCGTCTCGCGCGACGCCGGCTCGACCTGGCACGAGACCGGCCACGGCCTCCCTCCGGGCACAGCCGTCGCGATCTCGCCGGATCACCCCGACCTGATCCTCTTCGCGAGCGACACCCGCCTCTACCTCTCCCGCGACGGAGGACGCTTCTGGTACCCGTCGGCAGTCGAGCTGACCGGGATCCGAGCAGCCGACTGGCTCGACGACTGAAGTTTAGGCTAGGCTAAACTTTGTGGCTGACGCGGTCGCTCCGTCCGAGAGACACACGCACGCCGCAGGGCTCGTCGCACCGGAGGACGTCCTTCCCGGCGAAGCGCGTGTGTTCCGGGCAGCCTCGGCCTCGATGGCAGGCGAGCGGCGCGGAGTGCGCGGCGTCTGGCCGTTCCTCGGGCCCGCGTTCATCGCCTGCGTCGCGTACGTCGACCCGGGCAACTTCGCGACGAACATGGCCGGCGGTGCACGCTTCGGCTACCAGCTCCTCTGGGTGATCGTCGCCGCGAACCTGATGGCGATGCTCATCCAGTCGATGAGCGCGAAGCTCGGGATCGCCACGGGCAAGAACCTGCCCGAGGTCTGTCGCGACCGCTTCCCGCGACCGGTCTCGGTCGGCCTCTGGATCCAGGCCGAGGTGATCGCGATGGCGACCGACCTCGCAGAGTTCCTCGGCGCCGCGCTCGGCCTCAACCTGCTCTTCGGGATCCCGCTCTTCGCCGCTGGCGTGATCACGGGCATCGCCGCCTTCGTGATCCTCGCCGCCCAGGCGCGCGGCTTCCGGCGACTCGAGGCCGTCATTGCAGGGCTGGTCGGGATGATCGTGCTGTCGTTCGCGACCCAGGTGTTTCTTGCGAAGCCGAACGCAGCGGACGTCGCGTCCGGCCTCGGGCCGTCCTTCTCCGGCCGGGAGAGCGTCCTGCTCGCCGTCGGCATCATCGGCGCGACGGTGATGCCGCACGTGATCTACCTGCACTCGGCCCTCACCCAGCACCGGCTCGTCGGCGCCACCGACGACGCCCGCCGGCGGATCTTCCGCTTCGAGCTCGTCGACGTCGTCGTCGCGATGGGGATCGCGGGCGCGATCAACGCGGCCATGCTGGTGACCGCCGCGGCCGTCTTCCACACCCGTGGGCTCGTCGACGTCGGCGACGACCTGCCGCGCGTCTACAAGGGCCTCGGCGTCCATCTCGGCAGCCACGTGAACATCCTGTTCGGGATCGGCTTGCTCGCCTCGGGCCTCTCGTCGTCGAGCGTCGGCACGCTCTCCGGGCAGGTCGTGATGCAGGGGTTCATCCAGCGACAGATCCCGCTCTTCGTCCGCCGTGCGGTGACGATGGCGCCAGCGCTCGTGGTGCTCGCCGCCGGCATCGACCCGTCCCGCTCGCTCGTGATCAGCCAGGTCGTCCTCTCCTTCGGCATCCCGTTCGCCCTCGTCCCCCTCGTCCTCTTCTGCGCGGATCGGGAGCTGATGGGAGTGCTCGTGAACCGCCGGGCGACGAGCGTCCTCGCCGTCGTGGTCGCTGCCGTGATCGTCACGCTCAACGTCTTCCTGCTCGAGCAGACTCTCATAGGCTGATCCGACAGCCGCGGCTGCACCACTAGAGTGGCCGCGACCATGGCACCTCACTTCGACCGCATCGCGACCGCCCCGACCTCGTGGGGGCTTTGCGAAGTCCCCGACTGGGGCGTGCAGCTTCCGGCCGAGCGCGTCCTGCCCGAGATGCGCGAGCTCGGCTTCACCGCGACCGAGGCCGGTCCCGACGGGTTCCTCGGCCACACCTCGGCCGAGATCCGTGAGCTGCTGGACCGGTACGAGCTCGAGCTCGTCGGCGGCTTTCTCCCGCTCGTGCTGCACGAGCACCGTGCCCTCGCCGACTCGCTCGAGTCGGCGAGACGCGTCTCCGAGCACTTCCGCACGGCAGGAGCGTCGTATCTCGTCTCCGCCGTCGTCGTCGATCTCGGCTGGTCGGCGCGGCACGAGCTCTCACGCGACGACTGGAGGCGCGTCTTCGACGGGCTCGCCCGGATCGACGAGATCGCCGACGACCACGAGCTCACGCACGTCGTCCATCCCCACTGGGGGACGCTCGTCGAGCGCCGCGACGACGTGCTGCGCGTGCTCGAGGGCTGCGACGTCCTCTTCTGCCTCGACACCGGACACTTCGCGCTCGGTGGCACCGACCCCGCGTGGTTCGCGGAGATGGCGGGCACGCGCGTCGGGCACGTCCACCTGAAGGACATCGACGACACGCTCGGCGCCCAGCTGCGCTCGGGCGCGATCGGGCTCGTCGCAGCGGTGAAAGCGGGCGTCTTCCGCCCGCTCGGCGACGGGGACGCGCCGATTGCGGAGACGGTGCGCATCCTCGAGGCGTCGGGCTACGTCGGTTGGTACGTGCTCGAGCAGGACACATCGGTCGTCTCCGCCGACCCGGCCGAGGAGGGGCCCGCCGGGGACGTGCGGCGCGGCCTCTCGTATCTCGAACGGCTGCTCGAGCAGACCGACGCATGACCGAAGCCGGTTGCAGGCTCGAGTCGCAACCCCGAGGATGCCCCAGTGATGAGGACGGATCAGTGATGAGGACGACCCAGTGACCGAGCTCCAGTCCGATCTGCGCCTGGCCCGTGAGGGCGGCCCGCGCGCCCGCACCCGGCCCGAGCACCCGATGTTCCCGGGAGGCATGGAGATCGGCGAGGAGGAGCTCGAAGCGGCGACCCGCGTGATCCGGTCGAAGAACCTCTACCGCCACTACGGGGTCGGCCCGGAGCCGCCGCACGAGGTCGACAGCCTCGAGCGCGAGTTCGCGGCACACGTCGGGACCGCATACGCCCTCGCGGTCAACGGCGGCTCGTCGGCGCTGATCTGCGGGCTGATCGGAGCAGGGATCGGCCCGGGTGACGAGGTGATCATCCCTGCCTACACCTGGAACGCGACGGCGAACGCCGTGCTCGCAGCCGGGGCGCTGCCGGTGCTCGCCGAGGTCGACGACTCGCTGACCCTCGACCCCGAGGACGTCGAGCGGAAGCTCACGCCGCGCACGCGGGCGCTGCTGCCCGTGCACATGCGCGGCGCGCCCGCAGACATGGATGCGCTGTGCGCGATCGCGAAGGAGCACGGGCTCGTCCTCGTCGAGGACGTCTGCCAGGCGGCCGGTGCGTCGTTCCGGGGCAGACGTCTCGGCACCTTCGGCGACGCAGGCGCGTTCAGCCTCCAGTTCAACAAGATCATCACAACGGGCGAAGGCGGGGTGATGGTCACCGACCGCCAGGATCTCCACGAGCTCGCGATCGACGTGCACGACTGCGCCGGCTCGCTGCGCCGCGGCGCGGGCCTCCCGCGCTTCGCCGGCTGGAACTTCCGCGCCTCCGAGCTGGTAGGTGCGATCGGGCGCGTGCAGCTCTCGCGCCTCGACGGCCTGCTCGCGCGGATGCGCGAGAACCACGCCGAGCTCTCGGAGCGGATCGGCGCGCTGCCGGGCCTGACCTTGCGCCGGCCGACCGACGACGGAGGCGACGCCGGCGTCTGCCTGATCGCGTTCGCACGGGACGTGGCCACCGCTGCGGACGCCGTCGACGCGCTCCGAGCCGAAGGCGTCACGGCGTTGCGGATCTACGACCCCGACGTCGCCGACCTGCACGTCTACCCGTTCTGGAAGCCGGTGCTGGACGCGATCGCGGCGGCTGGCCGGCCCGCGCCGGACTGCCCCCGCACCCTCGACCTGCTTGGCCGGACGATTCACATCGACGTCTCGCCGCTCTGCGACGAGGTCGACATCGAGGAGATCTCGCTCGCGTTCCGCAAGGTCGCAAGGTCCGTGATCGCGTGAGAGTTCGGGTCGGGGTCGTCGGGGGCGGCGTCGTCGCCCAGGCGATGCACATCCCGAATCTCTCGGCACTCCAGAGCCAGTTCCAGCTGGTCGGCCTCGCGGAGCCGAGCGAGGTCGTGCGGTCGGCGCTCGGCGCGCGGTACGGCATCGGCGGGCTCCACGCCGACCACCACGCGCTGATCGACGCGGGCGGGCTCGACGCGATCGTCGTCGCGTCCCCGGCGGGAACGCACGTGGAGATCGTCCTCGACGCGCTCGCGGCCGGCCTCCACGTCTTCGTCGAGAAGCCGATGTGCATCACGCTCGCCGACGCGGACGCGATCGTCGCGGCAAGGGACGAGGCGGGCCGGATTGTCCAGGTCGGGACGATGAAGCGCTACGACCCGGCGGTCGAGCGGTTGCTGGAGGAGCTGCCCGACAGCGCGGCCGACCTTCGCTACATCAGCGTCGTCGTGAACGACCCCGAGTTCAAGCCGTTCTTCGACGCGAGCGACCTCGTCGCCGGCACCGACGTCGCGCCGGAGGTGATTGCGGCCGGCCGGGCGGCAGAGGCCGCGCAGGTCGAGGCGGCCGTCGGCTCCGCCGAGCCGGATGTCGTCCGCGCGTTCTCGGACCACTTCCTCGGCAGCGTGCTCCACGACCTCAATGTCGTCCACGGGGTGCTCGAGTGGCTGGGCGAGCCGCTCCCTCCGGCGGTCGTGTCCGGCGACTGGTGGAACGAGGGGCGTGCGGTCGCCGGCTCGATCCGCCTCGCGAACGGCGCACGCGGCGACCTCGTCTGGGTGCAGATGCTCGACACCTTCGAATACCGCGAGACGATCTCGTTCTTCTTCGGCGACTCGGTGCGGAGCCTGACGTTCCCGTCGCCGTGGCTGCGGCAGTTCCCGACGATCTACCGCCGCAGCGAGGCCGTCGGGCGGACGAACGTCGCCCGCGTCGCGACCTCCTACACGGAGTCGTTCGTCCGCGAGCTCGTCCACTTCCACGGCTGCGTCGCCGACGGCGTGCCGTGCCGAACCCCTCCGGAGCAGGCGCGTCTCGACATCGACGTGCTGACCCGCATGTTCCTCGCCTCCACGTGATCGACGTCTCCCTCGCCGCGGTCGGACTGCCCGAGCTCGACGTTCCGCAGGCACGCCCGCCGATCGGCGCGGACGGGTACGCGAGCCGGCTCGCCGCTCTCGCCTCCCGCGTCGCCGCCGATCGGGTCGTCGTCTACGGCGACCGCGAGCACTACGCCAACCTCTCGTTCTTCTCCGGCTTCGACCCCAGGTTCGAGGAGGCGCTGCTCGTCGTCGGCGGCGGGCGCCCCGTGCTCCTCGTCGGGAACGAGGGCTGGTCGTACGCGACGATCGTCCCCGCCGAGGTCGACGTCGTCCTCTGTCCGGCCCTCAGCCTGATGGGCCAGGACCGGAGCCGCGGCCCGCGGCTGCCCGACGCGCTGCGCGACGCGGGGGTCGCGAACGGGGCGTCCGTGGGACTCGTCGGCTGGAAGTCGCTCGAGCGGGCGGAGTGGGACGCGGAGGTTCCTCCGCTCGCTGCGGCCGGCTTCGTCGTCGACGCGCTCCGCCACCTCGTCGGCCCCGGCGGAACCGTCTTCGACGCCACGCCCGCGGTGATGAACCCGGTCGACGGCCTCCGAGCCCTCAACACCCCGGACCAGATCGCGGCGTTCGAATGGGCCGCCTCCCGCGCCTCCCGCGCGGTCGCCCGGATCCTGCTCGGGACGCGACCGGGTCTCACCGAGCTCGAGGCCGTCAGCTCGATGGGCTACGCGGGCGAGCCGCTCAGCGCTCACGTGATGTTCTCGTCGGGGCCGCAGGTTGCGGTGGGCCTCCGCAGCGCGACCGCGCGGCCGATCGAGCTGGGCGATGCAGCGACGACGGCAGTCGGATTCTGGGGCGGCCTCTCCTGTCGTGCCGGGCTCATCGCTCCCGCGAGTGCGCTCGACGCGAACGGCCGGGCCTACCTCGAGCAGCTCGCGATCCCCTACTGGCGAGCGATCGCCACCTGGTACCAGACGGTCCGGCTCGGAGTCACGGGCGGCGAGATCGACGCCACGATCGGCGAGACCCTGGCCGGTACGGGCATCGGCGCCGCACTCAACCCGGGCCACCTCACGCATCTCGACGAGTGGGTGCACAGCCCGATCCGTCCCGGTTCGTCCGACCCGATCGTGTCCGGGATGGCGCTCCAGTGCGACATCATCCCGGACACCACGCGCGAGCGGTGGGCCGCGAACTGCGAGGACACGGTGGTCGTCGCCGACGCGGCGTTGCGCGCCGAGCTGGCGGCACGGCACCCGGAGGTCTGGCGGCGCGTCGAGGCCCGGCGCGACTTCGTCCGCGCTCGACTCGGGCTCGACATCGCCGACGAGCTCCTGCCGCTCTCCAACACCCCGGCCTACTTCCCGCCGTTCTGGCTCTCGCCCGAGTCGGCGCTCGTCGCCGGCTGATCCGGACTACGCCGCTGCCGGCGCGGCCCTGCGGGTCAGCTTCCGGACGAGCCGGTAGCCGGCGGGCAGGATGAACGCCAGGAGGAGAAGTGCGATCGACGCCACGAGCACGAGCGCGGCGAGCGCATTCACCTCGGGCGTGATCCCGTACTTGATCTGCGTGTAGATGTAGATCGGCAGCGTGTTGGAGCTGCCGATGATGAAGTACGTGATCACGAACTCGTCGAACGAGAGGGTGAACGCGAACAGGGCCCCGGCGAGGATCGCCGGGAAGATGAGCGGCAGCACGATGTAGCGCAGCCGGTTGAAGGCGTTCGCGCCGAGGTCGCTGGCAGCGCGTTCGAGGTTCCGGTCGAAGCCCTCGAGGCGCGCGGCGACGAGCAGGAGCACGAAGGGCGTCGTGTAGAGGCTCTGCCCGATCACGGCGGTCTGCTGGGTGAGCTGCACGTGCAGCACGTTCGTGAACAGGATCAGCAGGCTGATCCCGATCAGGATTCCCGGAATCATGATCGGCAGCGTCATCGCCACCCGGAACCCGGCAGGGAAGCGAAGGCCGCCGCGGACGAGCGGGAATGCAGCCATCGTGCCGAGCACGACGCTGATCGCCGTCACCTGCACCCCGACCTTGAGGGTCGTCCTCAGCGCGTCCTGGATGTCGGGGTCGCCGAAGACCTGCCGGTACCAGCCGAGCGTCCAGCCCGTGATCGGGAACGAGCCCGCCTCGCTCGCGTTGAAGCTGAACAGCACGAGCAGGACGATCGGGGTGAACAGGAAGACGTAGACGAACGCCCCGTAGCCCGAGAGCACGCCGCGCGCGGCCTTGCCCCTGCCCGAGAGGACACCGGCCTCACGCGCCATACGCTTCCCTCGTCCCGAGCGAGCGCCGGAACAGGATCAGCAGCAGGACGATGAACGCCGCCACGAGCAGCGAGAGCGACGCGGCGCGCGCGTAGAGCGCGTATTTCTGGAACTCGTCGATCTGGTTTCCGATCATGATCCCGTCGGTGCCCCCGACGATCTGGGGCGCGAGGTACTCGCCGAGGATCGGGATCAGGACGAAGATCACGGCCGCCGTGATGCCCGGCCGGATCTGCGGGATCAGGATCCGGCGCAGCGCCGTGACGGGCGACGCGCCGAGGTCCATCGCGGCGAGCAGTTGGTCCCAGTCGAAGCGGTCGATCGACGAGTAGAGCGTGAGCGCGGCGAACGGGAAGTAGAGGTAGACGAGGACGACGACGACCGTCCACCGGTGGTAGAGGAGCGAGAGGGGCTGGTCGATGAGCCCGAGCTTCTGGAGCGTGGTGTTGATCAGCCCGTTGTCGCCGAGGATGTTCAGCCACGAGTAGACACGGAGCAGGTAGCTCGTCCAGAAGGGCACGATGACGAGGACGAGCAGGAGCTTCTGCAGCCCTCGCGGGACGTAGCGCGCGAGCCAGTACGAGAACGGGAACGCCAGCCCGAGCGTGATCGCGGTCGACGCGAGCGCCACCCACAGCGTCGACCACATCGTGTGCACGTAGACGCTCTGGCTCGCGAAATAGCGGTAGTTCTCGATCGTCCAGTGGTGGACGACCGTGTAGTTGGAGTCGACCCAGAAGCTGAAGCAGACGATCAGCGCGAACGGGACGACGAAGAACAGGCCGAAGTAGACGGCGACGGGGACCATGCCGCCGTAGCGACCGATCAGGGAGACGGCCCGCGAGCCGCCTCCCTGCTCGGTGATGACGCGAACGTCGCCGGTCTCGGCTGCGCTAGCCGCCGAAGACCTCGTTGAACGCGTCGGTGATCGCCTGCGGGTTCCGTGCGGGACCCTGCAGGTGCGCCTTGAAGATCGTGTCCGGCTTCGTGTAGTTGAACGCGTCGGCCCGCTTCTTGTAGCCCCACTTGACGAGGAGCTTGTAGGCGGCCTCGTTGAACATCGGCCGGCCGTTCTTCAGGAAGTTCTGCGCGGCCCAGTAGGTCTGGCTCTCGACCGAGTCCATGAAGGTGAGGAAGACGTCCTTGTGCTTCGACGCCTTCACCATCTGCTCTCCGTCGAACCAGCCGAGCAGTCCTTCCTTCGGGTAGGCGACCTTGATCGGCGGGCCGCCTGCGGCCTTCACGCGCAGGTCGACGCCGAGGTTGCCGAGCCCGATCCACGCCGACTGGTCCTTGAGCGCGTTCACCGTCTCGAAGTTCTGGTCGACGATCTTGAGGATGTTCGGCTTCAGCTTCTCGAGCCACGCCTTGGAGCGGGCGATCTCCGGCAGTGTCTGGTCGTACGGAACCTTCGCCCCGGTGGCGAGGCCGGCGAACGCGACGAAGGTCTCCGGCGAGTTCTCGTAGACGATCTTCTTCTTGTACGCCGGATCGAGCAGCGCGTCGTACGAGTCGGGCTTCGTCTTGACGAACTTCGGGTTGTAGTAGGTCTGGATGGTCGACCACCCGTTCGGGTAGGCCATCGAGTTCGATCCGTCCTTCCAGATCGCGATGTCCCGTGCGGCGGGGTAGAGCTGCTTCGCGGCCTTCATGCCGTTCAGGTCGAACGACTCGGTGAGGCCGCTCTTGTGCGCATAGGGAACCCAGAGGGCGTCCATGGCAGCGATGTCGAACTGCGAACCCGTCGTGCGAATCGTCGTGTAGATCTCCGAGTCGGACGGCGCCAGCTTCGGATGACACGCGATCCCGGTCTGCTTCAGGGTCGTCTTCAGCTGCTGCGGGAAGAAGTGGTCGAACCACGTCAACCAGGCGAGCGTGACCCCTTCCGTGCTGGCCGCGCCCGCACCGCGCATCGTCGCTGCGAGAGCGTTGCTCGCACCGAACGCGCTCAGACCGGCTGCCGCCACTCCGCCGCGCTTCAGCAGCTCGGCGCGAGTCAGCGGCGTGTGCTCCTCACTCATCCTCTGCTCCCTCCTTGGTGTGTGCGTTCTCGACGATCACGACGGCGTCCTCTGGCTTCCACCAGAGCGCAACCTCCTTGTCCGCTTCCAGCGCCTCCAGGGACACATCCGCTCTGCCGTGAACGGCGACGAGCACCGGCTCCTCAGCGGCTTCGCACCGCACGGCGACGCGAGTGTAACTCCCTAGAAACGACTTTTGCACAGTGCGCGCCGAGATCGCTCCCTCGGGCGCCTCGTCCGGCGCGAAGAGGTGAATCGACTCGGGTCGTACCATCAACGTCGGCATCGAACTCGTGTCCCGTGGCGAGTCGCTCGGGACGCCGACCTTCGACCCGTCGGACAACGTGGCGACGCCCGGCTGCCCGTCGAGGGTGATCCCGAAGAAGTTCGACTCGCCGATGAAGTCCGCCACGAAGCGCGACGTCGGGCGGTTGTAGATCTCGGCAGGCGTACCGACCTGCTCGATCCGGCCGGCGTCCATCACGGCCGTCCGGTCGGCCATCGCCATCGCCTCCTCCTGGTCGTGCGTGACGTAGACGAACGTCGTGCCGACCTCGCGGTGGATCTGGGAGAGCTCCACCTGGAGACGCTTGCGCAGCTTCAGGTCGAGCGCCCCGAGCGGCTCGTCGAGCAGGAGGACGGCCGGCCGGCGCACGAGCGCCCTCGCGACGGCGACCCGCTGCTGCTGACCGCCCGAGAGCTGCGCCGGCAGCCGCAGGCTGAACTCCTCCAGGCCCACGAGCTCGAGCGCCTCGTTCGCGCGCTTCCTCGACTCGGCTCTCGGCACGCGGCCCATCTTGAGCCCGAACGCAACGTTGTCCAGCACGGTCATGTGCGGGAACAGCGCGTAGGACTGGAAGACGGTGTTCACGTTCCGCCGGTGCGGCGGCTGCCTGTCGACCCGGCCGCCCTGGATCCAGATCTCGCCGCTCGTCGGCGCGACGAAGCCGCCGATGAGGTTCAGCGTCGTCGTCTTGCCGCAGCCCGAAGGTCCGAGCAGGCAGAAGAACTCGCCGTCCCGGATCTCGAGGTCGAGCGGCCGCAGCGCGAGGTGGGTGCCGTACCGCTTGGAGACGCCCCTGAGCGAGATGCCCGGGGTTCCGGCGGCCGAGCCGGAAACGTCCGCCGTGACACGCGGGGCGGCCGCACCGGCCTCGGTCATGGGGGGCCGGACTGCAGTCCGCCTCCGCGCCGCGCGGCAGGCGGATGGAGCGTGGTCGAGTTGCGCACCGAGGGGCCACGCTGCCAGACTGCGCCGTCCGGTGTCAAGTGGCATGTCACGGGGGATGCTCCGTCTGGGCGTCGCCGGCCTGGGCGGGATCGGCTTCCTCCACGCGCGGAACGTCGACGCGCTGGAGCGAGGGACGCTCGTCGCCGTCGCCTCGGCCCGGCCCGGGCGCGCCGCGGAGGTCGCGGCCCTGCTCGACGCACGGCCCTGCTCGTACGAGGAGCTGCTCGCGGCAGACGATGTGGACGCCGTGGTCGTCGCAGCGCGGTCGGTCGACCACGCCCAGCTCGGCGCCGCCGTTCTGCGGAGCGGCAAGCACCTGTTCCTGGAGAAGCCGGGCGCGACGACGCTGGCGGCGCACGACGCTCTCTGCGCGGCGGCCGCCGAGCACCCCGAGCTCGTCGTGCAAGTCGGTTACCACCGGCGCTACGACCCTTCCTTCGTCGAGCTCCACCGTGCCGTCGCGGGGGGAGCGATCGGCGAGCCGCTGCTCGTGCTCGCGACGAGTCGCGACGTGCGGGCCCCGGAGCCGGAAGCGCCGGAGCCGACCGGCGGCTTCCTCGTCGACATGGCCGTGCACGACTACGACGCCTTCCGCTGGCTCCTCGGCCGCGAGCCGGTCGACGTCTTCGCGGCGCGGCAGGCACACGTCTACCCCGAGCTCGCCGACCTCGGCGACCTCGACAACGCCACGGTCACCGTGCGCTTCGAGGGCGACGGCATCGCGACGACGCACCTCTCGCGCACGGGCGCGTTCGGCCACGACGTCCGGATGGAGGTCGTCGGCAGCGAGGGATCCGCGCTCCTCGGCAACCTGCCCGGCGAGGAAAGCGTGGTGATCCTGACCGGGCGCGACCGGGCGGGCTTCCCGCAGGACTACCAGGCGCGGTTCCGGGAGGCGTATCCGGCCGAGCTCGAGGCATTCGTCGCCGCGTGCCTCGGGGACGGCACGCGCGGGCCCGGTCTGAGCGAGGACCGGCGCGCCCTCGCGATCGGGGTCGCCGCGCGGGCGAGCGCCGTCGACGGCGTCCCGCGGGAGGTCGGCCTCGACTGGCCGTGGATCCTGAACCCGGCCTAGATTCCCTCGACCGTGCGCCGCCGGGGTGAGGGGCCGGTGGGCGACCGTCTCCGGGCGCGGCTCCCTGCGATCAAGCCGCTGCGGACCGGCGTGCTCGTCCTGCTCCTCGCCGCCGCGGCGTCGGTGGTCGTCTACCGCTCGTTCCTCGGCGCACAATGGCGGGCGGCGGAGGTGCTCGCGGTGACGCTGAAAGTGCCCGTGCTGGGGTGGACGACACGCCAGGTGACGGCTGCGCCGCGGGTCGAGGACCAGCAGGTCGCGGGCGTGCCGACGACCGTGTATCGGCCGGGCGGCGGCAGCCGCTGGCCCGCGCTCGTGTTCCTGAACGGGGTAACGGCCCGCGGCCGCCATCACCCGGACGTGGAGCGACTCGCGCGCGCCCTGGCGCGGATCGGGTTCCTCGTGCTCGTGCCCGACCCGCCCGGGCTCGCCCGGGGCGAGGTCACGGAGCAGACGCTCGCGGCCGCGGTCGCGGTCGTCCGCGCCGCCGCCGACCGGCCGGACGCGCGCGGCGGGCGGGTCGGCCTGGTCGGCGTCTCGGTCGGCGGCTCGCTCGGCCTCCTCGCCGCCGAGGAGCCGAGCCTGGCCGAGCGGGTCACCGTCGTGGCGGGAATCGCGCCCTACTCCGATCTCGCCAACGTCGTCCGGCTCGCAACGACCGGCTACACGCTCGAGCAGGGACGGCTCGTCCGCTACGCGGCGCAGAGCTTCATGCCGCTCGTGATCGGGCGCTCGCTCGTCGCGGCGCTGCCGCCGAGCCCCGAGCGCAGCGCGCTGCTCGCGGAGCTGCTGCGCCTGCCCGACGACGCGCCCGACCCGCTCGCGCTGTTCCGCCGCCTGCAGCCCGGGCAGGTCGAGCCGAGCGCGCGCGGGCTGGTCGCGCTGCTCGCCAACCGGAACCCATCGCGGTTCGACGAGCTCTACGCGGCGCTCTCGCCGGAGGAGCGGGCAAGCGTCGAGCGCCTCTCGCCGCTCGCCGGCGCAGGCGCGCTGCGCGCCCCGGTCGAGATCGCCTCGGCGCCGCACGACAAGTACTTCCCGCTCGCGGAGACGCACGCGCTCGCACGCGCCGCCGTCCACACCCGCGTGCGGCTCACGGTCACCTCGACGCTCCACCACGCGATCCCGAGCCTCTCCCTCTCCGACGTCGCCGACCTGTTCCGCTTCGACGGCTGGGTCGTGCGCGTGATCCGCACGGCGCGCCGCTCGTGAGCCGCGCACCGCTCCGGCTCCGCACCAAGCTCCTCTACGCCTCCGACAGCCTCGGCAGCGAGGCGCTGCTCGAGGCCCGGGGCCTGTGGCTGCTCTACTACTACGCGCCGCCGGCGCACGGCAGGACGGCGCCGCTCCTCTCCCTCGCCCTGGCCGGAGCGGTGCTGACGGCGCTGCCGCTCTTCGGCGCGTTCGCCGACCCGCTCGTCGGCTACTGGAGCGATCGCACCTCCTCGCGCCTCGGCCGCCGGCTGCCGTTCATCCTCTGCGCGACGCCCCTGTGGGCGCTGCTCGCGTTCCTGCTCTTCACGCCGCCCCGCCACGCGGGCACCACGGCGATCGCCGCCTACCTCGCCCTCGTGCTCGTGCTCTACTCGCTCGCCAGCATCTCGAGCGGCGGACCCTACGAGTCGCTGCTGCCCGAGATCGCGACCTCGAGCGAGGAGCGAGTGAGCGTGAACGGGCTCAAGGTCTACTTCGGCGCGGCGGGCGGCGCGGTCGGGCTCGTCGGCAGCGGGCTGATCGTCGACCGGTTCGGCTTCCGGGCGATGGCGCTCGTGATCGCCGTGCTCGCGCTCGCCTCGCGGTACGTCGGCATGGCCGGAATCTGGAAACGGGCCAGCCGCACACAGCCGCCGGCGCGCATCCCGCTCCGGCAGGCGCTGCGCGCAGCGCTCTCCAACCGCTCCTTCCTCCTCTACCTGCCCGGCTTCGTCCTCTTCCAGGTCGGCCTGACGATGACCCGCGGCGTGCTGCCCTACTACGTGAAGGCGATCCTCGGCGTCTCGAAGACCGGCACCTGGGTGGCGATCCTCACCGCCGTCCTGATCGGCTCGCTCGTGCTCAGCATCCCAGCCCAGGCACGCTGGGCGCGGAGAACCTCGAAGCGGCGCGCCTTCCGGCGCGCGATGCTCGGCGCGACGCTCGTCTTCCCGCTGCTCGCGTTCGTCGGGCTCGTCCCCGCTGTCCCTGCCCAAGCCCAGATCGTCGTGGTCATGGCGCTCGCCGGCCTGCCGGTCGCAGGCGTCTATCTCTTCCCGGCAACGCTGACCGCCGACATCATCGACTACGACAGCCTCCAGACCGGCTTCCGCCGCGAGGCGACCTACTACCAGCTCCACAGCTTCGTCGAGCAGGTCGCGACCTCCTTCGCACCCGCCCTCCTCGCCGGCCTGCTCCTGCTCGGCGACACCGCCGCCAACCCTCTCGGCATCCGCCTCGTCGGCCCCGTGGCCGCACTGCTCATCCTCGCCGGCTACCTCGTCTTTCGCCGCTACCAGCTTCCCGACGACGTGCTCGCGTCACGCTGACGCGGCACGCAACCTAGGCGAGCGCCCGCACGATCTCGACGAGCCGCGCGACCTCGGCGTCGAGCCCCCGCAGGCCGTCGTCACGCGACGAGCTGCGCGGGTCCGCGTAGGGCGCGACCGTGAAGTCGGGAGTCGGCCGCCCCTCGAAGGCCTCGCCGTCGACGATGCCGTACTCGGTGTACGGCAAGGGCCCCGTCGCCGGCAGGGCGTCGAGCCGCACCCAGTCCGGGTCGATTGCGAGGACGGCCTCCGCCTCGAGCCGGTCGGCGTGACCCGGCCCGCCGGTCTCGAGCGGCAGCCAGACCGACTGGAAGCTCACCGTGGCGGACGTGTCCGTCTCCTCCTCCGCCACCCGGGCGAGCGTTCGCGCCTGGCTCGGCGCACCGTGGCCGTTCGTGATCACGACGAGCCTGAAGTCGTTCGCCTTCAGCCCGCGCACGAGCTCGCGCGCGACGAGGCCGAGCACGCCCTCGTCGACGTAGAGGCTGCGGAGCGGGTGCGCTGGGAAGTCCATCCCCATGATCCGCTCGTCGTCGGCGAAGCCCAGGGCGGCGACCCCTTCCACGACGTACCCGGGCGGGCGAAGCGAGTCAGCGCCGAGGAAGAACGGCGGCAGCACGACGCCGCCCACCTCCGCCGCGACCCGGAGCGAGACCGCGTGTGCGTGCAGCGCGTCCGTTCCGTACGGGAGGTGCGGACCGTGCCACTCGAGCGGCCCGAACGGCACGAACGCGATCGACGACTCGTCGCGCGCCGCCGCGATCTCGGTCGCCGTCATCAGCTCCGCGCGCACCACCACCTACCCGACCGGCCTCGAGCGGAAGCGGGCCACGGTCTCGGGCTGCGCTCGCGTCATGCGCTGGGGCGGCAGGCCGCGAAGGATCCATGCGAGGTCGTCGACGACCATCTCGCCGACGATCGGCCAGATCTCGGGGATGTTCCCGGCGCGGTGCGCGGAGAGCACGGTGTTCGGCGCGCTGCGGGCGCGCTCGTCCGCGGGGATCGGCTCGGCCGGAAAGACGTCCGTCGCGACCTTGATCCGTCCCGACTCCGCCGCCGAGAGCAACGCGTCCCAGTCGACGACCGCTGCGCGGGATGCGAGCACGACGACGCCTCCGGGCTGCATCGCGCCGAACTCGCGCTCCCCGAGCAGGCCCTGGTTCTCGGTCGTCACCGCGGAGAGGATGAAGACGACGCGGCTGCGCGCGAACAGCTCGTCCAGCGCGACGGGCGCCGCGCCGAGCTCGCGGACGACGGCGTCCTGCAGCCACGGGTCGTGCACGAGGATCTCGCCGCCGAAAGGCCGCAGGTGCGGCAGCAGGGCGCGCCCGAGGTTGCCGCACCCGACGAGCCCGAGCGTCTTCCCGGCGAGGAGGAACGAGCCCGCGTTCCTGCCCTCGTCGAGGAGCACCTCCGTCCCGGCTCTGACCTCCGCATCACCGCGCGGGATGTCGCGCGCCGCGGCGAGCGCGAGCCCGAGCGCCATCTCCGCCACCGCCTGGCCGAACACCGGGGAGATCACGAGGACGTAGATGCCGCGTCGGAAGCACTCGTCGTAGTCGACGTTCGGGAGGAAGTTCCCCTCCACGTTGAGCACCGCCCGCAGCTTCGGCGCGCGGTCGAGCCGCGACCTCGGCAGGTCGGTCTGGCCGACGATCGCGACGACGTCGGCGAGCGCCGCGTCCACGTCGGCGTCGGCAACGCGCGGCCCGTCGTGCCATTCGACGTCGCCGAGCGCCTCGAGCCGCGTTCGGGTCTCGCCGGTGAAGATCTGCTCGAGCGTGCGCGGGTAGGGGTCGAGCAGGATCAGGCCCGAGCCGCCGCCCACCGGTCTAGCCTCCCGCGAGCCAGGCGACCGCCTGCGTCCAGAGGCGCGCGTACCCGGGCCAGGCGGCGAACTCCTCGGGACACCAGTGGGGCCCGATGTCCGACGCCCAGGCGAGCGTCCGGCCGGCGCCCGCGTCACGCACCGCGAGCACAGGATCGTCGCCGTGTCTCGCGATCAGCGTCGCATCGTCCTTGAGCCGGAAGCGGTTGTAGCCGAGCAGGAACGGCCACTCGAGGTCGACGCCGTCCGCGATCGGGTGGTCGGGGGCGACGACCTGCGCGCTGAAGCCCTCCGGCACCTCGACCCGGTCGTCCCACGGGTCGATCTCCGCGGGCAGGACGGCCTCGACGGCCGTCCCCCGGTAGCGCGCGCGCCCGTCGATCCCCTGGAAGCTGAAGTAGCCGCCCGCCATCGCGAGCCCGCCTCCGGCCTCGACCCAGTCGCGGAGCACCGTGAGCCGGTTCGGCACGCGCCGCCCGTGCATCCAGGTGTCGGGGTGGAGGAGGAGCGTGTTCGCGCCGATGTCGGAGAGCACGACCGCGTCGTACGCGTCGAGCCCGGCAGGCTCGAACGGGAACCGCTCCGCTGCCTCGTGGACCGGCATGTGGTCGACGGCGACGCCGCCGCCCTCGAGCGCGTCGCGCAAGTAGCCGACCCCGGTGTGGTACGACGCGCTCCCGAAGTGATCCCAGCCCTTGTAGTGGGTCATCGAGCTCACCCACGACTCGCCGACGACCAGAATCCGGGTCATGGCGCCATCTTCACAGACCGGCTAGGAGCGCGCGACCGTCTCCCACCGGCCCGACGCCGACGAGCGATCCATCGCGTCGAGGACGCGCGCCGTCGCCAGGGCCTCGCGGACGCCGGGCTCGCGCTGGACGCCGTCGGCGATGGACTGGAGGAAGAGCGACGCCTCGATCACCTTCAGGTCGTCGTAGCCCATCGCGATCCCGGGGCCCGGCTGGAAGTGCGCGAACGGCGGATGCTCCGGCCCCATGATCACGCGCGAATACCCGGAGTCGCCGTTCTCGAGCGGCAGGTAGACCTGAAGCTCGTTCATGCGCTCGAAGTCCCACCCGACCGCACCCCGCTCGCCGTGCACCTCGAAGACGTAGCGAGCCTGGGGGCCGACCGTCACCCGGCTCGACTCGATCGTCCCCGTGACGCCGGACTCGAACCGGACGAGGCTGATCACGGTGTCCTCGTTCTCGACCGGCGCGAGCTCGCCGCCCTCGACGACGGCGAAGTGCGTTGCCTCCCCCATCGCGAGCACCGGGCGCTCCTCGACCGTCGTCTCCGCGTGCGCGACGAGCCGGTCGACGGGGCCGAGCAGGAACTGGGCCATGTCGACCGCGTGCGACATCAGGTCGCCGAGGATGCCTTGCCCCGCGTAGGCACGGAGGAAGCGCCAGGACAGCGCGCCGTGCGGGTTCGCGGCGTAGCCGGCGATGAACTGCGAGCGGTACTGGTGGACGGCGCCGAGCGCGCCCGACGAGATCAGCCGCGCCGCGTGCTGGACGGCGGGGGCCTGCCGGTAGTTGAAGCCGACCATCGTCCTCACTCCGGCAGCGTCCGCGGCCGCCGCGACGTCGACCGTCTCGGCCAGCGACCGGCCGACGGGCTTCTCGACCCAGAAGTGCTTGCCGGCTGCCGCAGCCGCAAGCCCGACCTCGCGGTGGAGGTGGTTCGGGACGGTGATGCTGACCGCCTCGACGTCGGGATCGGCGATCACCTCGCGCCAGTCGTCCGTCGCGCGCGCGAAGCCGAGCTCGTCGACCGCGCCTCGCCGCCGGTCCTCGCTCTCGTCGGCGGCGACGACGAGCCTCGCCCGTGCTGCGCACTCCGGGAAGTGCTCCCGGACGCGCCTGTACGAGGCGGAGTGAACGCGACCCATCCAGCCCACTCCCACTAGCCCGATCCCGACGTCGCGCGCCACGGTGTGGAGACTAGAGGTCGCTCGGCAGCCGGTACTCGCCGCGTGCGACCGCGACAGCCGAGCCACCGACCTCGACGCGGTCGATCAACCCGCCGCCGCCGTCGGCTCGCGCGAACAGGGTCGACGGCCTGCCGATCTCGACGCCCTGCGTGATCTCGATCTCATCGCCCCAGTCGATCCTGCCGTGACGGGCGAGGTGGCACGCGAGCGGCCCCGCGGCGGAGCCGGTGGCAGGATCCTCGGGAACGCCGACGGCCGGCCCGAACATCCTCGTCTTCCACCTCGACCCGGAACCGGCGAAGCAGTTGACGCCCGTCCCGCCGAGAGCCTCGACCGCCTCGAGGTCGGGGCGCAGTGCAGCCACCGCCGCTTCGGACGGCAGCGCGACGAAGACGTGCTCGGCGCCGTTGTCGTAGCGCTCGACAGGGAGCTCCGACCCCCTGATCCCGAGAGCGGCGAAGACCGGCGCCGGGTCCGCCACCTCCTGGACGGTCGGGATCGGCTGCGCCATCCGGCCGAAGACGAGCCTGCCGCTGGGATCGCGCTCGAGCGCCACCGCCACCGTGCCGCGGCCCGTCTCGAGCTCGATCACCCCGAGCTGCAGCGGCGCGCCGAGCACGAACGCGGTACCGAGGACCGGGTGCCCGGCGAAGGGCATCTCGCTCGTCGGGTTGAAGATCCGGACGCGCGCGTGTCCGCCCGCTTCCGGAGGCAAGACGAAGGTCGTCTCGGAGAAGCCGATCTCGGCGGCGAGTTGCTGCAGCAGGCGCTCGGGGATCTCGCGCGCGTCCGTGAAGACCGCGAGCTGGTTGCCGGCGAGCGGCACGTCGGTGAAGACGTCGACGAAGACGTAGCGGAAGCCCGCCATGCCGCGACCCTATCGGTTCAACGGCGCTGGTCTCGCTCCGACCGACTCTCTCCCGAGCGGTAGACCTGCCCTGCGCCCCAGGAGCTCTTCTGGCTCATCCGGTCGTCCGTCATGTGCTCGCGGATCCGCTTCGAAGCAGCGAGCTGTGCCATCTCCTCGGGCGTCAACTTCCGGAACCCCAAGAGGCGTGCAAGACGCTCGCGAAGACCCATCAGTACAGCGTACGCCTCGGCTTCGACCGGACGGGAGCCGGCGTGTGCTCCACGCCGACAGCCGGATCGGACTCGACCCACTTCCGGTGGTGATCGCGGGCCCAGTCCTCGCGGACGTCGCCGAGGGTCATCCCGCGCAGCGCGTGCCGCGTCGTCGGGTGGATCACCGCGAGATAGAGATGGCCCGACACGAGGATCAGCGAGATGTACATCAGCCAGTCGTGGACGGCGACCGCGCCGTCGAGCCGGTAGGCGGTGTTGCGCTCGCCGAGCCAGAGGAAGAAGCCCGACACGGCGAAGAGGACGGCGAACGCCGCGGTCACGATCGCGTTCACCTTCTGGCCTGCGTTGAACCGGCCCTGCGGGACGCGAGCGCCGAACAGCCACCGCCGGTCGTCGCGGTCGATCGTCTCGATCTCGCGCCACGAGGCCCAGAGCGCACGCTTGTTCCCGTAGATCACGAGCAGGAGCAGCGCGACGGCCCACGCAACGGCCGTCCAGATGTGGATGTTCTTGATCAGGTTGCGCCGGCTGATCCAGGTCGAGAGGGCCGGGACGTAGAGGACGAGCCCGGAGGCGAGCAGTGCGAAGAACGCGGTCGCGTGGGTCCAGTGGACCAGTCGCTCGGTCAGGGTGAAGCGCCGGACGAAGCCGGGCTTCGACTGCTCAGCTGGCAGAGCCATAGCCGTTCGACCTGCCGATCCAGGCGTCCACGTCGTACCCGTGGTTCTCCCAGAAGCCCGCCACCGGGTGCGGGAGCAGCTCCATCCGCACCACCCACTTGACGCTCTTGTACCCGTACATGTCGGGGATCACGAGCCGGATCGGAGCGCCGTGCGGGCGCGGCAGCGGCCGCCCGTCCATCTCGTAGGCGAGCATCACGTCGGGCAGCCGCGCCTGGTCGAGCGTGAGCGAGTCGTTGTAGCCGGGCTCCGCCGACGTGAAACGGATCGCCGTCGCGGCGGGGTGCGGTTGCACGACGTCGAGCACGTCCTGGATCCTGACGCCGCCCCAGTGGACGTTGTTGACGACCCACCCCGTCACGCAGTGGAAGGTCGAGACCTGCTCGGCACGGGGCAGCGCGTGCAGGTCGGCGAGCGTGAAGGTGTGAGGCTCGGCGACGAGCCCGCTCACCTCGAGCCGGTAGGAGGCGGGCTGGAGGTTCGGCATCGAGTCGCCGATCGTGTAGATCCGCCAACCCCTCGTCGGGATGATCGCCTGGATCTGCTGCGGCACGACCCGGCCGACGAAGTCCTGCGCCCGTCGACCGTAGAAGAGCCCGGCTGCGCCGACCCCGAGGAGTCCCAGGAAGCCGGCGCGGCCGATGAGGCGATCGTTCACGTGGTTCTCAGCCGACCATCACGGTGATGGTCTTCGACGGATGCGTGCCCTTCACGGGCGAATGGTCGTCGTTCGCGAGTGCGACATAGATCTTGTAGTCGCCCTTCTTCAGCTTCGTCGTGGTGCCCTTCGTCGGATTGGCCGAGTACGTGTTGTACTTGCCGTCGACGTAGATGTGCCAGTGACCGCCGTCGGGCTTGTTCGTCTTCTTGCCGACGAGCGCCGGGTACATCTTCCAGTCGTGGATCTTGACGAACACGGTGACGGTGTCGTTCTTGTTCACCTTGAAGCTCGTGATCGAGATGTCCCGCATCATGCTCGCCTGGGAGCGGGTGGCGGCCTCGCCGGCCGCGACGAGCCCGAGCGCGGCGACGAGCGTGACGAGTACGAGAGCGAGTGCCTTGCGCAAGCCTCTCCTCCTGAGTTCGCGGCGGCGCACTGTGCGCCGCCTGCGCTCCTGTTGTAGAGGTCACGTCTTACGCCGGTCTTACGCGGCGGTTAGCCGTCCGTTACCGGTTTCGCCATCCGTATCCTGCCGCCGTGACCGCGATCTCGGTGCGACAGCTGCGGAAGGCCTACAGGGGCGTCGAGGCGGTGCGCGGAATCGACTTCGCCGTCGAGGAGGGAGAGGTGTTCGGTCTCCTCGGGCCGAACGGCGCCGGCAAGACGACGACGGTCGAGATCCTCGAGGGCTACCGGGAGCGCGACGGCGGAGACGTCGACGTGCTGGGGCACGACCCACAGCGCACCGGCCCGGCGTTCCGTGAGCGGATCGGCGTCGTGCTCCAGCAGTCGGAGCTCTGGCCGAACCTGACCGTGCGCGAGATCCACCGCGCGTTCGCGGGCTACTACGCCCAGCCTCGGGACGTCGACGAGGTGATCGAGATCGTCGGCCTCGGCGAGAAGTCGGGTGCGCGCGTGAAGACGCTCTCGGGCGGGCAGAAGCGGCGCCTCGACTTCGGCGTCGCGCTCGTCGGCGACCCCGACCTCGTCTTCCTCGACGAGCCGACCACGGGCTTCGACCCGGCGGCCCGCCGCTCGGCGTGGGAGATGATCCGCTCGCTCCGCGCGCTCGGCAAGACGATCGTCCTCACGACGCACTACCTCGACGAGGCCCAGCAGCTCGCCGACCGGGTGGCCGTGATCCGGGCCGGCCGGATCATCCGGATCGGGACGCCGGCCGAGCTGATCGGCGGCAGTGCGACGGCGGAGATCCGCTACCGCTCGCAGGGCGAGGAGACGGTGATCGAGACCGAGACGCCCACGCGCGTGCTCGCCGAGCTGACCGCGAAGGCGGTGGCCGACGGGATCGAGCTGGAAGGGCTCGAGGTGCGGCGGCCGACGCTCGAGGACGTCTACCTCGAGCTCGTCGAGGACGAGCAGCCCGGCGACTAGCGTGCGCTACTTCCTCCACCAGCTCCGGCTCGAGCAGAAGGTCTTCTGGCGCAACCGCGAGTCGGCGATCTTCATCTTCATCTTCCCGATCCTGCTCTTCCTGCTGCTCGGGTCGGTCTACACCGGGAAGATCGCGGTGCACGGCGCGGGCTACAAGGCGGCGAGCGTGCTGCTCACCGGCATGATCGGGTACGGGGTCGCGAACACCGCGTTCTCCGGGATCGCGATTGCCGTGGTGATCCGGCGCGAGGCCGGAGTGCTGAAGCGGCTCCGATCGACGCCGCTGCCGCCGATCGCGTACCTCGCCTCCGTGCTCGCGTCGACGCTGGTCGTCTTCGTGCTGCAGACCGTGACGTTGTTCGCGATCGGCCGCCTCCTCTTCTCGACGCCGCTGCCGGCTCTCGACCAGCTCGTCTCGCTCGTGTTCGCCGTCCTGCTCGGCGTCGCCGCGTTCGCAGGGATGGGCCTCGCGGCCGCAGCGCTCATCCGCTCGTCCGAGGGCGCCTCTGCGATCGTGACGGTGATCGTCCTGCCCATGGCGTTCCTCTCGGGCTCGTTCGGCTCGACGCGGCGCTACCCGGCATTCCTCCGCGTGATCGGCGACGTGCTGCCCCTCAAGCACTTCCTCGATCTCCTCCAGTGGATCTTCCTCGCCGGCGACCGCTTCTGGCAGTGCCCGGGCGCGATCGCCGTCGTCGCGGCGTGGGGCATCGTCGGCGCGATCGTCGCCGTGCGCTACTTCGGCTGGGAGCCGCGCGAACGCTGACATGTGGTTCGGCCACACGGAGGAGATCTGGCTCGAATTCCCGGAGCTCGTCCCCGGCGCGCTCGTCGCGGACCGGATCACGAACGAGCCGACCGTCGCCGGGCGCGTGGCACGCTACGCCGAGATCGCAACGACGCGCCTCGCCGCCGGCTCGGAGTCGGAACTGCCCGAGATCCAGGCGTGGCGACGTGTCTACCGCCGGATGGGGCTCGAGCCGACCCGGTACCGCTGCGCCTCCGAGGCCCTGCTCCGACGCTTCAGGAAGGAGGGATCGCTGCCCGAGCTCCATCCGCTGATCGACGTGTGCAACGCCGTCTCGCTCGCCTTCGCGATTCCGATCGCCGTGTTCGACGTCTCCAAGGTCGCCGACTTCCTCGAGGTGCGACGCGCGGCGGGAACCGAGAGCTACCTCGCGTTCTCGGGCGAGGTCGAGACGCCGGCGCCGCGTGAGGTGATCTTCGCCGACTCCGCCGGTCGCGCGCACGCCCGCCGCTGGACGAATCGGCAGAGCGCAACATCGGCCGTTCGCGACGACAGCGACCGGGTGCTGATCGTCGCCGAGGCGGTGCACGACTCCGCGCCAGCCGACGTTCGGACGCTCCTCGAGGCGCTCGCCAGCGAGATCGAGTCGGCCTGGTCGACGAGGACTCGGTACGGAATCCTGACCGCCGCCGCACCGCGGTTCGACCTCTGACTCGACTGCGAAGTCACGTGGGTCGCAGGCAGAGCGCCGCGTAGTCCAGGTACGGCACGGGGTTGTACGTGACGCACCCGATCCGCTTCGAGACCAGGAAGTAGGCGGCCGGGTTCGCGAAGGGCACCGCCGGGGCCAGGTCGCGCATGACCTCGACGTCGAGCCTGCCGAAGGCGGCGTACCGCGCCGGGGCGGGGAGAGCCGAGGGAGCCGCGAGCTCCTCGTCGACCGCCGGGTCGTGGAGCCAGGAGAGATTCGTGTCGCCGCGGTGGTCGCTGCCGAGGAACCACGGGAGGTAGAAGTCCGGGTCGTCGTAGTTGCCCGTCCAGCCTTCGGGCACGATGTCCTAGCCCGTGTCGCTCTCCTTGGCCTTCTGGTACACGAGCGGGCCGGCGAAGTACCGGACGTCGAGGTGGATCCCGATCTGCTCGAGGTCGAACGAGAGGATCTCGGCGATCAGGTGCCAGCGCGGAGTGTCGCTCGCGTACATCACGGCCCGGCCGGTTCTCAGGTGACCGCGCGCGAGCGCCCGCGCCCGAGCCAGGTCGGGGCCACGCAGGGGGTAGAGATGCGCGTCGGGATTTGCTACTTCATGCACGTGTAGACTCGGGGCATGCGCGAGCATTCGCGGCTGGTCTACCTTGCCCTTGCAGGGATCGCGGCGGCCGTAGTGCTGGCGGCAGCGGGCATCTTGTTGACGGCCGAGCTAGATGCGGGCAATGCGCACGAGAAGTTCGAATGGCATTGGTGGGCGACTGGCATCGCAATCATTGGGGGCGCAGCTTTTCTCTATCTCGGCTACGTCGTGCTCGGATTCACGACCCGTCTATGGACACTTCCGGAGATCAAGGAAGGTCCTTCCTACTGGCAGCAATTTACTCTGGACCGTCGCACGAGGCGCGCGCGGAAAGAACAACACGAAAGACGCCGGGAGAACACTCTCCGGGAACTAGAAGGCCGGCTGGCTTGGTTTGAGCAGTTGCTCCGCGCGGCTGAGGAAAGCGGGAACTACTGGAGACGATCCGAATTCGATCCGCATTCCCAAACGCACGGATGGATTGGAGCCAGGCTGACGCTTCAACAGGACGACGACCTAGCTGTCCCTGTGGAAGCAAGTGATCTGGCATTTGCAGAGATCGACCGTGTGGCTGCGATTGCATTCCAACTCGACGCTGGCCCGGTCAACACCGACCACCGTCTCGGCGATGCTCTCCAGGCGATACGGACCGCTCAGATTGAGCTCAGGAACGTGCAGCCGTGAGTTCTCTATATGTCAAGTTCTCGCTATCGATCAGTCGGACGAGCGTGTCGCGGAAGAGGTACGGGTTGTCGCGGTTATTGAAGCGGAACTCGAACTCCTGCAAGTACGCGGGCAGATGCTTCTTGGAGACCTTGTGGTAGCTCCCAATCACCGCGCGGTCGAAGAGGCTCCAGGCGGACTCGACGGTGTTCGTGTGACCGTCGCCTCGCACCCACTCGTCAGCGGAGTGGTTGACGTATTCGTGCCGCGTGTTCTCGTCGGCGACGCCTCGATAGCTCCGGTGGGAGTCCGTGTAGATCGCCTCGGCATCATCGGCGACGTGCTCGCGGAGGAACCCGTGGACGGTCTCCTGATCGGAGTTGGGAGCGACGCGGACGCGGAGCTTGCCTCCGCGCTCGATTGCGCCGAGAACGGTCGTCTTGTTGTCGTAGCGGTGCTTGGAGCGTTCGCTGCGCGATGCGTATGGCCGGCGGTTCTTGCCGCCAATGTAGGTCTCGTCGGCCTCCACAACGCCGCTCAGCTGCTCGCCCGACTCGTCCACCATCGCCGCCCTGATTCGGTGGCAGAGGTACCAGGCGGTCTTCTGCGCAACGCCGAGCGTCCGTTTCAACTGGAGGGCGCTCATGCCCTTCTTGGCCTCGCAGAGCAGGTAGACCGCAGCGAACCACTTGGTCAGCGGCAGATGGGAGTCGTGGAAGATCGTCCCGGTCGTGACCGAGAAGCGGTGGCGGCAGGCGTTGCAGTCAAGCTGCTTGCGCGTCTTGATCCTCGAGATGCTTGTCGAGTCGCACTTCGGGCAGCGCACGCCGTGCGGCCAGCGCAAGTGCTCCAGGTAGTCGCGGCACGCCTCGTCGGTCCCGTACTCCTTGAACAAGCGAACGATGTCTAGCTGCTCTGCCACCTAACCCTCCATGCCAAGACGACGCAAACACCCGATCGAATGGACGACCGAAGAGGCGCTCCAAAAACTCTTCCACCCGGAGGTCGGCAAGCACCTGAAACGAGCGGTGAAAGAGACACAAGAGAAGTCTGAGAAGTCCACTAAACACAAGGATACGCCTTGAATCGCCGTGCGTCAAGTAGCCAATCCCGATGCGCGTCGATGAACCCGGGGACGCCCGGCGGTAGCAGCTGGTCGGTTCGCTTGACGCCGAGGTAGCCGAACGCGGCAGCGAGGGCGTGGCGGTCGACCGCGAAGTTGACGGCCCGGCGCAGGCTCGGGTTGCCGGCGAAGATGCCGTGCGGTGCTCGGCGATCGCGTCCGGCCACGCCTATCCGAGCCGCTTGGCCAGGCGAGTCGACCCCTCGATGTCCGTGAACAGGAAGGTGACGGTCCCCGTCGGGAGCGCGCGCGGCGAGCCCACGCGCAGGTCCTACCAGCCTGTGCAGCCGGATGTCACGCCGCAGCAGGGGTCAGCCGGTGTTCCGAAGCGCGGCCGCGATACCGGCGATCGAGCGGAGGAGCGGCCGCAGCGCCGCCTCGTCGCCTGCCCGGTGGGCAGCGATCAGCTCGACCTGGATCGCGTTCATCGGGTCGACGTAGGGGTTGCGCAGCTCGATCGACCGCTGGACGAGCGGCTGGCGGTCGAGCAGCCGACTCGCCTCCGCGATCAGCAGCACCGCCTCGACCGCGCGGTCGTGCTCCGCGGCGATCGGGCGCCAGTAGCGCTCCGGCTCCAGCTCGGGAGGCACGAGCGCGAGGTACCCCTCGGCGATCTCGAGGCTCGACTTCGCGAGCGTCATCTCGAGGTTCTCGAGCAGCGCGCGGAAGAACGGCCAGCCGCGATAGAGGCGCCGCAGCCGCCGCAGCTCGGCTCCGGTCAGCCCGTGCTCGTGGAGCGCGCTTCCGGCTCCGTACCAGGCGGGGAGGAGGCAGCGGTTCTGCGTCCACGAGAACACCCACGGAATCGCGCGGAGCCCCGTCAGCTCGTCGCTCTCCGCCGACTCGGGCCGAACGACCGGGCGCGACCCCAGCGGCAGCAGCGCGAGCTCCCGGATCGGTGTGAACGACCGGAAGAACGCGGGGAAGCCGCCGTCCTCCCAGACGAGCTCCCGGTACGTCGCGTGGGCGGTCGCGGAGAGGACTTCCATCGCGTAGCGGGCGCCGCGCGGCGGCGCGATCACGCCGGCCTCGCGCGGGAAGGCCGTCAGCAGCGTCGCTGCGACGGACGCCTCCAGGTTCCGCTCCGCGAGACCGGGGAGCCCGTACTTGAACGAGATCGTCTCGCCCTGCTCGGTGAGCTTGAGGCGGCCCGCGATCGCTCCGGGCGGCTGCGCGAGGATCGCGGAGTAGCCAGGCCCGCCGCCGCGGCCGGCAGCGCCGCCGCGGCCCTGGAAGAGGGTCAGCTCGACGTCGCGCTCGCGCGCGAGGGCGACGAGCTCCTCCTGCGCGCGGTAGATCTCCCACGCGGCCGTGAACGCACCGCCGTCCTTGCCGGAGTCCGAGTAGCCGACCATCACCTCGAGCTCGGCGCGGGGACTGCGGTCGAGCAGCTCGGCGACGAGGGAGCGAGCGCTCCGCAGGTCGGCGATCGTCTCGAGCAGCGGCACGCCGTCGAGCTCGAGCCCGGCCTCCGCCGCCAGCTCCTCGGCGCGGAGGACGTCGTCCGCGCTTCGGGTCATCGAGACGATCAGCCGCCCGAGCGCGCGAGGCCCGTGCCGCTGCCGTGCTCGCGCCGCAGCGACGAGCGCGGCGCGGATCCGCTCCCCCGGCTCCCGGACCTCGCCGGCATGGACGCGGATGTCGAGGGCGCCGAAGTGGAGGCCGAAGACCTCTGCCCGGACGATCAGATCGGCGAGCCCGCCGTCCGCGATCCGGTCGCCACGGTGCGCCCGCAGCACGCCGTCGAGGCGGCGGAGGTCGGCGAGCAGGTCGTCTCCGTCCGCGTACTCGTCGTCCGCGAGCAACCCCCAGATCCGGACTAGCTCGGCGCGGTACGGCTCGGCCGCGTCGCCGCCGAGCCCTTCGACCGAGCCCACGATGCCGGCCGCCATCCCCCAGGCCTCGCCCAGACTCCGGATCTCCGCGCGATACAGGTCACGCGCGAGCAGCCGGGCCCGTTCGAGCGCCTCGTCGATCGTCTCCGCGCCGGCACCGGGGTTGCCGTCCATGTCCCCGCCGATCCAGGTACCGAAGCGGAGCGGCACGCGCGCTCCCGGCAGC
>Ga0187779_10000403_pt1 | contig 29603 bp, 34 predicted proteins | sample 1015_Q2_SP10_10__FD_132435 | JGI IMG/M metagenome (GOLD analysis project Ga0187779, IMG submission 132435) | Tropical peat soil microbial communities from peatlands in Department of Meta, Colombia - 1015_Q2_SP10_10_MG | ecosystem: Environmental > Terrestrial > Soil > Wetlands > Peat | place... | reverse complement strand
TTCGAAGGCTTGTTGCTATTGGCCGTAAGCGGGCGCGGCACAAGATCCTTGGCGGTTTCAAACTTGCGGATCAGCCGCTGCATGTTGTCGACATAGGGCGCGCCTTCTTCGGTGTAGCGCGCAAAGCGGTCGCGCGACGTGCCGCGCGTGAAGAACGAGCCCTTGGTGGGGTGCGTGCCGGGATATGTCCGGTAAGGAATGCCATCGCCGTCGACATCAAGATAGCGGCCAAACTCCTTGCCGGCGTCGAGCTGAGCTGCGGTCATCACCTTGCCGCGGTCATATTTGCGCGTGTCGTCCCAGGCGAGTGGTTTGGAAAGGTGATGGTTCATGCCGATATCGAGATCGAGCATGACGAAAATCGGCGTCTGGAGCCGGTCGGCAAGATCGAAAGCCTGCGCGCCGAATTCGAAGGATTCCGACGGATCCTCCGGGAACAGCAGCACGTGCTTGGTGTCGCCGTGCGAGGCGTAGGCGCAGGAAGTGATGTCGCACTGCTGTGTCCGCGTGGGCATGCCTGTCGAGGGCCCCGCGCGCTGCACGTCGAACAAAACCGCTGGGATTTCAGCGAAATAAGCCAGTCCGATGAACTCCTGCATCAGCGAAATGCCGGGGCCAGACGTTGCCGTGAAGGAGCGCGCGCCGTTCCACGCCGCACCGATGACAATACCGATCGAAGAAAGCTCGTCCTCGGCCTGAATGATCGCATACTTCGCCTGCTTGGTGTCGGTGTCGACGCGCAACTTGGCGCAGTGACGCGTGAACGCATCGGCGAGCGATGAGGACGGTGTGATTGGGTACCACGCGCAGACCGTCGCGCCGCCATAGACGGCACCAAGGGCCGCCGCGGAATTGCCTTCGATGAAAATACGGTCGCCCACGGCATTTGCGCGCTTCAGCTTGATGCCGAGCGGGCACTGCAAATTCAGGATTGCGTAGTCGCGTCCGATATGAAGCGCCTTGATATTGGGCTCGATCAGCTTGTCTTTGCCCTTGTACTGCTCGCCAATCAGCTGTTCGACGACCCTCACATCGAGCTCGAGCAACGCGGTCAGCACGCCAATATAAATGATGTTCTTGAACAGCTGCCGCTGGCGCGGATCCGTATATTCGCGATTGCAGATCGCAGTCAGCGGCACGCCGATGACGGTGATGTCCTCGCGAAACTTCGACGGCGGCAACGGCTTGGTGGAATCGTAAAACAGATAGCCGCCCGGCTCGATAGCGGCGATATCGCGGTCAAAAGTCTGCGGATTCATCGCCACCATCAGGTCGGTGCCGCCCCGGGCGCCTAAATGGCCTGCCTCGGAGACGCGCACTTCGTACCATGTTGGCAATCCCTGAATATTCGATGGGAAGATGTTGCGCGGCGCGACCGGCACGCCCATGCGCATGACTGCCCGCGCAAACATCTCGTTTGCGCTCGCAGAACCCGAGCCGTTGACGTTGGCGAAACGAACGACGAAATCGTTTACGCGGCTGATCGGCGTGACGGTCGGCATGAGTTTCCTGCGTGAGTCATGTCCAGTAAGAACTTCTGCATGTCCCAAGCACCGGTTGGGCAGCGCTCGGCGCACAGGCCGCAATGCAGACAGACGTCCTCGTCCTTGACCATGACGCGGCCCGTCTTGAGCTCATTCTGGACATACAGATCTTGCGTGAGATTGAGCGCTGGTGCGTTCAGCCGCTTGCGCAAGTCGGCTTCTTCGCCATTTTCGGTAAATGTGATGCAGTCCATCGGGCAGATATCGACGCAAGCGTCGCATTCGATGCAGAGCTGTGACGAAAATATGGTTTGTACGTCGCAATTCAGACAGCGGCCGGCCTCTGCAAAAGCGAGCTTGTCGTCGAAGCCGAGTTCGACCTCGGCCTTTATATCCTTGAGCGCCACGACTTTGTCGCGGTGCGGTACCTTGTAGCGCTTATCGAGAGTAATCTCGTTGTCGTAGCTCCATTCGTGGATGCCCATTTTCTGGCTCATTATCTCGACCGCGGGAGCAGGGCGGTCGGTGATGTCTTCGCCATTGAGCAATTTGTCGATCGAGACGGCGGCCTCGTGGCCATGCGCAACCGCCCAGATAATATTCTTCGGACCGAAAGCCGCATCGCCGCCGAAGAACACTTTCGGATGCGTCGAAGCCATGGTCGTGGTATCGACTTTGGGCATATTCCACTGGTCAAATTCGATACCGATGTCGCGTTCGATCCATGGAAAGGCATTTTCCTGGCCGACGGCCACGAGCACATCGTCGCAGGGGAAATGCTGGTCGGGCTCGCCAGCCGGAATGAGCTTGCGGCGGCCTTTGGCATCGTATTCGGCTTTCACTTTTTCGAATGTGATGCCGCTGAGCTTGCCATTTTCGTGAGTGAATTCCTTCGGCACGAGATAGTTATGGATCGGAATCCCCTCGTGCATGGCGTCTTCTTTTTCCCACGGTGACGCCTTCATTTCCTCGAAACCGGAACGCACAACCACGTCCACCTGATCGCCGCCAAGCCTGCGGGCGGAACGGCAGCAATCCATGGCGGTATTGCCGCCCCCGAGCACGACCACACGCTTGCCGATCTTTGAGATATGGCCAAACGAAACCGACGACAACCAGTCAATTCCGATGTGGATGTTCTTGGCGGCTTCCTTGCGGCCCGGAATATCCAGATCGCGGCCGCGCGGCGCCCCCGAGCCGACGAAGACCGCATCCCAGCCTTCCGCCAGCAGAGCCTTGAGGCTGTCTATGCGTTTACCGCTGCGGAATTCGACGCCCAGATCGAGGATGTAGCCGCATTCCTCGTCAATGACGGAGTCTGGCAGACGGAATTTAGGGATTTGGGTGCGGATCATGCCGCCGGCTTTGGGGTCTTGGTCAAAAACCACGCAGCTGTAGCCAAGGGGGGCAAGATCGCGGGCAACGGTGAGGGAGGCCGGGCCGCCGCCGACCAGGGCGATACGCTTGCCGTTCTTCTTCGTTGCCGGTTTTGGCAGGCGCCCACGAATGTCGTCTTTGTAGTCCGCCGCCACTCTTTTCAGGCGGCAGATCGCCACCGGTTCCTTCTCGACACGCGTACGCCGGCACGCCGGCTCACACGGACGGTCGCAAGTGCGCCCTAGGATCCCCGGGAACACGTTCGACCGCCAATTGATCATGTAGGCATCTGAGTAGCGGCCATGGGCGATCAGGCGGATGTATTCGGGAACTGGAGTGTGCGCAGGGCAAGCCCACTGGCAATCCACGACCTTGTGGAAGTAGTCGGGCGCAGAAATGTTGGTATTTTTCATCGACTCCTCGAAACGCGCCCCGCTACTCGGCAGTACTCAAACGGTGCCGCGTCTTCAGCCCTGGCGGGCCCGCTCTGCCTCGGTCGGCCTTGTTTTCCGGCACGAATCCGAGGGCGGATAATATGGGGTACGACCCCGCAAGGCTACTTATCCTTCCGTCATGACCAGGGCCTATCAACCACAACACTGCGTGAAGCTTTTCGCTCCCTGAAAGCGGCGTCAACATGACCCTTGAGGGGTAATTTGAGGCACCCTAGTGCTTCCGCCGGTTGGCTGGTTAATTGGGCCGCGCGCGGCCACATCAGTTCCATTGTTGCGGCGCACAATCGCTAGTTCTGATGCGCGACCTGTTTACCGAGATCTTTGAAAACCAGCCGCTCGACCCCACCGAGGCGGCTCGCAAAGGCGTTCGCCCGAATTTGCGCAAGCGTTTCTATCGGCGCGCGCATATAGGCGAAGATGGCGCCATCTTGTTGGACGGAAAATCTGTGCGAACGCCTGCGCGCCGGACCCTTGCAGCCCCGACGCAAACTCTGGCCGAGCATCTCGCGGTCGAATGGAATGCACAGACCGACGTGATTGACCCGGCGCGCATGCCGCTGACGCGCCTCGCCAATGCGGTGATTGATGCGGTCAGCGACGCCCCGCAGCCTGTTGCTGACGAGATCGCAAGATATCTCGCCTCCGATTTGCTATTTTATCGCGCCGAAGCGCCGGGAGGACTTGTCGACAAGCAATCGCGTGGTTGGGACCCGGTGGTGAACTGGGTGCGCGAAGCATTCGGTGTGCGTTTCGTGATGGCGCAAGGCATTATGCACGTGACACAGCCACGCGAAGCCGTTGCCACCGTGCGGGCGGCAATATCGACGAATCCGTGGGTGCTCGGTGCAATGTCGTCGGTTACGACTTTAACCGGCTCCGCCCTTCTTGCGATAGCACTTGCCCGTGGGGCGCTAGACCCAGAAGCGGCCTGGGTGGCCGCGCACGTTGATGAGGATTGGCAAATGTCGCAGTGGGGCCGCGACGAGCTCGCACTCGAACGGCGGGCCTACCGCCGATCTGAATTCGATGCCGCGGTGACTGTGCTGATTTCAGTGCCCGCTTGAATCCGGCTTACGGCTCGCTTCGTAGAGAAACCAGACGCGCCTTTCCGCATCGTCGATGAAGGTTTCGAGCAGGCTTGCGGTTGCAACGTCATTGTGTTCGTCGCACACGTCGTGAGCTTCGCGCATCGCCGCGACTACACGCTGGTTATCGTCGCGCAGCTCCGCCAGCATGTCCGACGGCTCTACATATTGCGCATCGTTGTCGTCCAGTCGTTGATGACGCGAAATGTCGCCGATTGAGCGCAGCGTCGGCTGCCCGATTTTGCGCACGCGCTCGGCGATGACGTCGGTCGTGGCAAAAATCTGTTCGGATTGCTCATCGAGCATCAGGTGGTAGTCGCGGAAATGCGGGCCACTGACGTGCCAATGGAAATTTTTGGTCTTCAGATAGAGCGCGAACGTGTCGGCGAGGATGGCATTCAGCGCTGCGGCAATGTCCTTAGCCGCATTGGTGCCCAGATCAGTTGGGGTGGCAAGGCGCGGTGAGCCGTTACGAGGCGTGGCATGATTCATGGCGGCGTCCTTTGGGAGAGGGCTACAGGGGTATCCCGCGAAACGGCCAAGCCTACCCTATAGTTCCATCGTTCAGGAGCTCAATTTCTGATCACGCCCTACACGGCCGAGATGCGTGAAACCGAAGCCCGCCGCATATTTAAGGCCGTAGCCGAGTAGTCGATCAAAGCCGATGTGAGCGATCCAGATTAAGGCAAGTGGCATAAGATTGAAGGCCGGCAGCAGCAGACCGGCGCTTGCGAGCAGCAGCGGGCCGACCAGTGTATGCGCGGCGTTGTAAATGACAGCTCCGGTACTGGCGCCCCCGAGGTAGCCGAGCAGGCTGACATCCGGCGCCAGAAAAAGGATCGCAAATAGCCACCACGATTCACCGACGTCTGCATGACGGCGACGACCAGCAGCGCAGCGCCTTCCGCGCGCAAAACGATCCGCGGTACGCCATCAACAGCAGGCGGGTTCACGCAGCGCTCTCCGGTTTCGTTTCGCCCGCCTCACGCTTTTTCGCCTCCAATTCGGTGGCCATGGCTTCCGCCGCCTTGGCCTCTTCTTCGCGGCCGAGCGACCGCAAAAGGCTGGCGCGCGCCTCGTGCATCTTCGCGAGATCTCCCCTGATCTCGATCGCCTTGTCGACGCTGGCAAGCGCTTCGTCAAACCGCGAAAGGTTTTTCAGTGACAGGGCGCGGCCAAGATAGGCTTCGGCCATCTGGGGTTCGAGTGCGATGGCACGGTCGAAGGAGACGAGCGCTTCGTCATGACGCCCGACGTCCGAAAGCGCGTGGGCGCGATTGCAATGTGTCACGCAGAAATCCGGATCCAGCGCAATCGATTTATCATAGCTTGCAATGGCCTCCTCAAACCGGCCCATGCCGTGCAGCGTCGAACCACGGTTGAGCCAGTCCCCAGGCGAGTTCTCGTTGAGTGCCAATGGACGATCGAAGCTCGACAAAGCCTCCGCGTGGCGGCCAAGTTCGCTTAGCATGTTGGCCCGATTGCCGTATGCGTCGGCGAAATTGACATCGCATTCAATTGCATTGTCGAAACTCTCGAGCGCGTCCGTGATCTTGTCCATCCGGCGCAGTGCCTGGCCAATCAGATTGTGCGCGCGTGCTTGTTTCGGCTGGTACGCCAGCGATCTGCGGGCAAGATCGATGCCCTGCTGGAACTGGCCCTCGTGGCAGGCCACCACCGCGACGTAGTACAGCGCATCGACGTTCTTAGGGTTGTTGCGCAGGACCTCGGTATAGCGGTCCATTGCCAGCGATAGCTGGCCCGCCCGATGATGGGTAAGGCCCTGCTGAATAAGCTCGGCGGCGGTCTGCGGCTGGTTCATGGGCGCTTGTAAGCAGGGATTTGTAACGCTGCCAAGCCTGTCTTGCTGTTTTCAATGTGCTATCCCTGCGGGTGGCAGGATTCCCGGCGGGCAGGGCAGCACGACCATGAAAGACATCCTCGACAAACTCGAGAAGCGGCGCGAGGAGGCCCGCCTCGGTGGCGGCAACGCCCGCATCGAGACCCAGCATAAACGCGGCAAACTGACCGCCCGCGAACGCATCGAGCTTCTGCTCGACAAGGGCTCGTTCGAGGAATTCGACATGTTCGTCGAACATCGCTCCAACGAATTTGGCATGGAGAAGGCCAAGATTCCCGGCGACGGCGTTGTCACCGGCTGGGGCACGGTCAATGGCCGCGCGGTCTACCTGTTCTCCAAGGACTTCACCGTGTTCGGGGGATCGCTTTCGGAAGCACACGCGCAAAAGATGATCAAGGTGCAGGACATGGCGATGCGGGCGCGATGCCCGATTATCGGCCTCTTCGATGCCGGCGGTGCGCGGATTCAGGAGGGCGTCGCCGCGCTCGGCGGCTATGGCGAAGTTTTCAAGCGTAACGTGCTTGCCTCAGGCGTCATTCCGCAGATCAGCGTGATCATGGGTCCTTGCGCGGGCGGCGACGTCTATTCGCCGGCGATGACCGATTTCATCTTCATGGTTCGCGACACATCCTACATGTTTGTCACCGGGCCGGACGTGGTGAAGACCGTAACCAATGAAGTCGTCACCGCCGAGGAACTGGGCGGCGCTTCGGTTCACACGACCAAGTCTGGCGTCTCCGACGGCGCGTTCGAGAACGATGTCGAGTGCCTGTTGCAGATGCGGCGGCTGATCGACTTTCTGCCATCGAACAATGAAAGCGGCGTGCCGGAATGGCCGGCCTATGATGAATCCGACCGCGTCGATGAATCGCTCGATACGCTCATTCCCGACAATCCGAACAAGCCTTATGACATCAAGGAACTGATCCTGAAGGTGGCGGACGAGGGCGATTTTTTCGAACTCTCGTCAGCCTATGCAAAGAATATCGTCACCGGTTTTGGACGCGTTGCCGGCCGCACGGTCGGCTTCGTTGCGAACCAGCCGATGGTGCTCGCCGGCGTGCTCGACAGCGATGCCTCTCGCAAGGCCGCGCGCTTTGTCCGCTTCTGCAATGCGTTCGGCATTCCAATCGTCACCTTCGTCGATGTACCAGGTTTTCTGCCCGGCACCGATCAGGAATATGGCGGGCTGATCAAGCATGGCGCCAAGCTGCTGTTCGCGTACAGCCAATGCACAGTGCCCCTGGTGACCGTCATTACGCGCAAGGCCTTTGGCGGCGCCTATGACGTTATGGCGAGCAAGCACATTGGTGGTGATGTGAACTATGCATGGCCGACCGCGCAGATCGCGGTAATGGGCGCGAAAGGGGCCGTTGAAATCATCTTCCGCGCCGACATGGATGACCCGAAGAAGATCGCCGCGCGCACCAAGGAATACGAGGAGCGGTTTCTCTCGCCGTTTGTCGCTGCCGAGCGCGGCTATATCGACGATGTGATCATGCCGCACTCGACGCGGCGCCGGATCGCCCGCGCGCTTGCAATGCTGCGCAACAAGCACGTCGAGATGCCGGCAAAGAAGCACGACAATTTGCCGTTGTGAGTAATGGAGGCCGTCATGCGCGAGCATGCCATTCGCGACGCGATCGACAATGTAGTCAAGTTTATCTCGGCAAATCCCGAAAAGGCGCGCGTCAAAAATGCCGCCGCTACCGCAGCACTAAAAAGCGACTTGAGTTTCGCGATCAACGGCCCGAATGGCGAGGCAGCTGTGACCGACATGCCAAAGGGCATTGGCGGAGGCGGTGGGGTGCCACAGCCGGGCTGGCTGCTCCGCGCCGCCCTTGCCTCGTGCACCGGCACGGTCATCGCCATGCGCGCCGCCAAGCTTGGCATCACGCTGGACAGGCTTGAAGTCAACGTCGACAGCCAGTCCGATAATCGCGGCTTGCTCGGATTGGATGACAATGTGTCTGCGGCTATGATTGGCCTGCGCACCGTCGTGAGGGCTCGCGCATCCAATGTAGCCGATGCCGATCTTCAGGCGCTTGTGCAATGGGCCGACGCGCATTCGCCCGTCGCTTGCACTTTGCGCAACGCACTTGCCGCAAATATCGAAACAGTTATTGAGTGAGCGCAGGCTACGTCGAGCGCTGGCGCCCGGTCACTCCGTCTTCACCGAGGCATAGACCACGCGCATCCAGACCAGGCTGGCCTCGTCGTTCACCTTCAATTTGGCATCAAAATCGGCGAAGGGTTTCGCCGCATAGATTTCGCTTTCGCCTTTTCCTTGCTTGATCAATTCGGCCATCCGGTCGCGCGCGGTCGCGAGCATGTTCCGGTATTCGGCGAGCTGTTCCTTGGTGGCGAGTGGCCCATGGCCCGGCACGATCTTTGTCGTTTCATTGGCAAGCGACAGGTAGGTGTCGGCGGCAACGATCATGCCCTTGAGAGTACCGCCATTGGCGAAGTCGATATTCGGCCAGCGGTTCATGGACACGGTATCGCCGGTCGAAATCACATTGGCGTCTGCGAAGTAAACGAAAGTGTCGCCGTCCGTGTGCGCATTCTCCGGATGCCTAAGCTGAGCTGCGCGGCCTTTCACAGCAAGCGACATGCCCTTGCTGTGGGTAATGGCCGGCAGCGTCTCTTCCGCCGCAGGCGTGTACTTTACCGGAGGCACCGCCATCACCGTGCCTGCTGCAAGCCGGATACGGACGTTTTCGTGCGCGACCACGACCGCGCCATCTTTGCTGAAGGGGCCGTTCCCGCCCGTATGATCGCGATGATAGTGCGTATTGATGAGGAAGCGGATCGGCTGGGAGCTGACGGCTTCAATCGCGGCCTTGAGTTTGTCGTGCATTGGCGCGAACTGGCCATCGACCATGATCACGCCATCGTCGCCGGCAGCGACCGTGACGTTGCCGCCGAAACCTTCCAGCATGTAAGTGCGGTTGCCCAGATCGGTGGTTTTCACCTCGATCTTCGACCAGTCGGGTCCGACAGGCGGTCCGGCAGGCTGTTGCGCGAAGGAAGGCCCGACAACAAAAACCACCGCGGCCAATGCGGAGAACGTGATTTTTTTCATTACACTTCCTCCCGTATCGAACGGCCATATTCACGCCGCCGTATCCTTATTTCCAGCGATTTTATGCCTGCCATGCAACAAGGCGGCTTCGCATAGGCAATTGTCGCTGGTAGAGTGGGCCTATCCAGTACGGGGGGTTATGACCGTCATGAAACGCCATCGCTTATTGTTAGCTGCGTTCGCCCTGGCGACGATGTTTTCTGCGCCTGCCCAAATACAGGCTCAATCCACATCGTGGACCCAGGTCGGCGCGCTTAACTGCAATGTTGATCCGAACGTTGGTTTCATCATCGTCGGCCACCAGTCGATGAGGTGTATCTACCAACCGAGCGCGGGGCAGGGCCCGCCGCAAAGTTATGATGGTGCACTCAATACCGTGGGCGTCAGCATCGGTTTCAGTGCCGGCAGCGTAATCGGTTGGCTGGTGTTCGCGCCGACCGCCGGCGTCCCTGCCGGCGCGCTGGCCGGAGAATATGTCGGGGTGACTGGCACGGCCGCGATCGGCATCGGTGGCGGCGCCAACGTTCTGCTGGGCGGGTCTAACCGGACTATCGCGCTTCAGCCGGTGTCGCTGCAGGGTTCTGCAGCGCTTAACGTGGTCGCCGGCGCTTCAGCGCTTCAGCTGCGCTGGCGCTGAGCGCGACCGCTATCGTTGCATTGACGGCACGGCGTTTTCGCCGTGCCGTTTCGATTCAGGTGCTCGATTACCTTTTTCACCCGCTGCGACGAAATTGACTCAAAACGGCGACAAGACTCAAAGCACAAATTAGCCAGGAACCCGTTCATCTTTGTATTGATTTGAACGTGATCGCCCTGCGGCGCATTTCTTTTTCAGGTGGGCACCTAATGGAGGGTGAAACCATGTCCACGCGCCAACACAGGGTCCTGATCGCTGACGACTCAAATGCAGTTCATCAGTTAATCCGCGATACGCTGCCCGAAGATTATTCGGGAAACATCGTGCACGCATTCGACGGCGTTGAATGTCTGCAAGCCCTCGATCACGGAGCCGATCTTGCGTTCATTGACGTGCACATGCCGACCATGGGGGGCATGGATGCGCTATGGGCCGCAAGAATTGCCAGGAACAAGACTTTCGTCACGCTGATTTCCGGGCGTTCCAATCGGCGGTGCATCGAGCTCGCGCGTGAGCTTGAGGCGTATGAATTTCTCACCAAACCCTTTTTCAAAAAGGACATCGACGACATCCTGGTGACGTATCGGCGGATTTCCACACCGATGCAGGTGCTGCTTGTGGACGATTCACCGACCTCCCTGAAGGTCATGCACAAAGTGCTGTCGAATTCCGTCTTTCACCCGAATATTGTGGACGCGAGCGACGGGGCCGAAGCGAGCGTCTGTTGCAAAGCCGTGAATTTCGATGTGGTTTTTCTGGACGTCACTATGCCGGGGCTCAACGGTCATGCGACGCTCGCTCGCCTGAAAGCCATCAATTCCCAGACCAAGGTTGTCATGATATCCGGCGACCACGACGCGCTCCGCGAGCGCGAGGCGCTCATGCTCGGCGCCGCGGCGATCCTGCACAAGCCTTTCTTCCCGACCGAAATCGATGCCGTCCTGCATCGTATCTTCGGGCTCCAGTCGCCAAAACTTGCGACTGGTGGTTTCGTCCGCGATTTCGGCATCACTATCCACGGTCGAACGATTGCGGTCGAACATCCGGAATCCGGTCACGTGTACGAATACGTATGGTTTCGCGATCCCCCGCATCTCCGTTTGCCATTGGTGCGGCCAAATGAAACGGCGACAATCCCGGTCAACGAGCTCGTGGCAAACGCGAAACGAGCCGCCATGTTGGAACTGGAACACGCCAGGCTGTTGCCGACCCCACGTGCCGATCAGGTGATCACAGAGTTGCGGCGATGAGATTTTTACATAAAAGTTATTTGCGAACGCGGTCAAATCGCGACAACGACACGTGGGGCGACATTGAGGATTAGGGGAGTTGTTCATGCACAAGGGATTGTTGTTGCTGGCGACGATTGCCGCGGTGGTCACGTTTGTTGCATTTGGCGCGCAGGCGGTGCCGGCATCGAAACTTAAAGGCGCAACTTCCGGCTCGGGTCAGGTTACGTTGGTCGCCGGCGGTTGCGGCCGTGGATGGCATCGCGGGCCTCAAGGGCGCTGCCGCCGCTATCCATAATCGCGAACGAAACTGACAAAGGTTGGCGTTGGCCCGGATTTTCCGGGCCAAGCTTTTCGCGGCTTTCCACTGTGAATTGCAGAATGCAAAAGAAAGGCCCCGCCGAGGCGGAGCCTGAGCTGCGTGATATCGCTGTTTCAGGTCAGTTGCACACCCGCCAGCACCGATAGGGATTGCAGACGCGATGCGTGCCGCGTCCGCCGCAGGGGGCACCGGGCGCTACGACTACAGCGCCTGGTGCTACGACGACAGGGGCACCCCCGTAGTAGACGCCGCCGTAATAGCCGTTAGGACGACATGCGCCGCCGGGACCACGATGCCAGCCGGCGCCGCAGCCACCGGCGACAGGGATCGTTATTCCAGTTTGCGCCTGATCGAGAGGCGCCAGGGGCATGGCTTGGCCCGCTGCGACGCCGAAAACGCTGATGCCGATGACCAATGCGAGAGAGAGAATCCTGTTCACGCATGCCTCCTTTGGTTCTTTACGTGTCCTCTTTGCGCCCCCAGGCGCATTCTAATGCATTATTCGATTCTTTGTCCCGCGTCTTGCGATTGCAATTCTACTTGCCCGGACCTCTACCTGATTTTATTCCGATCCGTCCGAAAGTATGGCTATGACCCGAGACCAAGTCGGCGTTCTCGCCGCGGTGATATCGAGCGCTATTGGCGGCATCGCGGGCGGCACCACCCGTTTCGTTATCCATGCCACTGATCCTGTAACGCTGGGCGTTTTCCGTTTCGGCACCGGTTTTCTGATTCTTCTGCCCGTGGCCCTGCTTATGAAGAGCCGTTGGCCGCGCGGGCGCGACTGGATTGCGGTGGCATTGCTCGGGATTCTTTTCTTCTTTGCGTTCTCGGTACTGTTCAATCTCGCCTATAGCTACACCACGGCCGCGCGCGGCGCGCTCACGCTTTCGACCATGCCGTTGATCACCATGCTGGTCGGGGCGGCACTCGGCGTTGAAGAAATTACCGCGCGCAAGACAGCCGGCGTGTTCATCGCGATGGCCGGAGTATTTCTGGCACTGATGCTGGGCCTGTCAAAAGCGCCAGCGGGTGCTTGGCGTGGGGAGCTGGTAATGTTGGTCGCAACGCTCTGCATGTCCTTCTACAACGTGTGGTCTCGCCCGTTTATCGCGCGCTCCGATCCGCTGGCATTCCTGACCGCCGGAATGGGAGCAGCCGCCGTCTGTCTGCTGGTGTGGGCGCTTGCAATTCACGGTTTCGATGCGGCCAGCAGTTTCAGCGCGTCACAATGGTTTGCGATTGTCTATCTCGGTGTCATCGGCAGCGCGGTCGCGTTCATTCTCTGGGTCTTTGCGCTGGCGCGAACAAGCCCCACCAAAACCGCGGTGACGATCACGATCAATCCGGTATTTGCTTCGATCATCGGCGCGCTCGCGATCGGCGAGGGGATTGGGCTCAATCTGGTAGTCGGCCTTGCAGCTGTTGCGGCCGGCATTTGGGTTGCCACACGCTGAAAGTTCAGCGCCACCCACCGCCGCCGTTCACATAGATCGTGTCCGCTGTCATGAATTCGCAGGCGTCGGAACATACGAACAGCACCAATTCGCCAATCTCTTCGGGCTCCGCAAAGCGTTTCATCGGCACATCGTCGAGGAAGCGCTGCACCAGTTCCGGTGAGCTGCTGGCAGCCGCCTGAAACGGGGTTTTCACTGGGCCAGGCGAGATGGACAGAGCGCGGATCCCCTGCGTGGCGAATTCGCGGGCCACGCCCATGGTCATCGTTACGACGGCACCTTTCGCGGCCGCGTAATGCACCGAAGATCCGGGGCCGCCGCGCCGATGCGACATGCTGCCCATGTTCACGATCACGCCGAACTTGTTTTCGAGCATATGCGGGAGCACTGCTTGCATAGGATAGAGCGTGCCCTTCACATTGAGATTGAACGTCTTGTCGAAAAGCTGGTCATCAATTTCGAGGAATTTCGCGCGCCGGATCGCAGCGCCCGCCGAATTGAACAGAAAATGGATACGTCCAAAGCCGTCGAGGGCGAGCTGAACCATATCTTTTACCGCCCCGCGCTTGGTCACATCGATGGCGAGCGCCAGCGTCTGGCCGCCAGCCGCGTTGATTTTTTCTGCTGTCTCTTCGACCCCTTTTTCATTGATGTCGGCGCAAACCACGTTGGCGCCCTCGCGGGCGAAGATCAGCGCAGCGGCTCGTCCAATGCCGCTCGCCGCCCCTGTGATGATGATGGTCTTTCCGCGAAAATAATCGGGGGTTCTGGGCATGGCGATTGTCCTCTCCCGTCATCATGGATTGCCCGCTCAAGCCCGGCAATGACAATATCGGGGCAGCCAGTTGGAGGAGCTTCGATGTCTACACCCCCGCCGATCGAATATGCCGATGCTTCACCGCAGGTGCGTGCGGTCTTTGACGACATCAAGAAGGTCCGCAATATCCCGGACGTCAATAATTTCTGGAAGTACCTCGCGCGTGATCCGGTAACGCTCAAGCGCACCTGGGAGAGCGTCAAGGAGGTCATGACACTGGGCGCGCTCGATTCCCTCACGAAAGAGATGATTTATGTGGCGGTGTCAGTGACCAATGGCTGCGGCTATTGCATTGCGAGCCACTCGGCCGCAGCCCGCAAGGCCGGCATGACCGAGGCCATGTTCGGTGAACTGATGGCGGTCGTTGGCATGGCCAATGAAACCAACCGGCTCGCCAACGGCTATCGGGTTCCTATCGATGAAGCTTTGAAGGGCTGAATTTGCATCGTCACTGCTTGCCATGACACAATACAAAAAACCGGGGGGAGAGGGGTCATGTTCGACCAGGCTATCGTGAACAAGTTTCTATGCGTTGCGATCGTGGCGGCGGTCATGCTGCCGGCGGGTAGCGCGCTGTTTCCTTACGTCAGTCACGCCCTGACCGACATGGAATTCCAGGCGATCGAGGCGGTCGTAAGCGCGACCGTTGGGTTCGGCATTTATTCCATTTTCGGTTAGCGGCCGCCGGCCGCCCGGCGAAATCTATTTGTTCCCATCCAGAAATTACACGCGGATGTGAGCGTTTCTGCACGCGCGGGCCGCTTATCCCGCTGCGGCCGGTCAGCTATAGTGAGATCAGAGCAACAGGGAGGGCGGCAATGACATTGAAAAAGTTGGCAGTTGCATTCTTGATTGTGTGTCCCTTGGTAGCCTCAGATGTGGCGCTGGCACAGACAGCGGCGCCGGCTGGTGCCAAAGTCTACTTCATTAACTTGAAGGATGGTGCGCGGGTCAAAAGCCCGTTCCTGGTGCAATTTGGTCTTTCAGGAATTGGCGTCGCTCCGGCTGGCGTGGAGAAGCCCAACACCGGTCATCATCACCTGTTGATCGACACCAAGTTGACGCCTGAGCAAATGAAAACGGCAATTCCCGCCGATGACACGCACAAGCATTTTGGCGGTGGTCAGACTGAAGCAATGGTGACGCTGCCAAAAGGCAAGCACACACTGCAGCTTGTGCTTGGCGACTGGTCGCACATTCCGCACCAACCGCCGATCATGTCCGAAGTAATTACTGTAAGGGTACGATAGCGCCCCAAAAGATTCCGGCGCCCAATTGGGGCGCCGGAGCTTTTAAAGATCAGACTACTGGGATTTCGCAGGCGGTGCTGAGGGCGCCGGTGTCGACGGCGCCGGTGTGAATGGTTGCGGCGACGACGAGCCAGAGCCCGTGGTGCTCGGCGGAGTTGCCGTCCTGCTTGTCGCGGCCGGCGAAGGATTGTTACTTGCCGTCGTGCCCTTGTTGTCCCAACCGGCGACGATCAAAAAGCCGATGAGGACCACAACGGCCACACCGGCGATCCAACCCCACATTCCTCCTGTGCTTTCATCCCGGCGGATCACCGGGTCGCTCAGCTGTGGGTCGCTGTAGCGTTGGTCGGTAAAGCGCGGATCAGTCATGACATCCTCCTTGAGTTCGAAACGTGATTTTGCCCTCTCGAACGGAGGAAACCCGCTGGCCATGGCCCCGGTTCCGAAAGTAGACCTCTGTTTTCCGGGAACTTAAGCGGTTACGCGGATCGCGAGCCGCCACGCGGCCCAAAAAACAATGAAAAAGCAAGCAAGGAACACCGGTAAACTTGCCGAGGGCGACATTTGTTCAACCGATCGCCCAACCACGTAGGCAATACCTTCGCCAAGCAAAACAAAAACGATATAGGTCGCGATCAATCTCATGACAGCTATACCCCTTACTCAATGCTCCCCTTAGCGCGACGGTAGCATAGGACGGGCGGGGCAAACAGGGGAAACCTATTTCCGCTCAAGAACAAGCTGCGTTTGGGTTACCAACGCGCACAGTTTACCGTCACTACGCGTGATCCGCGTCTGCCAGACCATGGTTGTGCGGCCGCGATGCAACGGGGTGCACTCGGCCTTCGCGGTGTCGCCGATCGGTACGGCTGCGAAGAAATTGGTCTTGCTCTCGATCGTGGTTGTCGACTGACCGGCTTTGAGATTGGCGGTGGTCGCGGTGCCTCCAAGATTGTCGGCGAGCGCCATGAGGGCGCCACCATGCATGATGCCGAAACGGTTATTGAGTTCGTCGCGCGCCACGAGTTCGGCGGTTACGCGCTCTGGCGACACATGGGTGATCTTGAGGCCGAGAAATTCGGCAAAGGGCGGTTGCGTATTGGCCGCTTCGTTCATTGTGTTGCTCCCCAGCCGCACAAAAAGAGAAGGGCGCGGACGTTATCGCCCGCACCCTTGCTGTGCAATCATTGACCCTGACTAACCGCGCGGTTGCGGCACAATGCGAATGTAAGGACGCGGAGCCTTGAAGCCCTGCGGCCAGATTTTCTTGGCTTCGTCGTCGCTGACAGAGCCGGCGATGATGACATCTTCGCCCTGTTTCCAGTTCGCCGGTGTCGATACGCGATGCTTAGCGGTGAGCTGGAGCGAATCGAGCACACGCAGGATTTCATCAAAGTTGCGGCCTGTGGTCATCGGATAGACCAGGATCAATTTGATCTTCTTGTCTGGACCGACGATGTAAACGTTGCGCACTGTCTGGTTATCAGCCGGCGTACGGCCTTGCGATGTGCCGGTAGTGCTCGCAGGCAGCATCCCGTAAGCCTTGGCAATTTTCAGGTCGGGATCGCCGATCATCGGATAGTTCGGCGCAAAACCAACGACCTCCTTGATGTCAGTCGCCCATCTCTTGTGGTCGTCGACCGGATCGACCGAGATGCCGATGATCTTGGTATTTCGTTTGTCGAATTCCGGTTTGAGCCGCGCCATGGTGCCGAGCTCTGTCGTGCAGACCGGGGTGAAATCCTTCGGGTGGGAAAACAAAATTCCCCAGGAGTTGCCAAGCCAATCGTGAAAGCGAATTTTTCCTTCCGTGGTATCGGCCTCAAAATCAGGTGCGGTATCGCCAATTGCTAACGCCATGATGTACCTCCACTCAAAAGCACGGTGTCCCGTATCCTCAATATAGTTGGCTGTGCCGTCGGGGAATAGGGAAGCGACCAAAGAGGACCGACGCGCCAAAAACCGCGCGCGCCGGAGAACAAAGCATTGGCAGCTAAAGGGCCGGATGGAAAAAGCTTTTTCCATCCGGGGAGGGGTTATCAGCGGCTGGCGGCCTTTCGCTCGTCCATCCCGACGGTGCGACCCGAAAAGCCTGCAGCGTCAAAATATCGCGTCTGGCCCACGCGTTGGCCGGCCAGGATGGTCGCCAGCCCGGTTTCGCTAGGTTCACTGCGCTCGACCCACCTCTGGACGGTAGGGTTCGCCCCGCCCGGCAGGGCTTCGCTCACCACGCGGCCCTGCAACGACCCTTTGAACGGGATCTTCAGACCGAGGATGTGAGCGATGGTTTTGCCGACATCGGCATTGCTGGCCGGCGTCTCGTCAACAAAACCTGTTTTGAAGCTGGGGCCAATCGCCGCCATAAAATTCATGGTGTCGGCACGGCTGAAGCTGCCGTGCATACCCTGGCCCTGCTGCAGTGTTGTGTCGGCAACATTCACCGAACACATCACTGGTTGTCCACAATCCGTCGTGTAAGAGCGGAAATTGATAACGATCGCGGGACGCGGCGTGCGCGCCATCCCCTGCATGTTGATGGCGGAAAGCGGAAGCGTTCCGGGGAAGCTGCCAAGGTCGCTGTCAACGAACAGACCGCTCACATAATCTTGTGCGAGCAGCGCGGCGACAACTTTCCGAGTCAGCGCGGCGTCTTTGTTCGGCACATAGACCAGATCAGAGCCGCCATTCGACGCCACCACAACGTCGGGTTTTTCCGGGTCGGTGCCAATCAGCCCGTTGCCCCTGACGGAATGTTTGGTTGCTTCGACGGCTTTGTTCTTGTCATCGGGGTCGTACAGCGGCAGGTCAAGCGCCTTGGCAATATCAATGGCGACAAAACCGGGTGGCAGCAGACCGGCCGGCACGTCCGCATAAGTTGCCTGCGCCGCAGGGCTGGTCTTGCTTTCCTTGGAAATGGTCGAGAAGCCGTGGTCGGCGGCAATGACGATATCAGTGGTTGCGGTAAGCCCGAGTTCGTCGAGCGCGCGGCGCAAATCGGCGAGATTGTCGTCGGCGTTTTTGATTGAGGCGAGGGAAGTCGGTCCGTTGATCCCCGGCGAGACTTTCAGGTGGCTGTCGCCCTGATTGTGCTGTGTACCATCCGGGTCACGCGACCAGAACGCAAGCACGAACGGTTTGTTGCGGGCCTTGAACATGGGCAGAACGACCTTGGCCGCGACATCGGCAAAATATTTTTGCTGGACCACATTTGCGACCAGCGTGCCTGCCTTGGCGAAGTCACCGGCATTGGCGTTGTCGCCGGGAGTGTCCTTGCGCGAGGGAGCGACGAGCGGAAGCCCAGCTGCTTTGAGCGCGTCTTGCACCGCTTGCGACAGCGGGATGCCCTGTTTGCTGCCGGTTGAGTCGTCAACGGTGATCGTTGCTTCGCCCGTGCGTTCGGTGTGATCGAACATGAGCGTCGGACCAAGTTTGCCGATGGCCGCTGTGCTGAAGCCCTGGTTGCGCGCGGCAAACAGGAGAGAATCTTCATCGACAAAATTACCGGAGAAATGCGCGTCGATATCGCCGAGGATCGGGTCGTTCTCGATGAATGGCGTCATACTGCCGCCGGCGGTCGGCACCGGATATGCCGTATAAATGGTATTGCTGAAAGCGCCGGTGTCACCAAGAAAATGGCCAGTCGCCATGCCTGACGCATTGGCCATGGTGAAAGTCGGAAACAGAGAGTGCGGGTTGACAAAATTCACCCCTTTGTCGCGCACCGCGGCGAAGGTCGGCGCGGTCTCGGGCGTGACAGACAGCGGGCGAAGACCGTCGGGGACGAAGAGAATCAAGTTGCGTTGGTTTTGCGCAGCGGCTGAAGCAATTTGCAGAAAGATGGCGGCGCATGTGCCCAGCAGCAGGGCTTTTGACCGGAATGACATAGAGTTCTCCCGATTTTCTTTGATTCAACGCAAGGCTGGATACGCCTGCTGCAAGACAGTATTGTAACAACGACCGGTTATCCGCAGCCAATCTGGTGTGCATGGCGCGACAGTTGCTTAAAGGCCGCATGTTCAAGCGAATTTTGATTGCCAATCGCGGCGAAATCGCCTGCCGGATCATCAAGACCGCCCGCCGTATGGGAATCGAGACCGTCGCCGTCTATTCCGACGCCGACAAGGACGCCTTGCACGTCGAGATGGCGGACAGCGCGGTTGCGATAGGCCCACCGCCGGCAGCCGAAAGTTATCTGGTGATCGAAAAGATTGTCGCCGCCTGTAAGCAGAGCGGCGCCGAAGCTGTCCATCCGGGATACGGCTTTTTGTCCGAGCGCGAAGCCTTTCCGAAGGCGTTGGCGGCTGCCGGCATCGTCTTCATTGGGCCGAACCCAAAGGCCATCGCCGCCATGGGTGACAAGATCGAATCCAAAAAAGCGGCGGCGAAGGCCAAGGTCTCCACCGTGCCCGGTCATCTCGGCGTGGTCAAAAGCGAACTTGAGGCGATCGAGATTGCGGATGAGATCGGCTATCCGGTCATGATCAAGGCGAGCGCCGGCGGCGGCGGCAAGGGCATGCGGGTCGCGCGCAGCAAGGCGGAAGTGGCGGAAGGATTTGCCCGGGCGCGTTCGGAAGCAAAGTCTTCATTCGGTGACGAGCGTGTCTTCATCGAAAAATTCATCACCGACCCCCGTCACATCGAGATCCAGGTGCTGGGCGACAAGCATGGTAACGTCATCTATCTCGGCGAGCGCGAATGCTCGATCCAGCGCCGGAATCAAAAAGTCATCGAAGAGGCGCCCAGTCCGCTGCTCGACGCCGCGACACGCAAGAAAATGGGGGAACAGGCGGTCGCTCTCGCGAAAGCGGTTGCCTACGACAGTGCGGGCACGGTGGAGTTCGTTGCCGGACAGGACAAGAGCTTTTATTTCCTTGAAATGAACACCCGCCTGCAAGTTGAACATCCCGTCACCGAACTGGTGACCGGCATCGATCTGGTAGAGCAAATGATCCGGGTTGCCGCAGGCGAGAAGCTTTCGATCAAGCAAAACGATATCAAACTCAACGGATGGTCCATCGAGAGCCGTGTCTATGCCGAGGACCCTTACCGCAATTTCCTTCCTTCGACTGGACGGCTGACACGCTATCGGCCGCCGCACGAGGGAACGGTCAACGGTGTCACCGTGCGCAACGATACCGGTGTTTATGAAGGCGGCGAGATTTCAATTTTCTACGATCCAATGATCGCCAAGTTGGTGACGCACGCCCCAAGTCGTGATGAGGCGATCGCGGCGCAAAGTGATGCGCTCGATGCGTTTGTCATAGATGGCATTCGTCATAATATTCCGTTTCTCGCCGCGCTGATGGCAAATTCGCGTTGGCGGACAGGCAAGCTTTCGACCAACTTCATCACCGAAGAATTTCCCGCAGGCTTTCGTGCGCATGCTCCCGAAGGAGAATCCGGAAATGTGCTCGCTGCCGTCGCTGCCGCGATCGATCATGTGCTTGGTGAAAGAAAGCGCAGTATTTCCGGACAGTTGCGTGGCAGGATAGTTACGCGCGAGAGCCAGCGCGCCGTTTGGCTCGGCGAGCGGGAGATGAGGCTCGAGGTCAAGCGCGACGGCGCCGTGATCGATGTGCGCCTCCATAATGGCAAAGCCGGCGCGTATCGTTTGCAGTCGGGATGGAAGCCCGGTGACTCGCTCTGGAACGGAACAGTCAATGGCAAGCCGGCAGCGGTTCAGGTAAGGCCAATCCCCAACGGCTTTGCGCTGAGTTACCGGGGCGTCGAGACGAAGGCCTACGTCTACACGGAACGTGAAGCCGGCTACGCGCGGCTTATGCCGCCGAAGAAAGTGGCCGACACCGGCAAGCAGGTGCTGTGTCCGATGCCGGGCCTGGTCGTCTCGATTGCCGTCAAAGAGGGCCAGGAGGTCAAGGCCGGAGAGACCGTGGCGGTGGTTGAGGCCATGAAGATGGAAAACGTCCTACGCGCGGAGATCGATGGCACTGTGAAAAAGATCAACGCCAAACCGGGCGACAGCCTGGCGGTGGATGCGGTGATCCTGGAATTCGATTGATCGTCCCCAGGCGGTGCGGTTGGCCTGCAGGAACCCCGAAGGGGGGCAGGCGTTGGTTCCCGACAATCAAATGGAGGGCTAGGCCATGCCCGACAAAGCACGAAAGCGGCGACGCGAACCTGATCTTGAGACAAATACTCCGCCAGACCTGCTGAACGATGATCTGCGCCGGCGCGATCAGCGGCGCACGCCACCCGATTCTCTGCCCCCACGCGACGAAGGCCGGACCGGCGAGGAGCCCGCCGGCGGCGGCTTCACGCCCACGCCGGACGGCGGGAACAGCCAGCATCCAATCCATGACGATGACGAGGAGGATGCCACTCCAAGCACCTATGAACGAGAGATCGATCTTTTCGATACGGCCAAGTTCGAGCGTATCTGCAACGGCTAGGGCTGACGGACACGGGCGATGTCTGCTAATCGGGCGGGATGACACTTTATTTTGCTTACGGCTCGAACATGGATCGCTCGGCAATGAAGCGCCGATGCCCGGGTGCGCGAGCGATCGGTTCTGCCCAACTCGATGACCACCGTTTTTTCGTTGGCCTCGACGGTTGGGGGTCAGTGGCGCCCAGCAAAGGCGACACGGTGCACGGTGTGCTCTGGCGGCTGATCCCGCGGGATATTGCCGCACTCCATGCTTATGAATTGCTGCATCAAGGGCTCTATGACGTGCGGCATCTGCCGGTTCGCCAGGACGGCCGCCGCGTGCGTGCCATGATCTATCTGTTGCGGCGGCGCACCGCCGGTAAACCGCGGCCGGGCTACGTAGAGATGATTGCCGCGGCGGCGCGTGGCTGGAAATTGCCGGAGCCGTATATTCGCTCAGTCGAACGCTGGTCTGCATCCCGGTGGACAGGTTCGCGCGTTATAGATGCAGGAGAATTGGCGTGAATAATTCGGTCATCCGCCACGTTATCGTGCGCGGCCAAGTCCAGGGCGTCGGCTATCGCGCCTTTGTCGAGCACGAGGCACAACGGCGCCGATTAGAAGGCTGGGTGCGCAATCGGCGCGACGGGACCGTCGAGGCGGTGTTCGTCGGCCCGCGCGCCGTAGTCGAAGCCGTTGTAGAAACGTGCCGGCGCGGGCCGATGTCGTCGCGAATTGATGCACTCGATCAGCGGGAAGGCACCGAGGCGGATCTCCGCGAACGAGCGGTAGGCAGTGGGTTTTCGGTGTTACCAACCATCTGATCCGCTGTGCGTCCGAACAGCTGTTCGAATTCGCGCCGCAGGACCGCGTCGACGTCGTCCATCGCCGCCAAAATTCCGAGATCGGAAAGACTGGTGACGCCGAAACGTTGTTCGCTGACGCCGCAGGGGATGATGCCGGAGAAATGCGAAAGATCCGGATCGACGTTGAGTGAAATGCCGTGCAGCGTAACCCATTGCTTCACGCGGAGTCCTATGGCCGCGATTTTGTCCTCGGCTCCTTCGCCTTTTTCCGGCCGGCGGACCCAAACACCAATTCGGTCATCGCGCCGTTCTCCACGAACACCAAACACGGCAAGGGTTTGTATAATCCATTCTTCCAGGGTGACCACAAACCGGCGGACATCGGGTCCGCGGCGTTTGAGATCGAGCATGGCATAAGCGACGCGTTGGCCAGGTCCGTGATAGGTCAACTGTCCTCCGCGGCCGCTCTCGTACAGCGGAAAGCGCGCATCGATCACATCGGCTGGGTTCGCGCTTGTGCCCGCGGTGTAGAGCGACGGATGCTCTAGAAGCCACACGAGCTCGTCCGCGCGCCCCGCCGCGATATCCACTGTGCGTGTTTCCATGACAGCGATGGCCTCTTCGTAAGAGACGGGGGAATCGCTGACGTGCCACTCGACTGGCGCCGCTCCGGCCGGCGCCGGAAGCCCGGTTTTCAAAGCGTTTCGCGTGTTAACCACTCGTTCACTATACCATGGTGACCTGATGTTTGCCCGCCTGCTGGCGAGCCAACGCAATAGGAAACAAAAGTGCCCACACTCGACAAGGTTGCCGTGGACATCACCGTGGTGCTCGGCTCCACATCCATGCCCATCCACCAGGTGCTGCGGCTTGGCCGCGGCGCCATCATCGAGCTTGACGCCTCGGAAGAGGACGCCGTCAGCATTCTTGCGAACAACCTGCCGGTCGCGAAGGGGACCGTGGTCGTCAACGGCAACCGTATTGCTGTCAACGTCGCCGAGCTGCTGCCACGGCCGCCAGATATGCGGTGAACAAGCCTGCGCAAGGACCTGAAACCGAACTGGAATTAAGGCCCGTCCGATAAGGTCGGGCCTTGTCCCTCAACATCCGATTTGTTACAGCCATCAGCGGACGCGGGGCTTTCAGGCTTCGCGTCCTTTCCCCATGCGGTCGTGGCGGAATTGGTAGACGCACTAGCTTGAGGTGCTAGCGGAGAAATCCGTGCTGGTTCGAGTCCAGTCGACCGCACCAACTTGAAAATCCGATGGATTTTCTGTTTTTCGAATTGTTCAACCCCCGGCCAATTGTGGCCGAGGGTTGAACATCGATTCACGTAGATGAACAGACTAACTTCGGCAGGATACTTGCTCGAAATTTCCGAGATGCATCAGGTAGCGAAATTGACCTACTAGTAAATAGGGCCGACGCATCTTTCGCATTTAAGGGGCGAACAATTGGCAAACAATAGAAAATCTGGACGCAAACTGAGCTGCCTACCGTTATCAGGCGACCGGCGGCGGCCTGATCTCCTACGGCGTCGATCTTGCCGACTCGTTCCGTGATGCCGCGTCGTACGTCGATCGCATTCTCAAGGGCGAGAAGCCGGCCAATCTGCCGGTGCAGGCGCCGACCAAATTCGTGCTTGTTGTCAATCTCAAAACCGCCAAGGCGCTCGGCCTTAGCGTACCGACCTCCATGCTCCTGCGCGCCACCGAGGTGATCGAATAAGGCTCACAATGTCTGCTTTTGGCCCTTAGCGGACATTGCCAACTTGCTGATGAATGTCTGCTCTTGGGGGTAAAGCGAACATGCCGAACCGCCAAAGCACTTGGTCTCTCAATTCCGTCATCGCTACTCGTGGCTGCCGACGAGGTGATCGAATAAACATGATGTCCGCATCCGGCGGGCTGGAGGGCTAATGCTTCTGGCAATGCGCATTGCAGCAATTACTGGAGCTGCCGCTGGCCTTGCTGCATTCGGATATTTCAGTCCCAGCTTCCGGCCGCAGGAACAGCTTTTAGTGATTTGGGTGCTCGCGCCGCTTTCGCTGGGTTATTTCGTCGCTATACGTGTGGCGCACCATCAAGGCTCCGCGTGGGTGGCGTTGACCGCCTGCACCAGCTGGGGTGCGGCGCATGAGTACACGATGCAGTCATTGACACCAAAAGGCGGTCAGATGAACAAGTACTGCCCCATCCGTCTGCCGAAAGGTACGAAAGTCGACGTCATTAATGACGACGACGATGGCTATGCCGTTGTAACGCACCGCGGCAAGACATGGTGGGTCGATGGTGAACGAGTGCGGTGATCAATCGGACGGGCAGGAATGCGATGTCCGCTTTCGAGGGTAAAGCAGACATGGCCCGTTGCACCGCATATGTCCGCTTTCGGGGGTAAAGCGGACAGGGCTTTTCGCGGTGCGAGAGTCCGCTTTTGACCCAAAGCGGACATATCCCGGTAGAAGGGGCCGTGTGTGGCCAGTCGAGGTGAAAGTTTAAGCTATGGTCGAAACACACAGAAGCATGTAGTCGCGCGCTCTAAACTTTAGGGTCAACTTATGTCACAAGATCAGGCCATGCAGGCGGTATGCCATAAGTGCCACAGCGTAATGGTTTACGTGACTGCCTTGCCACATCCGACCGCCCGACACATGCGACGGACTACTTTCGTCTGCTACACCTGCCATCAGACCCGAAGCTATATGCTTTCATCACTAATGGCCGCTGCTTACGCCGCTGCTTGCGGTCGCGATGTGAAGGTCATTCCGGAAAATACATCGGGCTGACGGTCCAGCGGCGGCTTTTTGGAGCTAAAGCGCCACACTGCTGATCGTCTTTTTATTTATTTCAGAGGCGGCATCTATCAACGACCTTGCAAAGAGCGCAAGCTGATAAGAATGACTGTCAGATTTCCTAATGCCTCCCGCGTCTACAGCCCTGCGCGCGACGCGATACACTTTTGGGGCTACGATCAATCAATGGAAACGTCGTTTTTCATCAGCACCGCGGCATTGCAAAAGCTCGCGCCTGGAACTGGGCGCCTGGAAGAGGCGCTTTTAGCTGCTTTCGATAGCAACCGCGCACGTATCTTCGCGGCGGCGATCAGGCTTTATGGAAACGGCAGACTCAGGATCTGCTATTATCTAACTCCCAGCGATTTCTAAACTGACCTTCGCGTCAGGCCCACAGAAAGGCACCCATGCGCATCTTCATTTTTAAGTCGGACATCAACCCCGAATTGCGGGCATTTTCGGACGACCAAGGCGGCGAAAAACTGCCGGCGCAATTTAGGCCCTGGCACGCAATTGGTGTCGTCCGTCCAGAATCGATTCCTCCCCATAATCTGAACCGGGGCGTGATTGAGGCATCAATCACGAAGGACGGTTTCCAATTGTGGCGAATGAGAAAATAATCTGTATTATTTGAGGTCACGCCAACAAAAATAGTCCTGTTTTGTCATTGCACGATTCTGAGACAGGATTGCAAAGCGTGCGGAGCGGCGCGGCTCGCCCTAAGCGTTGATGATCTCGGTGGCGTGCTCGTGCGTATCCACGACCGTAACTACGACGACCGGATAGGCCTTCTTAATTTTAGCGCCGGCAGTGACGGCCGGATCTTTGCTGCTAAACGAACCTTTTATTTGTGAGTCCACTCGTAAGAGGTAGCGCTCCTCATTTGGTCGAGCCTGGCCCTTTGGCCTCGCTGACTCATCCCGATCCGGCCTGTCTGGCCGTTTCAATGTAGGTCGCAAAAGCGTTGCTGCTCGACTTTCGGGAGCGTCAATACTTTCCGATGGATTGTTTGTTTCGTCGACCATTTAGCTATTAGACGCCGATTTGGACGACGCTGCAATATAGGCAAAAGCCACACGCGCCAATCGATGTTCGCTTTCGGGGAGTAAAGCGGACATTGCAAACTTATCAATGACACGTATTCACAAGCTCAAAGCCGGACACGCTATCTTTAGGCAATGCGTTTTTGTCTGCGTTCTTCAAGCCACGCTTTACCGGCGGTATTGATCCAGCTCGACGCCTCTGCCTCAGAAGAGCCTTCGAAGATTTCTTCGGATGGAGTGCCTTCAAGCACAGCCCATACCGACCAAACGGGGGCATGAGGTGCCTTCCGTACAATCAGTTTTGGTTCTTCTTGGCTGACATGCGCAGTATCTAGAATATCGGCCATTCAATCTGAATAGGTGTCCTTTGGGCCGGTTGCAAGCACGGTTGGCGGTCTCTTTCGTTGTGCCGAACTACCGCCGCGATGTCCGCTTTTGACCCAAAGCGGACACACCAGAAAATCAGCCCAAGGGCTTGGGGAATGGGTTTCCGTGAGCCGCCTGGCGTCATGTATCTTCAATCGCAGAGTCAAGAGCTTTCGCAAGCACCTTAGCCTTTGAGAGCGCTGCGCGGTGCTTCTCCGCGTTAGAGTGTGCACGGCCTGCCTCAACAGTCACCATGCACCTTATGGTATCGTTGCCCATGGAGAGAACGACCGAAAATTGATCGGTTTGAGCGTTGCGGGTCACTTCCAGCCTTTCCATGCATGCTCCTGCTTCTACCAGGTTAATTGAGCGCTGGTCGCTGCCGGCCACATTGAGCAGAACATAATTGTATCATTCTCTGATCAAAGCGTGCATGGTGGAGCATGCAAGGCGACGCAATCGAAAAAGCGGTGACTTACTCCTTCTGGGGGCTGGGCTTGATGATTTCCGCCGGAATAGTTCTGGCGGTTCTCATTTGGTGACGCGCCGCACTCGTCTGTAAATTCGCGTGTGCAAAGCCTCAACGTTCGAAATAAGGCAGCCGAAAATATATCTCGCGGCTAAAGCCGCTCTAGAGCAAATGGCTAAACAGCCGCTGCGCGAATTGGCGCAAGAGCAAAGAGTTTAAAGGTCGCGCCGATGGCCATTGTCGAACATCTGATTGCAGAATGGCAATTGGAGCGGGCATCGTTAGTACGCCGGTTGCAGATGCTTGAAAGTGGCCAACTGCGCACAGGCATTCCAATGGGCAGCACGACAGGCGCGACAACCCTTTTGCGCCGCACATGTCTGCTTTTGACCCAAAGCGGACGTTCAGCAATATCATTGCAATTCGTGGGCGTCGTCGTTATGTAGAGGATGTTCGCGATTGCGCCTGACCTTGTTATTTCGGCCTTAACGGCCCTCCCAAGCCACGCAAAAATCCGGATATGAGATCCCGTGCGAATGGTTCGCGTGGGAAACGACGCCTTTGCGCGTTCTTTAAGGAGGCCATTGATGGCCACAGGTACCGTTAAATTCTTCAATGCCCAAAAGGGCTACGGCTTTATCGTTCAAGACAATGGTGGGCCCGATATCTTCGTTCACATTTCGGCGGTCGAGCGCGCCGGCATGCACAGTCTCAACGAGGGTCAGAAGCTCTCGTTCGATGTGCAGGCCGATCCGCGCAGCGGCAAGTCTGCTGCCGCAAACCTGCAAGCGGCGTAGCTCCGCCTCGGAAAATGGCGCCAGCGTAAAGCGCTGGCGTTTCTTTTAATGAGGTCATGACGGGATAGCTTGTGTCTTCTAGCGAGTCCGATCATTTGACTGCTGATATTTGCGAGGGCAAAGCCAAAGAATGCCTACGTCTCGCGTAGCAACCAGTGTCGCCTTCGCAGCGTATCATGCTAGAGCACATTGCTGAGACTTGGTACCGCATCGCCGACAGCCTACCGGCTAACGATGCATAAATATTCACTCGGCCAACTTGTCTACTTCGCGGGACCCTTTCAGTACGACGCTGCACGCGGCCAGTACAAGATCGTTAGATTGGTCCCAATCGAAAAAGACAATAAGGTAATGTACCGTATCAAGAGCGCAACGGAAGCGTTCGAGCGCACCGCTGAGGAATACCAGCTTACTCTTGCGCCTGCGTAATCTTTTTGCACGCCTTTTGAAAGTGCAACCCCGACGGTTCAAATCGTGTTTGTGCCGCACCTCTAATAAAGGAACATCAATTGCGGATTCTTGTACGCGACAATAATGTCGATCAGGCTCTTCGTGTTCTAAAAAAGAAAATGCAGCGAGAAGGTATATTTCGCGAAATGAAACAGAGGAGGGCCTATGAAAAGCCTTCTGAGCGAAAGACTCGGGAAAAGTCCGAGGCAATCCGTCGCGCGCGCAAGCTCGCGCGCAAAAAAGCACAACGCGAAGGACTCATCCCTCCCGACAAGAAAAAGCTACTCGATGCAAAAAAGCCCGGACAACGCCCGTCAAGGCCGTTTCCGTCATTCTGAGGAAGTGGCGCTCACGAGAGATCAATGACTGATCATCCCGATTTTTCTGTTGTGGTGAAAAACAGAGGCCGCCTTCCCAGTCCCTGGAAATGGGAGATCTATCGCGCCGGCAGGAATAGCTCGGTCAAACAGTCAGAGATCTATTTCAGCACTGTAAGTGAAGCCAATCGCGCCGGCAGGAAAGCACTCAGTTTGTTCCTAAGCGAATGTCAGGATGAAGACGCCTTCAAATCCGCGCCGAGATCTGAGCGACAAAAATCGAGCGAATAAATTTACCGGCTTTCATGGATAGGTTTTGTCCGCTTTTGGCCCAAAGCGGACATTGGCGATTGCGCTAGTCAGGAAAGCGAAGTACCTGCGCGTGGCAAAATCACTCTAATTTCGGTGAATTTTCCGGGCTCCGAATCGACCTCGATCGTGCCACCGTGTTGCTTGACGATGATGTCGTGGCTGATGGACAGACCGAGACCGGTGCCTTCCCCTGCCGGCTTGGTGGTGAAGAACGGATTGAACATCCGTTCCTTCGCGTCCGCGGGAATCCCGGTGCCGTTATCACGAATGGTTATTTCAACACGATCGCCGAGATTCTTGGTTACGGCAACAAGGACCGGCTCGTAGTTACCTCCGTTCGTCTCCACGCGACGCTTGTTCGCCGCATAGAACCCGTTGGAAATCAAATTCAGCAGGACCCGTGTGATGTCTTGTGGAAAGACGTCGGCATGGCCCGCGGTAGGGTCGAACGATCGATCCAGCTTGATCTCGAAATTCTGTTTCTCGGCGCGAGCGCCATGGTAGGCGAGATTGAGGCTCTCTTCGACCAATGCGTTGATGTCGACTAGCCGGTGTTCTCCCGAACCTTGGCGCGAGTGCAGCAGCATGTTCTTGACGATTGAGTCCGCACGCTTACCATGCTGCACGACCTTCTCGAGATTGCCACGCAATGTATCGGTCAGTTGGGTGATCTCGGTACGCATCTTATCATCGACCGATATCCCCTTCAGGGTGTCCTGGAGCTCATCAATCAATTCGCTGGAGACGGCCGAGAAGTTATTGACAAAATTGAGTGGGTTCTTGATTTCGTGTGCAATTCCAGCGG
>Ga0187779_10000401_pt1 | contig 29626 bp, 27 predicted proteins | sample 1015_Q2_SP10_10__FD_132435 | JGI IMG/M metagenome (GOLD analysis project Ga0187779, IMG submission 132435) | Tropical peat soil microbial communities from peatlands in Department of Meta, Colombia - 1015_Q2_SP10_10_MG | ecosystem: Environmental > Terrestrial > Soil > Wetlands > Peat | place... | reverse complement strand
CGTGGATGGCGTTGATCGAGATCTACGGTGCAGGAGGGCACCAAGAAATGTTTGTGGATCAGGTGAACGAGCCGATGCGCGAGGCTTGCAGGAAAGTATGGCCCAAAGTAGATCGAGCCGTCCTTCGTGAGCCGTCGCGTCACGTAGACCCGAGCATAGGTCTCAAACGCGGTGTAACGGATGTATGGGTAGGTTTTGTCGTCGCGCAACAAGACATTGAACTTGGGCTTGTGCTGCTTGATCAGGTTGTTTTCAAGCGCGAGCGCCTCGCGCTCGTTGTCGACGACGATGTACTGAATGTCGGCAATCTCGCGAACGAGGGAGCCTGTCTTGGCGTCCTGCCACCGCGACTGAAGGAAGTAGGATTTGACTCGCTGCCTAAGCGACCGCGCTTTGCCCACGTAGAGAGTCGTCGCCCGCGCATCTTGAAATAGGTATACGCCAGGCTGCAGGGGAAGTTGATCGACTTTTTCGAGGATTTCCATGGGCAGCGCGCTAGAATGACGAAGGAGTGCGCGGAATTTCCTTGCGATCAGCTTATGATAGCAAACGCATTACAAACTCGGCGAGGCGTGAGATGCGGCGGAACGTGCTGCTGGTTCTCTTATTGAGCCTGCTGGTGCTAGCGACAGCATTCGCCGCGCAGCAAAAGCCCAATTCAGCCCCTTCGGGGAAATCACCCAACGACTCGAAGGAGCCGTCGCAAGAGGGTGACTCCAACGCCCTGCCGACTCCGTCCTCCGCCGAGGAGGACATGGAAGTGGCCTCCTACTACATTCACAAGGGAGACCCGGACGCCGCCATTCCGCGACTTGAGGAAGCCATCCGTCTCAAGCCGAAGTTGGCCAAGCCGCGCCTGATGTTGGCCGAAGTGTATGAGAAGAAAGGCGACGCCGCCGCTGCCGTGAAATCCTACAAAGAATACCTGCAGGTTTTTCCAAGCGCACCTGACCAGAAAAAGATCGAGAAGAAAATCGAAAAACTTACGAGCCAGTAGCACACCGGAAACGGGCCAAAAAACGCATGGCTCGGCCATAGTGCTCAAACAGCTTTTCCTCCTGGCGGAACTCGCCGGAATGAGACGTGCGGCGACAGCGCTCGAATCGCATCGGGTGCTTCACGTGCAGCATCTCGTGATAGAGCACATAGGAAACCACGTAGGCTGGAACGGCAGGGTGATCGAGCTGGCGGCTGAGCACGATCTGATTCAGGGTCGGATCGAACGACCCAAGCTGACTTCTCCATGCCCGCTGGCTCCATCCCAGTCGGGGCTGGGGAAGGGAACTGTCGAAATAGCGACGATTCAGCGATGTAAACAGCGGCGCCAGATCGTGATGGCACCCGGCCGGCCGATGCTCCATTTTTCGGGCACGACGCTGGCGCAGCAACCACAGCCGGCGGCGCGTTGATCGAGCATAGGAGAAACGACGGTAGCGCTTTAGCAACTCATTGGGTGGGCGTCGGTGATACAGGCGCGCCAGTAGGATCGCGGCCACCGCTTCCAGTATGGCACGCCGCGCGGGTTTCAAGGCATCGGAGAGGCGAACGTGCGCCGTATCTTCCCGCAAGCGGATCGTATGGGTCAGCTCGGCGTAGGGATGATACTCGATCACGAACTGTGGCGGGCGTCCTTGGCAGCCCAGGCGCGTGTAGATTCGCCGGAAGATCTGCTCGCCGCCAGGAACGTGGTTGCGAAGGGTCGCGGACGTTCTCAAGAAGACTTCCTCCGGACCGGGGCGGGCAGCATTTCCTTCTGGGCCTCGTCCACATCCGAGAGCGCGTCCTGAGTTCCTTCGATCGCATCTTTCAAGGTGTCTCGGTAGCTGTCAAGGTCCTTGCCATCCTTACTATATTTTTGCAATTGGTTGAGAAATTCAGTGTACTTGGTATGCATCAGTTTCAAGGCGACTCGTATGTCCATCTGTTTCTCGCGGGCCATGGCGATCTGGTCGGCGCCGTCATCGACGCAGCCCGCGTAGCCATTTAGAAGGCTGTTCAAGATTTCGGTTCGGTCGCGCTGAGCAGGCGTCCGATTGAGTTCATAGTCGAACTTCTTCAAGCGGTCCTCGGCGAAAGCCAGGTAGAGCTTGATCCGCGCCGCCGGGGTATCGGCATCGCGAATCCGGTCGGCCTCTTCGCTGCTTAGGTAATCCCGCGGCTCGAATTGAGCCCCCCGTGCGGGTGTGGCCACTGCAATCCATGCCGCGAGCGAGAGACAGACCGCCATGATTCGATCAGCCACGAGGAGTCTATTGTACGATTTTATCGGGTTTCGGTGGAGGCGTTCGTCCTGGGAAGAGTTGGTCGATGAGATGACGGTTCACTGCGTCAAGATTCTTGCGTATCTCGAGGAAGGGCGCTTGCTCGTCGCTCGTCATCGGAGGAAGTAGCGCATCGATGCGCATCAGCGATTCCTGCACGGAGATTTGCAACTGCTTGAAGCCGGAGGGATGCCTTTCCGGGTCCACGTTGGTGCCGGCCAGGCCTTTTGCACACAATGCTACCTGGGCGTCGTATTGACGCAGCAGTTCCAGAGCTTCGGACAGTTGGTAGGCCTCCACTTCCTTTCGAATCTGCTGGAATTCTGCGTGGCCGAGCTCGGGCATCAGCTTCGCCTTCTGAACGGGGTTTGTCTCGTGCTCAAAGCGCGAGCGAAGATCGGCGGTGCGATCTTGTGCACCGAGGGCGGTTGCGGAGAGTGCAGCGGCCCAAAGGACAGCCCCACAGGTTGAGACGAACGAGCGCAAGCTTTACCTCTTTTTGTCTTTCAGTTCGCGGGTCAGCGTGCGGACGCGGGACGTAGATACGAAATACATATCGCTGTTTTCGTCCTTATTCAACTGAAGAAACCTCTGGTAGGCCTCGAGCGCCTCGGGAAGCTGGCCAAGTTTGTCGTAACACGTCGCTCGAAGGTACCAGCTGGCCGCGGGGAGTTCCTGGCGTTTGGAAAGCGTATCGAGAGCTGCCAGAGCAATCGCGTAATTCTTGTTTAGGTACTCGGCCTGGACTACCTCGCTCAGCAGATCGTTTGCGGCCGGGTTCATATCGTAGGCCGCGACCAGCCAGTGCAGGGCATTGGGATAGTCCTTCTTCTCCAGGTAGACGCGACCGAGCCGGTCCGCAATATTCGGATCGCGCGGAGCCAGTGCTGCTGCTTTTGCTAGGACGGGGATGGCGTCGTCGTAGCGCTTCGTCTCCCAATAGATCTGGGAGCGCAGTTTAAGCGCTTCGAGCGTTTCCGGCCCCGCCGCAGCCGCTCGATCGAGTTCGGCCAAAGCGTCGTCGTCTTTACCGAGATCGACGAGGGCGGAAGCTCGTTCGATCCGCGCGCCCGTATCGTTCGGGGCCAGTTCGAGGTAGGCCGCAAGTTCCGACACCGCCTCTGCCAGCTTCTTTTGCCCGACCAGGCAGTTCGCCATGCCCAGGTGAACTTGGCGTAGCGTGGCACCCTCGGGATGCAAGGCAAGTGTTGCACGGTAGGAGGCTTCGGCTTCCGCATAGCGTCCGGCGCTGAACAGCGCGTATGACAACGAGGCGTTTATCCCGACATCTTGACCGTCCAGCTTCTCTGCAGCCTGAAATTGTTCGATCGCAGGCCCCAGCTGTCCGCTCCTTTCAAGCGCCGTGCCCAAAAGCCACTTGGCCCGAGCGTCGTGCGGCTGGAGTGCGGCTGCGCGCTCGAGCGGATCGATCGCCGCTCGAGGATCTTTCGTCAGCAACGTCATGCCCAGACTTCGATACGCTGGCTCCATCTGGGGGTTCGCGGGATCGAGCGCGATGGCCTTTTCGTACTCAGCCTTCGCGTCATCTGCTCGCTCGAGCGCCGTATAGGTGTAGCCGAGGTTGTAGTGCACAAACGCGTCATCCGGCTTTTTGGCAAGGTAATCCCGATAGTCCTGCGCGGCCGTTTCGAAGTCTTGTTTATTGACGGCGTCGGCAGCCGCAGCCAGCAGGCGTTGGAGCTCTTGCGAGGTGGCATCGGGTGGGACATGTCTCTTGGTGGAGCTGGAGCTCTGGGCAGGGATTTGGCCGAGAGAGGCAGCGAGCAGGCAGAGCGCGAAGGCGGCGAGGGATTTCAACAACAGTGCCATGTGCTTCCTAGCGGCGATCAGTCAGCGCCTCGAATCATCCGGCTCAGAACGATGCTCAATTGGCGCTCCTGATTTGGTCGAATGGTCGGGATGGGCGCCATTGCGATGATTCAGCACCCGCGCCAGAAATTTGCCGGTGTGCGATTGCGAATTGCGTGCAACCTGCTCGGGAGTTCCCGCGGCAACCACGCGTCCCCCAGCGTCTCCACCTTCGGGTCCTAGGTCAATGATCCAGTCCGCGGACTTTATCACGTCCAGGTTGTGCTCGATGATCAGCACAAACGCGCCCCCGTCGATCAGCTTGCGAAAGGCGGTCAGCAGCTTCTGAATGTCATCGAAATGAAGCCCCGTGGTGGGTTCATCGAAAATGTACAGAATCCCGTGGTTGTCCTGTCGAGTGAGATGCGCCGCGAGTTTTAAACGCTGTGCCTCACCGCCCGATAGCGTCGTTCCCGACTGGCCCAGGCGCAAGTAACCCAAACCGACTTCTTCCAGGACGCGCAGCCGCGAAGTCACCTTCGGATGCGCCGCAAAAAAAGCCAGAGCCTCGCGGACCGTCATCTGAAGCGTTTCGTGGATGTTTTTGTCCTTGTACCGTACGTCGAGCACGCTGCTTTTGTAGCGTGTGCCACGGCACTCTTCACAAACCAGCTCTACATCGGCAAGAAAACGCATCTCGACCGTCACCGTGCCGTCGCCTTGGCAGGCCTCGCAGCGTCCCCCGGGGATATTAAACGAGAAATGGCCAGCGGTCAGATTGCGTTTACGAGCGTCAGGCGTCGACGCGTAGACTTCGCGAATGGCATCGAACGCTTTCAGATAGGTTGCGGGATTCGACCGTGGGGTGCGGCCGATCGGTGATTGATCCACCATTTCAAGACCCTGGATCGCCCCATCCCCTTCGATGCGATCACACGATTCGCGCCAGCTCCCGCCGAGTCGCTTTGCTTCGAGCGCTTTGTAGACGACGTCGTACACCAGCGTCGATTTGCCGGACCCGGAGACGCCCGTCACGGCCACCAGCATGCCGAGCGGAATGGTAACGTCGACCCCTCGCAAATTGTGGCTGCGCGCACCCGAAATTTTCAGGAATTTTCCATGAGGTCGCCGGCGATACTGCGGAACTGCAATGCGCAGCTCCTGTCGGAGATAGCGGCCGGTAAGCGACTGCGGATCGAAAAGCAATTCATCGCGCGTCCCGGCAAACATCAGTTCTCCGCCGTGTTCTCCCGCGCCGGGCCCCAAATCGAGCACACGATCGGCCGCGAGAATCGTCTCCGGATCATGTTCAACGACCAGCAGGGTGTTCCCCAAATCACGCAGCCCTTTGAGAATTTCGATCAATCTGTGGGTGTCCCGCGGATGAAGTCCGATCGATGGTTCATCCAGCACGTACAGAGCGCCCACGAGATGCGAGCCGAGCGATGTTGCCAGCTGAATTCTCTGTGCTTCACCCCCCGAGAGCGTGGAGGTCAAGCGATCGAGTGTGAGGTAGTCCAGCCCGGTTTCGTCGAGGAAGCGCAGGCGCAACTGAATTTCTTCCAGTATTTTGTCGGCGATCACCATTTCGGCGGCACTGAGTTGCAGGCCATCGAAGAACGGTCGCGCTTCCTTGACGGTCATCTGGCACACTTCGGTGATGGACCGCCCGGCGATCCGTACCGCCCGGGCTTCCGGGCGGAGGCGCGCGCCGCCACAATCGGAACAGGTGGCGTAGCCGCGATAGCGGCTGAGGAAAACACGCACGTGGAGCTTGTATTTCTTCCGCTCTAGCCAGGCAAAGAATCCTTTCACGCCGGCGAAGTCTTCGCTTGCGTCGCCATCGAGGATCGCATTGCGCTGCGCCGTGGTCAGATCGCGAAATGGGACGTCGAGGGGAATGCCCTTCGAGCGCGCATAGCGGCGCATCTCAAACACCAACTGCCGATAGCGGGGCTTTGTCCAAGGCTCGATCGCGCCATCAAGCAGCGTCTTACCCTTGTCGGGTACAACGCGATCCAAATCGAAATCGATGGTGTTGCCGAAACCCTGGCAACGCGGGCACGCCCCGTAGGGATTGTTGAAGGAGAAAAGGCGCGGCTCCGGTTGCTGGTAGGCGGCGCCGCACCTCTTGCACTCGAATCGCTCGTTGAAGACGAGTCGTTGCGGCGCCGGATCGGCCGGGTTGTCGGACACAAACTCCAAGATGGCTTCGCCGCCGCCCTCTCGGTAGCAAATTTCGATGGAATCCATGAGCCGTGACCGAATCTCTGGCGAAAGCGCCAAACGGTCGACCAGTACGAAAACGGGCTTGCCAAAATCCACATCGAGCAGTTCTTCCGGGTTCGCAAACTCGAAGACGCGCCCTGCTTGATAAAGTCGGTTGAAGCCGCGTTTTCGCAGGCGAATCAGGGCCCCTCGAACGGCATCTGGATTGGGTCGTGCCGGCGGTCGCCGCGCCGCAGCGGCTGCGGTAGCTCGGCCCGTCGGTGCTTCCGGCTGCCAGGAGAACCGGTAGAGCAGGTAGAATCGGCTCCCCGCGGCGAGCGAGAGTACTCGCGTCGCGATTTCATCGAGCGTGTCTTTGCGAACCTCTTCGCCGCATCGGGAGCAGAACGTGTGCCCGGCTCGCGCATAGAGCAGCCGTAGATAGTCGTAGATTTCTGTGGCCGTGGCGACCGTCGACCGCGGATTGCGGGTCGAGTTCTTTTGACGAATGGAGATGGCTGGCGCAATTCCGCTAATCTCATCGACATCAGGTTTTTCGATTCGCTCGAGGAATTGCCGCGCATAAGCGGAAAGCGACTCGATATAGCGCCGCTGCCCCTCAGCGTACAGCGTATCGAAAGCCAGACTCGATTTACCCGAGCCGGAAACGCCCGTCACGACCGTAATGGCATTGTGCGGGATGGTGACATCGATATTCTTGAGGTTGTGGACGCGCGCGCCGCGGACTCGTATCGCGTCAACCGGATCGGGTGCCGTAGCTATGGAAGCAGGCTTCGCCAAAATCCTTTTTGTGGGCGCAGCCTTCTCAGTAGGTTCCGTTGCCATCAGCCTAAACAAAAAATTATACGCCTTCCCCTCCGAAGCGGTAAACCACCCGGACGAAGCCTCAATCACCGCGCTTAGGGCTTTTAGAAGCCCGCCTCGTGGTGGGCGGGGTGCTGTTAGCCGGGAGGCAGGGAAGCCCGCCGATCGTCGGCCGACGATGTGGGTGCGTAGTATCCGGTGCGCGTTCGCACGGAAAGCTTGCCGCGACCGTTCGGCGGAATGACTTTGAGCTGAACCGTACGGAATGTCCCGTCTTTGGCCGTGTTCGTGGGGTAATAGCCGATCGTGTACTGGTTACGAATTTCCCGTGCGACTTGCTCGCAAATGGGTGTCACCTGGCTTAAGTTCTCTGGGAAGTAAGCCTCGCCCCCTGTCGCCTCGGCAAGCTCTTCTAAAACCTTCTTGGAATGGCGGACCATTCGTTTTTCGTGCTCGCGGTCATCTTGGCTAAAGACGCCGATCGTATAAATCGTGGCGTTCGACTGTTCGGCAGCCTTGATCGTGTCTTCAAACGTCTTCTGGCTGGCGTCGTCATCTCCATCGGTGACAAGGAGCAGAACCCTTTTGTCCTTGTGCCCCTTCTTGATGTGAGCGAGCGAGCCGATGACGGCGTCATAGAGCGCTGTGCTTCCGCGTGTGTCGATACGCCCCAAGGCGTCGTTGAGGTCCTTTTGATCGCTGGTGAAGTCGCCTTCGGTATCGAGATAATATTCGTCGTTGAAATTCACGACGAATGCTTCGTCTTGCGGGTTGCTGGTGCGGACGAATGTCATTGCGGCGGTGTTCACCTGCTCGCGCTTTTCACGCATACTGCCGCTGTTATCGATGACGAGCCCCATGGTCACGGGAATATCTTGGCGTGAAAAAAACGAGATCTTTTGCTCGATATTCTGTTCGAACACGCGGAAGTTGCCTTCCTGCAGGTCCGGAACGAACTGGCCTCGATCATCGGCGACCGTCACGTGCAAAACAACGAGGTCCACGTCGCTTTTGATTCGATGCCCGTTCTGCGAGGGCTGGTGGCCGGGCGGGGGTGGGGGACCCGGCGTCGGGATCGCGGGTGGTGTTTCCTGGGCCCGAGCGCAGCTAACCGCCAGCAGGGTCGCCAGCCCGAAGACGCCGAGCCGGAAAGCAACTGCGCCTTTAGTGCCCTGGCGCGAAATATCCAGTTTTTGCCGAAACCATGAGGGGAGGAAGGCCCTTCGGTGGGCGAAGCTTGACCTTGATCTTGCGCCACTTTCCATCGTGCTCGCGGTGGCTTGGTCTGTATACCAGAACATATTGATTGCGCAACTCCATGCTAATTTTTGAGGCGATATCCGGCAGTTGATTCAAGTTCTGTACCGCGAAAGTGCGGCCACCCGTCATCGCGGTCAAATCGGCCAGCAGTCCAGGCCCTTGGCGTTCCTCCGGCGTCGGGCCGCCGTCGGGTTCAAAAAGCCCGATCGCGTAGATCTGGACGTCCGCCTCGCGTACAAACTTGCGGATTTCCGTCTCGCTGTACCTGCTATGATTATCGCCCCCATCGGATATGATGAGCAAAGCTTTCTTGGTGTTGTGTGCTCCACGCATCTGGCTGAGTCCGAGATATACACCGTCGTACAGCGCCGTGAGTCCGTGAGCACCGGTGTACATCAACCGGTTTTGCAATTCATCGACGCTAGCGGTGAATGGGCTGACCAATTGCGCGCGATCGTTGAAATTCACAAGAAAGAACTCATCCTGTGGATTGGCCGTTCGGAAGAACTGCACGGCCGCCTGGCGAGACTTGTCGATCTTATCCGCCATGCTTCCGCTCATGTCGAAGATGACGCCAATCGATACAGGCACATCCTGGCTGGAAAAGCGCAGGATCTCTTGCTCCACGCCGTCCTCAAATATGCGAAAGTTCTCCTGTTCGAGCCCCGTGACCAAGCGGCCCATTGGATCTGTAACCGTAGCACCCACAAGGGTTAGATCGGTCTCCGTGCGAATCGGCTGATTTTTGTGGATGGTGACGCGGTCTTGCTCCGAAGGGGGCGGAGACGCAGGCCCGGCCGGAGCTTCTTGCGCAGCTGCTGGGAATTCGACGAGGACTAGAAGCAGAAGCAATCTAGCACAGGCAGCCAGCGATCCCCGGGAAAGGCGAACCCGATTAGCGCCGTGCACCACTGCGGTCTCCCAGAACGCCCTAGCGTAGATACTACCACTGCGGCCCTTCAAATCAAGCGTTCTTCAAGTTGGCGGGCTCGACAGACGTAGGGTCTTCGCTCTAGGCCCACTGGGGTGGCTGGGCTCGGCTTCGCCCTTGTACCCTCGCGACTGTGTCCGAAGCCGCGACGCTCCATGCTAACATGACGTCGCCGAACCGATCATGGATGAGGCGGAATGGCAAACCCAGGATCTGAAGCGTTGCACGTTCTGGCTGTTATCCCCGCGCGGTACACGTCTTCGCGTTTTCCTGGGAAACCAGTTGCTTCGATTGCAGGCAAACCGATGATCCAACACGTTGTTGAGCGCGTGCGGCGCGCCCAGCGCGTGTCGAGGACGCTTGTGGCAACGGACGAAGCCAGTATCCGGGACGCCGTCCAAGCATTTGGTGGCGAAGCAGTTTTAACACGCCGCGATCATCTGACGGGCACCGATCGGGTCGCCGAGGTCGCCGCCCACGTTTCCGCCCACATCTACGTCAACGTGCAGGGAGATGAACCGCTCATCGATCCGGAGACAATCGACGGGCTGGTTGCCGCTCTAGTTGAAGATTCGGAGGTGCAGGTCGCCAGCGCCACTGCAGCGATTTTGCAGCCGAACGACATCATGGATCCGAACATCACCAAAGTGGTGCGCGATTTCGACGGCAATGCGCTCTATTTCTCGCGCGCTCCCATCCCGTGGGTGCGCGATCGCCAGGAGTCGGTCGCGGCACGGCATTGGAAACATATCGGACTGTATGCGTTCCGCCGCGAAGCACTTCTCGATTTCCCCACACTCCCTCCGGGGGAGCTCGAACGTCTCGAACAACTGGAGCAGCTTCGCTGGTTGGAGAATGGCTACCGCATCCGAATGGTGGAGACCGAATATGACGCAGTCAGCGTCGACGTGCCCGCCGATATTGACCGCGTCGAAAAGCTTCTGGCCAGCCGAGCCGTTTCCTGAAAGCTCTCGCACGCTCAGTGCAGACGGAAGGCAACTTCCACTTCCATACGAATGTCCACGGGCACGCCGTCCAAAATGGTAGGTTCGTACTTCCACTGGATTACTGCCTTCAGCGCTGCGGGAACCAATAGCCCGGGACCGGAAACCGCGTGCGCCTCCACCACGTCGCCATGCTCGTTGATGATGGCGTCGATCACCACAACCCCCTCGACTTGGCCGGCGCGCGCCAGGGGCGGGTAGCTCGGCTGAATGGCCTGGATGAGACGCGGCGGCTTTACATCACCACCCACGCGGTACACGGTTTTCTTTGCCGGCGCGGCTGCGGCCGGCGCTGCCGGAGCATGGGGTGCCCCGCCGAGAATTCCACCGAGAACTCCCCCGACCTCGCCGCCTGGAATGCCGCCAATTACCCCTTCCGGGTTGACCTCGGGTGCAGGCGGGTCCTTGACGACCGCAATTTGTCTCGGAATCAAGGTGGGGGCGACCAAGGCCGAAGCAACGGGGTGCATCACTCGCTTGATCACTTGCTGCAAGGCTGCCGGAGGCGGTGATGGTGCGGCGGCCGGTGGCTTTGGCACGATGAGATGGGTCAACTCAAAAGAGCGCAGGTCGATCGCCTCGGTGAACGCGAGAGGCGCCACCAGGACAGCACTCACAATCAGAATATGCAGCGCCAGAGAGATAATCCAGTCGGTCGGATTTTTCTGCCGATGATCGGTCGGTGTATCGAGCAATCCCCGCAGGAACACGGCCTGTGCTTCCCCTTTAGGGACTTGCCGCATGGGCAGCTCGGACGGCGAAATGTTGCCCCAGTATCGCGCGGCCAGACTGTGTCGTTTGTACTCAGCGGCTTGCCGGGTGGGGATGGGTGGGGCGGGGGCGTCGTTGGGTGGTTCTCTCTCCAGAACCAGCGTGGCAGTGGTTCGTCTCTCTGTCTCATCCACAAGCGCGTTCATAGCAGCCGCCTTTCTGCGTCTCCGCGCGGCGCATCTCCTAAGTACCAGTGGAGCGAAACAGCAGCAGCGACGCGCGTCACCACGCTTTGTGACGCCGATCACTTCTCCTGGCGAGAAAATGGCGATTGACGCCCCCGCGGTTTCCGCCCATAATGATTTGTACGCCGATTCCTACGGAGGAAATCGAGCACCTTGCGGACCCGCCCGCAATATATCTTTGTTACGGGCGGTGTAGTTTCCTCACTCGGCAAGGGCGTTGCGGCTGCCTCCATCGGTTGTTTGCTGGAAAGCCGCGGCCTGCGTATCACCCTCCAGAAGTGTGACCCCTATCTGAATATTGATCCGGGGACGATGTCGCCTTATCAACATGGGGAGGTGTTCGTCACCGATGATGGTGCGGAGACCGACCTCGACCTCGGCCATTACGAGCGATTTGCCTCGGTCCATCTGACGCGCGACCATAACTGGACGACCGGCCGCATCTACGAGTCCATCATTGCCAAGGAGCGCCGCGGAGATTATCTCGGCAAAACCGTCCAGGTGATCCCGCATGTGACCGACGAGATCAAGGCCGCATTTCGCAAGGTGGCGGACGATGTCGATATCGTCATCGTCGAAATCGGCGGCACGGTCGGCGACATCGAGTCCCTGCCGTTTTTGGAAGCAATCCGCCAGATGCGCCTTGAACTCGGCCCGGAAAACGTTGTCTTTGCCCATCTCACCTTGGTGCCGTTCATCTCCACGGCGGGTGAGCTCAAAACCAAGCCGACGCAACACAGCGTCAAGGAACTGCTGAGCATTGGAATCCAGCCGGATCTGTTAATCTGCCGAAGCGATCGCCCCTTGGGCGGGGACTTGAAGACGAAAATTGCGCTTTTCTGCAACGTGGCGCCCTCTCGCGTCATTTCCGCTCCTGACGTGAGCAACATTTACGAAGTCCCAATGTCGCTCGCCGCCGAAGGGCTCGACGAGCAGCTGTTGAATCTTTTGCACCTCGAAGCGCCGCCCCGCGACTTGAGCCGTTGGCTGGCCATGCTGGAAACACTGGAACACCCGCAGGGTGAGGTTCGCATCGGTGTCGTCGGTAAGTACGTGCAATTGGAGGATGCGTACAAAAGTCTTCGTGAGGCTCTTGTGCACGGTGGTCTCGCCAACCGCCAACGCGTCGTCATTGAATGGATTGAGGCAGAGGACATCGGGTCGCCCGCGGAGGCTGAAAGTCTGCTTCGCCACGTGGACGGCATCTTGGTTCCCGGTGGCTTCGGTAGGCGCGGCATTCAGGGCATGGTCCATGCCATCACCTATGCGCGTGAGAAACGAGTGCCTTTCTTCGGGATCTGCCTGGGAATGCAGTGTGCCACGATCGAATATGCCCGTCAGGTGACGAAGCTCGACCGTGCCGACAGCACAGAGTTTGATCCGTCTACGCCTAACCGAGTCATCTACAAGTTGCGGGAACTGCTCGGCGTCGACGAAATGGGCGGTACGATGCGTCTCGGTGCTTGGCCCTGCAAGATCGAGCCCGGCTCATTTGCTGCCAAGGCGTACGGTGCTTTGGAGATCTCCGAGCGGCATCGTCACCGCTACGAGTTCAATTGCGATTATGAGCGCGCCCTGGTGAACGCCGGATTCCGCATCACCGGCCGCACGCCCGACGGCGTGTACGTCGAGATCGTCGAAGTGCCCGACCATCCGTGGTTCTTAGGCTGCCAGTTCCATCCGGAGTTCAAGTCCAAGCCACTGAGCCCGCATCCGCTCTTCACGGCTTTCATCTCCGCCAGTCTGGAGAATCGGCAAAAGCGACTTGACCGCGTTTCCAGTGTCGCCGGACGCGAAATCACCGCGCACGCCGCAGACACCGCGGCGCAGCCTCCTCGTGCCTCGGCGGCTCGTTCGTGAGCTGTCGCTCCTCAATTTAGCTTGACAATCTTCTCCCTGAAATCCATTTTAGACGATCCATGAACCTGTTTCCGACAACGCTCGTTGGTTCGTATCCTCAGCCGGATTGGCTCATCGATCGCCAGAAACTCTCGCATCGCATGCCTCCGCGCGTTCGCGCCGAAGAATTGTGGCGCGTTGCGCCCGAATGGCTCGAGCAGGCGCAGGACGACGCCACCCTTGTGGCGATTCGGCAGCAGGAGCGCGCCGGCCTGGACATTCTCACGGACGGCGAAATTCGTCGCGAAAGCTATTCCAATCGCTTTGCCACAGCATTGGAGGGAGTCGATCTCGACCATCCGGGAAGAGTCACCAGCCGCACCGGTAATTCGATTTTGGTGCCGCGGGTGGTGGGGAAAATTCGCCGCAAGCATCCGATCGAGGTACGCGATTTGAAATTCCTGCGCGCCAATACGGATCGGACCGTGAAGATCACGCTGCCCGGACCCTTCACCATGTCCCAGCAGGCGCAGAACGAACACTACGCGACCGAAGAGGAGATGGTTTTCGACTACGCAGCTGCCGTCAACGAGGAAATCAAGGACCTCTTTGCGGCCGGAGCCGACATCGTGCAAATGGATGAGCCCTGGATGGAGGCGCACCCGGAGAAGGCCCGCCGCTTCGGTCTAAAGGCGATCCGTCGCGCCCTCGACGGTGTGGCCGGCACAACGGCTCTGCACATCTGTTTTGGATACGCGGCGCTCGTACCCGGCCGCCCCTCGGCCTACTCCTTCCTCGAAGAATTAGATGACTCTCCGGTGTGCCAGATCTCGATTGAAACGGCGCAGTCTTCTCTGGACTGCGCGGTGCTGGCGAAGCTACCCCACAAAACCATTATTCTCGGTGTGCTGGATCTGTCCACGAATGATATCGAGACGCCCGAGATGGTGGCTGCCCGAATCCGCCGGGCCCTGCCCTTCCTAAGCGCGGAGCGCGTGGTCGTCGCGCCCGACTGCGGCATGAAGTATCTGCCGGCCGATGTCGCATTCGGAAAGATGAAGGCTCTGGTGGCGGGTGCGCAAATCGTCCGAAGCGAATGGTCGGGTCGTGCCGCTGCTGGCTGACCTACGCGCTGGGTTCGGCAACCCTCGTGGCAATCTGCGACGGGTCGGCCCCCACGCGCCCTGACATTTGATCCTTTGCTGTCGCCAGCCGGAAATCGTAGTAGATGCTCGGCAGGTTCGGCAGCGGCGAGGACCGGTCGCTTCTGTTCACCGTGATGATTAGGGATTGGTCGACGCCAAACACTGTATCGGAATCGATGTGCGCGTCGCCCGCCACGTAGAGCGCCGTCACGAGCTCACGATAGCCGGGCGCTCCAATTACAAAATGAATGTGGGCCGGCCGATACCCGTGCCTTCTCTGGGCACGGATCATGTCGCCGACGGGTCCATCCATGGGAATCATGTAACCAAGTGGGCAGAGCCCCCGGAAGTAATAGCGCCCCTCTGCGTCGGTTCGAAAGCACCCGCGCAGGTCCATCACTGACGGGTCGTGCTTTTGTAGGTCGTAGTTGCCGGTCTCATCTGGTTCCCAAACTTGAACCAGCGCGTTCGGAATCCCGCGTCCGCCCGAATCGATCACACGCCCATAGAACACTACCTCGGTTCCTTTGCACCGGGAGATGATCGAATCGCCTAAATTCATCATCGGGGCATCCTGTCGATAGAAAGGCCCCAAAAGGCTCGACTTCGTTACCGCTTCCGGGGCACGTTTATCGTGCAAGGCATTTACCAGCGCACTCAGTCCCAAGGTGTCAGAAAGCAGGATGAACTCCTGCCGGTGCGCGGTGCACTTTTGCCCAACCGCCGTAAGGAATCGGATCCCTTCGAGCCATTCCTCGGGCGTTAGATCGACTTCCCGTGCGAAAGCGTGAAGATGCCGCACCAGCGACTCCATGATCTTTCGCATCCGGGGATTAGGGGTTGCAGCCATCTGCTCAACCGCCGCATCCGTAATCGTATATTCGTTGATGGCTTTCATGACCGTATCCTTTTGGGTAAGACTCCGCGCTCGGCGGGCATCATCGGGCGCCATGATAGTCCTTTTGAACACTGCTGCGCCAGTCGGCAGGGAGAAAGGGATCGTGCCGTGGTGATTGTCGTGGGTCTGGGCTAAAATAGCGGTTTTCCGGGGGAGACACTTTGGGCTTCAGTGCGAGTACACGCCAGTTCGGTGACGTGACGGTTGTGGATGTACGTGGTCGGTTCACGCTCATTGAAGGGGAGGCGATTCACGAGATGCTGCTCGATCTCATACAGGATGGGCGGAAGAAACTCCTGCTCAACCTCCGAGATGTGATATACCTCGACAGCTCGGGAGTGGGCCAGCTGGTGCGCTCCCTTTCCACTGCGCAGAGGTTCTCCGCGCAGTTGAAGGCCGTCGACCTTAGTCCCCGGGTCGCGGAAGTTCTACGTCTTGTGAATCTACACGCGATCTTCGCAGACTATCCCGACGAACAGACCGCACTTCGAAGCTTCTTCAGCTAGAGCGAAGCTGGATTGTAGATGAGCTGCTTTAGGCGGCGGCCGCAAGATACTGCCAGGCGTTCCCGGTGAACTTTATTTGGAACACGCCGCCCTCGTCGGCATGCAGAAAGTAGTCACCCTTGGGAATGCGGTGGGCGTGCGCGGAGCGCACCGAGCACCTCTGCCAGCGTGCCGGGCCGATGCCTCGACCGTGCTTGCGGGGTTCTTCGACAAGATGAATACCGTAAGAGACCCGGTACTCCAATCCCGTCGGTCGTACCGGAACCAGGCGTCCAGTCCCTTTGCGCTTCTTTGCCATGAGTTATATGATGCCATCAACCGTGCAAAAGTTACCTAGATTCTTGCCTATGAGTTTCCGTACCAAACCAATATGTCCATATCTTCATGAAATTGCTACACTTGAGGAACTTCTCAACCCAAAATCAAGTCGGCATTGGCATTTTCGCCCATTGGAACAGTTCCCGATAGAGTGCCTCTACCAGATCCGGCCTGTCCTCTCCGGCAAGTTCTGAGTCGATTGGGAATTTCTGGCTTTTCAGGTAATAGGACAGCATTCTGTAAGACGGACGGAAACCCTTCATCTCATCGGGATCAATTACGATTTGCTGGCCGCAGATGGCCGGAGTCAACTCATCCCGCAGGTACACGGCGTCGAATCCGTAAATTCGCCACTCGCTCTTGCGCCGCTCGGCGCGATAGAGAAACCGCGCGTGGGTTGAAAGAGTGGCCTCCACGCCTTTCAGTTTCACGGGCAGGTCGATAATCCCAGTCAGGCTAGCGATGGCGCGGTCGCCCGCAAAACGTACGAGAATCGGTGCCAACCTGTGCTTTGCCGGGATCCCACGCTTGGCCATGTCCATCGACCCGGTGACAAAGTCCGGACCGTTTCCTCGGAACCAACTCACACGCACCACTGAATCAGGCCAGAAGCACTGCCGCATCGTTTCCCAACGCTGCAGATCACGGCTCTCGCGCTCACACAGGATCAACTGCGTGATCGTCGTGATGTCCGCGCTTTTGCGCACCATTCTGCGCAGCTTTGTGCTTTCGCTGATTTTCACGGACTACCTCCTGCTGGCTGCTTCACACCCCGCCGTAGAATAGGACCGCGGGCCGAAGTGCGCAATCACGGAGACCGGTCGCATCGCGAAGCCTGAGTCTTCGCAGAAACAATAATCGACGTTCTATTACCGTCGACCCCTACGAGGAGCCGCCGGGTGCCTTCTGCAGCCCAAGAGCCGAATTCCACGTTGAAAACCGGAACGAAGCCGCATACGCTGTTGAATCATCCCGGGTAGCTTGGATCTTTTACCTATGAACCCATCCCGCAGCTTCGAAGTCGGGAAAATCCGCATCGGCGGAACGGCACCGCTCTTTCTCATCGCGGGACCGTGCGTAATTGAAAGTGAAACGCACGCCACCATGCTCGCGGAGCGAATCCGCGACATCGCTTCGTCTGTGGGTATGCCTTTGATTTTCAAGGCCTCCTACGACAAGGCCAACCGCTCATCCATCTCCTCCTATCGTGGCCCGGGACTGGAGGATGGCCTTCGCATTCTGGCCAACATCAAGAAGCGAACCGGTCTTCCCATTCTCACGGACGTACATGAGGTCTCCCACGTTCCTCGCGCGGCGGAGGTTTGCGAGGTTCTACAAATTCCTGCATTTCTTTCCCGCCAAACGGACCTGCTGATGGCGGCGGGCCGCTCCGGCCGGGTCGTGAACATCAAGAAAGGCCAGTTTCTGTCGCCGACGGAAATGGTCAATGCCGTCGAAAAGGTCGCGACCAGTGGGAACGAAAAAATCATCCTTACCGAGCGGGGCACCTCCTTCGGCTACCAGAATCTCATCGTGGATATGCGGTCATTTCCCATCCTGCGCAAACTGGGCTATCCGGTCGTCTTCGACGTGACGCATTCGGTGCAGTTACCTGGCGGGGAAGGGAAGACGAGCGGTGGCCAGCCGGAATTCATCGAGCCTTTCGTGCGCGCGGGCGCTGCCATGGGCGTCGATGGTCTCTTTCTGGAGGTTCACGACAATCCTGCGAAGGCCCTTTCGGACGGCACAAACGCCCTTTCGCTCCCCAAACTCCGGCCGTTGCTTGAAAAAGCCGCTCGGCTGGCAGCACTCGCGCGCGAATGGGATGCGCCCACCACGGCTACGCCTCGCATCGTAGCGGCAAAGGCGGGCCTGTCGCGCAAAGTGGAGCGAAGGAGTTGGCGATCGCGATGAGTTCGGCGAGCACGTCGAAGAACCATACTCGCGCCATCGCCGAGCGCGTTTTGCGGATCGAGGCGGACGCCATCGCCGGGTTGATCGACCGCCTTGACGCACGCTTTGAGAAGGCCGTCGATCTTCTGCACGGCTGCCTGGGCCGAGTGGTTGTAACCGGAGTTGGAAAATCGGGCTTAATCGGCCGAAAAATTGCGGCCACGCTGGCGAGCACGGGTACACCCTCCCTTTTTTTGCACGCGGCGGACGCGTTGCACGGCGACCTGGGAGTCATGGCGGCAGGAGATGTGCTGTTGGCGATTTCCTCGAGCGGAGAAACACAGGAAATGGTCGAGCTGATCGAGCCGGCGAAGCGTATGGGCGTTCAGATTATTGCGCTGACGTCGAACCCGCACTCGACTCTGGCTACCGCAAGCGACGTGGTCGTTGATATCGCTGTGAAAGAGGAGGCTTGCTCGTTGAATCTGGCGCCCACCGCTTCGACGGCGGCCGCTCTTGCCATGGGGGATGCTCTTGCGATTGCGCTTCACGATCGCCGGGGATTTAAGGAAGAAGACTTCGCGGCGCTCCATCCTGGCGGTCGGCTCGGTAAGAAACTACGCCGGCTCGAGTCGCTGATGCATACGGGCGACGAGCTGCCCCGCGTTCTTCCGGGCACGCGGATGCCCGACGTCATCTACGAAATGAGTCGCAAGGGCCTTGGCCTAACGGCCGTGACCGAGCCGGACGGGAAATTACTTGGCATCATCACCGACGGTGACCTTCGGCGCGTCATGCAGCGGCGCAGGGAGAACGTCTTGGACCTTGCGGCGCTTGACTGTATGACGAAGAATCCAGTCACGATGCGCGGGACGGAGCTGGCCGCGTCTGCGTTGCGTCTGATGGAGGAGAAAAAGATCACGTCCGTCCTTGTCGTGGACACGGCCGGAGGTCTCCGAGGTGTGGTGCACCTGCACGATCTGTGGACGCTTCAGTTGTTCTGATCCCGCCTGCCAGAAACAGGGGAGAGCGAGCCGCGCGACCAAAATCCCATGAGCACCCTTCGCGATATCCGATTTCCTTCAAAAGTCCTACGCCGCGCGAAACCGATTCGCGTCCTGCTTATGGATGTCGATGGCACGATGACACCGCGCTATGTCTGCCTCCAGTCGTTTCCCGACGGCAGTGTTGCGGAGATGAAGATGTTCAACGCCCACGACGGCGCAGGTATCAAGCTCGCAAGCATTATGGGCATCCGCACCGGCTTGATCACAGGACGTGATTCACCTGCTACAGCACGGCGCGCCCGCGAGGCGTCGATGGAGTTTGTGGTGCAAGGTCAGGCCAAGAAGCTCGAGGCTTACAAAGCCATTCTCGTTCGCGCCGGCGTGAGCGATCACGAGGTCGCCTACGTCGGCGATGATTTGCCCGACATCCCAATTTTGGAGCGCGCTGGCCTCGCCGTCGCTGTTGCCGACGCTGCGGTCGAGACGAAACGCGCGGCGCATTACACCACCGTCGCCCGGGGGGGCGAAGGCGCAATCCGCGAGGTAGTGGAGCTGATCCTGAAGGCCCAAGGCAGATGGAAAAAAGCCATTCCTCAGGCGATTGCTTGATGGCCTTCGGTACCAGGACCAAATCTGTCCTTCTGGTCAATATTTCTGTACCCGCTTTGAGCATAGCTTCCTACTGTGGAGGAGCAAAGCACGTCCGCCTGCTGTCGCAAAGGCCCGCTCCCTACCCGGCGCATCGCCCGGGTGGCCGCGGCCGTGTTGCTGTTCGGTGCTTCGGGCGCAGTATTCACTGCCGTCGGCCATGCTCAGAACTTTGCAGACGAAAACGAGTTTGCTGCCATACACCGTCGGCTTGAGCGGCAGACCCTGGACCTCATCAACCGCGATCGCGTTGCTCCCGAGTATCTGGGTGAAACAAGAGGACGCGCGCATCCCCTTCTGTGGGACGAGCGGCTGGCCGCGGTGGCCAGGGCGCACTCGGAAGAAATGGCTCGATACGGATATTTCGGTCACACTGCAGCCGACGGCGCCTCACCGGCTGAGCGAATTTCTTCGGCTGGCATTCGATGGGCTCATATCGGCGAGAATATCGCGTCCTGCCAGAGCATTGCCCAAGCCGAGTCGACATTCATGGACGAGCCTAAATTTGAACGCAACCACCGTTGGAACATTCTGAACCCGGAGTACACGCGCGTAGGAGTGGGAATCGCCAAAGGCTCCGACGGAATGCTTTATATCACCGAAGACTTTGCCCAAGTTCGCTGATCCTGCTTTCCGCACTTTGCTCCATTTGACTTCGCTCCTCCCTCGGGCACAGACTGATTTCGGCCTAGCACGGTCGATGACTTCCTCCGTCAGACTCTGGCTGTCCCTTGCCGACGTAATTCTTCTGCCTGCTTTCATTCTTTGGTTCATCTGGCAATTGCAATTCACGGCCTTGTGGACGTGGGTCTTCTTTGTGGTCTGGCTGGCGGCCAGTTTTCTGCTGCATGGTGATACGCCTCAGACGCTGGGATGGCGCGCGAATAATCTTGTTGCGGCAACCCAGCAGGCGCTCGTCGTCTTCGGCGCGTTGGCAGCTGCTCTGGTGGTGAGCGGCTTACTGCTGAGCGGGCACCGGCATCCCCTGCCGGCCCAGCTGTCGTGGCACAGGGTGGAGAACTACTTCGCGTTTTGCGTACTGCAGCAGGTTGCCCTCAATTCCTTGCTGCACAACCGCATGATGTCGCTCGTGCGCAACCAATACGCGGCGGCCGTCTTTACCGGGCTGATCTTTGCGGTGTGTCACTGGCCGAATCCGGTGCTGGTTCCGCTGACGTTCGTCGGGGGAGCCGCGATGGCGTGGATGTTCGGGCGTGTCCGAAACATCCTCCCGCTGATTTTGGGGCAAGTGCTTCTGGGGATGCTGGTCTCCTGGGCTTTTCCCATGGCGTGGCATCACCATTTACGCGTTGGGCCCGGGTACTACTCCCGACCAGGTTGAAGGTTCTTCTCCGGAAGACCCGGAGAAGTTGGTGTGGGGACTTTCGGAAAATACGGGCTACAAGCCTCCGTCTTTCTTATAGTCGATGACGAGGAGGGTAATATCATCGGATTGGTTGGCGCCAATAGCACGCTCGGACCACCTCGACAGACTGTGCAGCAAGGCCTCGGCGAACTGATTGGCAGGAAGATCATGCTGGGACTCCAAAATGTGCGTGAGACGATCGATTCCGAACTCCTGAGCCCCTGAGTCCTTGGCTTCGACGATCCCGTCCGTGATGAGAACAATCCTGTCTCCCTTCTCAAGCGAGAAAGTGAGCGTCGAGTAGCTGGAACTAGGGAATGGGCCCAGCAAGAAGCCGTTCTCGAGAACTGCGGCGGCGCTACCCGTTCTGGCCCGCCAAAGTAGCAAAGGCGGGTGGCCCGCTCCCGCGTAATTCACCGTGCTGTTCTGCACATCCACGAACAAATAGGCCGCGGTTACAAAGTGACGCTCAAACCGGCCGTACAGGGCTTGATTCAATCCCATCAAGACTTGAGAAGGATCGGAAGCATGTGGGGACTGCGCCGCGAGGGCCGTTTGGAGCATCGAAGCAATCAATGCCGCAGGGAGGCCGTGGCCGGATACATCGGCGATCAGAATCCCGATGTGCTCCTCATCCACCCGAATGAAGTCGTAGAAGTCTCCCGCGAGAGAGCTCATAGGAATGTATTGAGCGGCGATGTCCAAGCCCGGTAGCTTCGGAGTTTCTCGAGGAAGGATGGATAGCTGAATCTGCCGCGCCATCTCGAGCTCGTTGTTTAGGGCCACGAGTTGCCGGGCCACCGTCTCGTGAGCGTCGCGCAGCATCAAATGGGTCCTCACTCTCGCTGTCACGATCGGGGGGGAGAATGGTTTATGAATGTAATCGACGGCGCCGACCTCGAAGCCACGGGTTTCGTCGGCGACTTCGGTTTTTCCGGTTAGAAAGATGACGGGCGTATCGCACGTCTTCGGGTCCGCCTTCAAGTGGCTGCAGACCGCATAACCGTCCATCTCGGGCATCATGACGTCTAACAGGATGAGGTCAGGGCGCGGTTCCAACTTCGCCAATTCCAGCGCCTTCGCCCCGTTCATGGCCACGCGGATCTTGTATTGGTCCTTCAGTATGGAATGTACAATCTGAATATTTTCAGAATCGTCGTCGACCAAAAGCAAGAGTCTTTTCTCGGCAGGGCTCATTCGGCGGCGTTCGCCTTCCCAGTTCTGACAGCAATTTCATGTAACTGAACGAGGGCGGTTTCGAAATCGAACGTGTTGACGGCCGCCTCTAGAGCATTTAGCTCAGAAGGGGCGACGGTGCCCTTAAGGAGTTCGGCCAAATCTCGAAAAGCCTGGGGGGCATCTGCGTCGCTTGCTTCGAGCAGCTCTTGGAGACGAGCAACCGCGGCCGAGATTTCCAAAGCCTCTGCCTGGGGAGCCCGCTGGCTGGTAGCCGGAGTCACCGCCCTCAGCGTTTCCTGAATGATACGGGCTTGACGCCCTAGCGCCGGCGCCAGTTCCTTGATCATTTCCTCTACGCCAGCCCGTGACTCGCGTATCGCCGTTTCCAACTTCCCGGCGGAAAGGAAGATCTGTTGGATTCCCAGATTTCCCGCGGCACCTTTTAGCGAATGAGCGAGCCGCTCCGCTTGAGAACGGTCTCCTCGTTCCAGGGCGGCGGTAATCTGCGCGGCGGCCGGCCCCTGCTTCGCTGCGAACTGAGTGAGCAAATCGCAATACAGCCGCTTGTTTCCGGCGATTCGCTCGAGCCCTGCTCGGGTGTCTACGCCTTCGATGTCGGGGAGGGTGATGTCGTCGGGACCGACAGGCTTGCCTCGCACGTCAGCAACCTCCTGCGGGCGTGCTCGGGTCCAACGGGCAAGCGTGGCGAAGAACGTATTGGGATCGATCGGTTTTCCGATGTGATCATTCATTCCCGCTTCCAAGCAGCGTTGAACCTCCTCGGTCATCACGTGCGCCGTCATCGCGATGATCGGAAGATGCCGAAGCTGAGGTCGAGCGCGCAGAAGTCGCGTGGCAGCGAAACCGTCCATCTCGGGCATCTGCAGATCCATAAACACGACATCGAACGGCGGCCGATCGCCCTCGGTCAGGATCTTTACAGCCTCCCCTCCGTGGTTGGCGATGGTTACCCTCGCTCCTTCGCTTTCCAACAGCTCCGTCGCCACCTGCTGGTTTACCTCGTTGTCTTCGACGAGCAGGACCCGAATGCCGCGGGCCAGTGGCATCTGGCCCGCACTTTTGTTCATCACGGCGGGGGCCATTTCGCTGACCTCACCAAACAGACTCATCAAAGTGTCAAAAAGGACCGAGGGGCTAATTGGTTTTTGGAGAAAACGCTCGATCTCGTTCTCCTCCTCTTTCAAGCGAACATCCTCCCTCCCGAATTCGGTGACCATCAGTATCTTGGGGAGGTTGCGCAGATGGCCATCCCGCTTGATCCGGCGGCCGGTCTCTGGCCCGCTGAGGCCGGGCATGTCCCAATCCAGCAGGACCAGTCGATAGGGGTCTTTTGCGTCGGCCTGCGCCAGCTCCCGCAAGGCCTCGCTGCCGGATGAAACCGATTCAACCCGGAACGTGAGTTGTCGAAGCATGTCCGTCAGGATTTCACGAGCGACCGCATTGTCGTCGACGACCAAGACCCGGAGGGCCGTGAGTCCCGGCGGGACAATCCTGCGACGACGCTCGGCGGACCCTACGCCAAACCAGGCCGTGAAGCAAAACGTGCTTCCGTGACCAGGCTCACTCTCGACCCAGATATTGCCTTCCATCATTTCAACCAAACGCCTTGAGATCGACAGGCCGAGGCCCGTGCCCCCGTACCGTCGCGTGGTGGAACTGTCGGCTTGGCTAAAGGCCTGGAACAGCCGTGCGGTCTGATCCGGAGTCATCCCAATGCCGCTATCGCGGACCGCAAATCTGAGTTTCACCCGGTCCGAGACCCTTTCCTCAAGCTTGACTCCCACCACAATCTCACCGCGTTCGGTAAACTTCACGGCGTTATTCACGAGGTTGATCAATACCTGGCCCAGCCGAAGGGAATCCCCCACGAGAACAGTCGGCAGGTCTGCTTGACAGGCTACCAGGAACTCCAGGTTCTTCTCGTGAACTTTCTGGCTCACCACGTTGGATAGATTATCGAGGACCGCCTCCAGCCGGAAATCGGTCTGCTCCATGTTGAGCTTGCCCGCCTCGATTTTCGAGAAGTCGAGGATGTCGTTGATGATGCCCAACAACGATTCCGCCGCGGCCTTGGTTTTTGTCAAGTAATCGCGCTGCTTGGAGGTCAGTTCCGTCTTCAGGGCCAGATGCGTCATTCCGAGAACCGCGTTCATCGGCGTGCGAATCTCGTGGCTCATGTTGGCGAGAAACTCGGACTTCGACTTGGTAGCTGCTTCGGCCGTTTCCTTGGCCTTTACCAGTTCGGCTTCTACTCTTTTGCGTTCCGTGATGTCTTCATTCAACGCGATGATGTATCTGGGTTTGTCCGTCGCGTCTCGGATCAACTTAAACCGAACATTGGCGATGACGATGCGACCGTCGCTCCGAACAAACCGCCGCTCCCAGCCGTCCTCATCGTGCTGCCCTTGCACAATGGCGGCGTATCGTTTGGCACCCGCAGCGCGGTCCTCCGGAGGGACAACCTTGTCCCAATGCTCGGTGCGGCTCAATTCCTCTTGGCTGTAACCCAGCATGTCGGTCTGGGTGCGATTCGTAAGATGCGTTCCGGTCTCGATGTTAAAGATTCCGATTCCTATCTGGGCGTTCTCGAACACCGTTCGGAACAGCTGTTCGCTCGCTGTCAAGGCCTCGGTCGCACGCCGGTGTTCGGTGATATCCTCCGTAAGGGCCACGACATACTGTGGCTTGCCGGCCGAGTCCCGGAGTAACTGAAAACGGCTATTGCCAAGGATGATGCGACCGGTGCGGTGAACGAAGTGTTGTTCGTATTCGTCGGTTTCACGCTTACCCTGCACAAGTTCTGCATATCGCTGGGCGCAGGCAACGCGTTCTTCGGCGGGAACAATGTCATCCCATTGCGCCAGTCGGGTCAGTCCGTCCCCCGAATAGCCCAACATCTCGCGGAGGGCACGGTTCGAGAAATGCTCCTGACTCTCAATCTTGAAAACACCAATTCCGATCTGTGCATTCTCGAAAATCGAACGGAAAAGCCGTTCGCTCGATTGCAAGGCCTCCTTGGCACGCTGACGCTCGGTATTGTCTGACACCGTGACCACAGCGCCGCGGATGCCCCCTTCTTCCACCACCGGAAAGGAGGAGTACTCCACCGGGATGGGCGTGCCGTCATGCCGCCACAATATCTCCTCATCCATGTGGCAACCCTTCCCGTTCGTGAGCGTTTGAGAGACGGGACATTCTGCGACCGGGTACGGCGAACCATCCGATTTGTGATGGTGAACCAGGTCATGCATGTTTCGACCCACCACCTCTTCCGCCCGATAACCGATCATTTCGCAAGTCGCTCGATTGATGAACGTGCACTTTCCTTCCAAGTCGACGCCATACACACCCTGGTCAGTGGAATCCAGCAGGAGCTGCATCTGTTTTGTAATGCGGCTTCTCTCCGCTTCCGCGAGTCTGCGTTCGGTAACGTCTTCGTTCAAGGCGACGACGTACTTGGGCTTGCCCGCGGCATCCCGGATGAGCTTGAACCTGCCATTGGCGATGACGACACGACCGTCACGGCGAATGAAGCGCTGCTCCCATTCGTCTGTGTCACGGCGCCCCAAGACAATGGCGGCGTATCGCCTTGCGCCCGAGGCACGCTCATCGGGGTGAACAATGGCATCCCACTGCCCGGTGCGGCTCAGCTCGTCCTGGCTGTAACCCAACATTTCGTGCATCGCGGGATTTGAGAAATGCTCTCCGGTCTCGACATTGAAAATCCCGATGCCGATCTGCGCATTCTCCAGAATCAAGCGGAAAAACTCTTCAGTTTCCCGGATGGCTTCATTGACACCGCGGCTGACCATCTTTCTCCTCTGCCCCCGACCCCGGTCGACCTCGCTTACAACGGATGGCCGACGCACCCTCTGCGCCGTGAAAAATGCAAGTGCCACCAACGGTACAGACGGTCTGGCATTTGGCCTCCCAAAGGCCGGCTCGAGAATACATCGAATCAGCCGTCGCGGTAAGCAACCCTTCTTCGGGAACCGTCGAGTAGGTGGTCAGCCCCGAGGGCCTTTGCAGATTGGGGTCAGGGGATTGTATGGCGTGGCTTACGGGAGATCCCCATAGGAATCGGAAAGGGTCGGGAGCCTTCTTGGCTTACCCAGCATTTCTTGTCGTTGTTCTGCTCGATTCAATCGGGCCGGCCATGCGTCCGACCTCGACCTCTTCAAAGCCCGGATGAGATGTCGCGTGAATTCAGGTTCCGAATGCTGCCTACCCTGCCAACAGGCCTTCGTCATCGGCGCTCGGGCCGTAAATCGATGGCACCGGTACATTCAAGAGCCGCAGGTACACGGAAAGCTGGCCCCGGTGGTGATATAGGTGACTGAGCATGATCATCCGCACCACGCTGAGGCGCGGTTGTGTGAAAACGTGCTTTCCGCGTGCTTTCAGCGTAAAGTTTCCCATTGCCTGGTGATCACTCAGCCCAGACAAAAAGGCCTCCGCATCCTTCACGCTTTGCTGAAACGTGTTGCGAATCTCCTCCGCACTTTGGGGATCCTTAAATCGAAAGGCATCAGGAGTCACTTCGTGCTCGTCGTTCTGAAGCATTTTGGCCGTTGCTCCGGGAACGGTCGCGATGTGCAGCGCCAGTTGCCCTAGCGAAAGCGATTTGGGATGCGGCTTCCAAGCGAGTTTTTCGGTCGATACTTTTGCGAGTACGCGTTCGGTGGTTTTTGCCTCCGCGCGAAATTCGTTGACCAACGGTTCCATCATTTTGGTCATGTTCACCTTTCTGAATTCAAGAGTTCTCCGAGTGTTCCCGCCAGTTCTCCCAAGTCAGCTCTTTGCTTCGGCTCGCTTCTGAACACAAGCGTGAATATGCCCCCAGCCTTTCTTTACGCCCTGTCGATGGTTTTCTTGAATTAGACCCAAGGCGCTATGATGGAACTGGAGCAGCGTTCCCCCCTCAGACTCGCTGAGTCGGTACTGAACGTTCGAAACCACCGGGTAGGACATGAACATTGGTCCGGTGATTTCCAGCAGCGTGGGCCGCTTGATGGCTTGCACGTGCCCCCAGAAATGACCGTTGTTTTCGCCTAGGTCGCGGTACCACCGGCCGCCGGGCCATTCCTCAAGCTTCATCGGCATGGGCGTGCCGTCTGGATGTTCACCCCCCGGACCCAGCTGTTCGATCAGCGCCGCGAACGTGCTTTCTAACGAAGCTCGTACGAGGATTTCTTCCGTTACGTCCAACATCAAGTTGTCGATTGCCGTTGCTGTCGAAGCCATATTTCCTCCTTGCGTCATTCAGGATGGGTCTTGCCTTATTGTGGTTTTCCTTCACTCTCGGCGCGTACCTTGATGCGGTTCAACTGGTGTTGCCAGAATCGCTCGAAGGTTTTCGTCCACTCGTGGAGCGGCCGGATCGCGTGCGCATTCGTTCGATAGAGCATTCGCCGCCCGTCGCGTCGGACATTCACGAGCCCCACCTCTCGCAGCACACGCAGATGCTTGGAGACAGATGGTTGGCCAAGCCGTAGGCGCAGTACGATTTCCCCCACGGGACGTTCTTGTCGCGCGAGGTAGCTCAGGATTTCCCGTCGGCGAGGTTCCGCGATCGCGTTAAAGGCATCGGACGTGGCTGCGGCGCGCGGCACGGCCCGACTATATATTCTTATATAGGAATATGTCAAGCGCCTTTCACGCGGTGGGTTTAAGTCCCCAGGGGTCAAGCGCACGCCTCTAAACCATGGCAACGGCAGGCGCTTAGCTTTCGGCCCCCTTCCGAAAATCTAGAGAGGAGGAGGTCCTGTGTAGCGGCGCGCCCAAGCAAGGGAACTTTTTTGGCCAAACGGGGAAAAACAAAAACAACGAATCCGGCCCGGTAAGCCAGGGATGCACGTCTCAACCGGGCCGAATTCGACGGGGGCGCCACGCTTTCAAGGAGAAGCGGGCGCCTCAACAACCGGTCTGGGGTCACCAGCGCCGGTTGCCGTATCGCAGATCTCGCCGCCCTGGCCAGACCTCACTCACATTCGCAGAGTCACAGCGGCCCGAATGGCCCGTTCAAGTCACTACGAGCGAGCGGGCTGCGATCTGCAGTATGTGAAATGAGGTTACAACGACAATTAATATACCCCATGTATGTCGGCGGGGAAAACACGTGCTGCTTGCGATAGCAAGCAGATGCGATTCTTTCAAGCTATCGATAGACAGGTGCGCCACGCAGGGTGGATCGAGAGCAGATCTTCAAAGGGGAACTGTTGGACCGTATCCGCGCTTGAAAACGACCAACTTGGATGTAAGTACCTGCACAGGGTCACTGTCTTGGTTAAGCGTAACACTCCGTATGGTCACAACTCCCCGATCCGTTTTCGATCGCGACGGCAGTATTTCTAGGACCTCGCTCTCAACCCGCAGCGTATCGCCCGGGCGAACCGGCTTTGGCCAGGAGATTTCGCAGCCGAGGCCGATCACCCCGCTGGCGGGGCGAAAGTCGCTCTTCACAATCAGATGCATCGTTGCTGCTGCCGTGTGCCAGCCGCTCGCGATGATACCGTGGAAGAAACTGCGCTCGGCAGCCGTCTGGTCAAGGTGAAACGGTTGCGGATCGAACTCTTCGGCGAACGCTTGGATCTGGGCTTCGTCGATCCGATAATGGCCGGATGCGAATTGTTGGCCAACCTGCAGGTCTTCAAGGTATAGCGGCTCGTTCATCGGATGCATATGCGCGCACCTTCTTTCGGGCAACAAACTTGCTCCCTGGCTAAGCCGGTGAGAACGACTGCGTCCTCCCTCGTCCCCAAGTGCTGCTTTCCGTTGGCTGAAGCAGCAATCCGAAACCCCGCTTTGACACACCGAACTAGATGATTCTCGGGCTATCAAAGATTCGGGCAAGCTTCTCGGTTGCGACCCTAAACCGTGTGCATCGTTACATCGATCGGGACCTATGCAAGGCGTCCTTGCTGTCACATCTGACAGTGGCCGACGGTCCGTGCGCTCCCGATAATGGCTTGCTCTCCAGGAAAGAAGGTCCCACCGAAGGAGAAGCAACATGTTCCTCAAAAGCGTCTGTCTTGGTTTCCAGATGGAAGGAAAACATATAGCTGCCAAATGCGCCCTCATAGGTCTTGCTCTGTTGCTGGTCGCTCCCAGTCGGCTCAGCGCCCAGAATCTGGCGTGGGGTCGCCCGCCCCTGCCACGAGCCGGAGTATGCTTCTACAACTGGCCCAATTTTGATGCCAAGAAAGGCAAATACTTCTGCCGCACGACCGGTCAGGATATCGCCAACCTCCCGAAAGAATTCAACAACGCCATCAGTTCTGTTCGGGTGTTTGGTGGGGTCACTGTGCGGATTTTCAGCGACTTCAATTTCCGGGGCTCTTCTCTGTCGGTTCGCCACGACATCGCCGATCTGAGGACGGTGGGGTGGAACAATCGAATCTCGTCAATCTCGATCCGACAGCGTTAGCCATTCTGCGCTCATGCCAGCGGCGGAGTCGATTTCCGAGCTTGCTCGCGGACCATATCGATGTGCAATCGCAACGCGTATACCAAAGGTTTGAAAGGCGTCGGCACGGAAAGGCGACTGGCTCTT
>Ga0187779_10000399_pt1 | contig 29707 bp, 37 predicted proteins | sample 1015_Q2_SP10_10__FD_132435 | JGI IMG/M metagenome (GOLD analysis project Ga0187779, IMG submission 132435) | Tropical peat soil microbial communities from peatlands in Department of Meta, Colombia - 1015_Q2_SP10_10_MG | ecosystem: Environmental > Terrestrial > Soil > Wetlands > Peat | place... | reverse complement strand
TGGCCGCGATCGTGGTCGCGGCGCGGCTGGTCGCGGCTCGCCGAGCTCGCGCTCCCGGCACCGAGCACGAGGATGAGGACGGCCGCGGCGGCGACGAGCGCGGACGCCCTCCTCACGGCGGAGGCGGCGGAGCTGGAAGAGCTCATGCGTTCGACGTGGCGGCGGCGGTCGAGCATCGAATGGGCCCCCTGAAGCGACTCCGAGGAACCGGCTAACTGTATACGCGGGAACACGGAAAATCGCCACCCTCGTGTAGGTCTTACCTGTCCGTTCGGGCAGTTCTTACGAATGCCCGGCTGGAGGAGTCCGCGCTCGTCGTGCGAACGGCTTGGGGGTGAACACGAGCGAGATCACCGGCACGCACGTGGGGACGATGCCGCGGGGGCGCCGACGACTCGGGCACCGGCCCGCCGCCCCGGCGTCGCTGCGTGCACAGATCGTGCTGACGGTGTCCGCGCTCCTGCTCGGCGGTGTCCTGGGTGCCCTGCTGTTCGTGGGCGTGTGGCGTCGCACCGCCACGGAGGGCGATCGCGCCCGCGCGGCCCAGATCCAGAGCAGCCAGGCCCTGCGAACGGCCCACGCGCGGCTCGTGCGGGCGGAGGCCGAGTCGAAGACGGCCCGCGCGGCGCTCGCCGAGCTCCGCACCGAGCACAGCGCTCTGGCGACCCAGCTCGCGAAGCTGCAGCGCACCGACAACCGCGTCGGCACGTCGCTGCCGCCTCACCTGCAGTCGATCGGCACCGAAGCCGGCGTGCTGTCGCGCGAGGTGGCGAAGCTGGGAACCGCGCTCACGACGCTCAGCGACTACCTCCAGAACGCGTCCGCAACCGGTGTCGATCCGGCATTCCTCGACGCCCAGGTGCGCTATCTGATCGGCTCGACGACGACCGCGCAGGCCACCGTGGCGACCCTGGCCGCCCAGGCCCAGCAGGCGCAGGCGTCGGCGGCCGCCCTCCACCACTAGACCGCCTCCAAGCCCTTTGCCGCCGCCGGCTGCCTCGATCGAGGGATCGCGCTCGCCGGATGGTCTGGGTGGACCTGAACGGAGGAGGCGTGTGGGCGCGGCCGCGAGGACGGAACGTCCGACCATGTCTCGAACCGCCGCCGGCAGCCGCTGCGAAGCCGCGCAAGACCTTGGAAACCGCGCAGCCGCATGGTCGGACTGAGCGCACCGACGCTCTCACGCGACTCTGCGCCAACACCACGTTTCCGCCGCCTCGCCAGGACGCTCCCGCCCCTCGTCTCCGCAGCGCTGTGGTTTGCCGGGACGGCGCTCGCGAGCGGCGGCAACTACGTCTTCGACGGCGGCACGCCCGCGGAGCAGGCGACGGTGCGGGCAGCGCTCGACGCGAGCAGCTTCGACTGGAGCCTCGTCCCGGGCAAGGTGACGATCCACATCCGGCGGGGCATCGCTGCTTCGGAGTCGTTGCCGGGGCAGACCTGGCTGGATGCCGATCTGCTCGACGCGGGCACGTTCTCGTGGGGCGTCGTCCAAATGGAGTACGCACAGCAGGTGGGGTTCCTGCTCCTCGACGACCGGCAGCGCGCAGGCCTCGTCACGGCGCTGCACGCGCACGCTTGGTGCTACGAGGTGCCGGGGACGAGCGTGGAGGACAACGCGTGCGAGCGGTTCGCCGCCACGCTCGCGTGGGCGTACTGGCCCTCCGCGAAGAACTGCATGAAGCCCTCGGGTGCCGGCGACGAGTCGGCGGCGATGGCGCCCGCGGCCTTCCGCTCGCTCGTCACGAGCCTGCTCGGCGTCTCCGCTCGGGCCCCTGGCACGAGCTTCATCCGGCAGCGCCGGCCCAACCGCGGGACGTAGCGGAGACTCCGCCGACCTGATCCGCGTCGGCCCGGATGGCCGGGCGTGGAACCGTTCCCAAGGTCGCTGCAAAACGCGGCAAACCGAGGAGTGGCGATGGGCGGGCTCAATCTCGCAGGACGCGCGGGAAGGTGGAGCGCGGAGAACTGGAAGAAGGCGCTGTTCGGCTGGCTCGTCTTCGCCGTCGCCGCGATGACGGTCGGGAGCTTCGTCGGCCATGTGCAGATGGCCGACTCGCAGTTCGCGGGGGGCGAGGTCGCCCGTGCCCTGCAGATGCTCGACCGTGCGCACTTCAAGCAGCCGGCGCTCGAGAGTGTGCTCATCCAGAGCGGGGCGTACACCGCCGACTCCCATCTGATGCAGTCCGCGATCGGCGGTGTCGTCCAGACGCTCGCGGTGCAGAAGAACGTCGTCGACCTCCGCGACCCTCAGACCCTGCCGGGCGGCGGCGGCCTGATCTCGCGCGACCGCCACTCGGTGCTCGTCCAGTTCCTCGTCCGCGGCGACCCCGACAAGGCGAAGGACAAGATCCGGCCGATTCTCGACGCGGTCGCCGGCGCGCAGCGCGCGAACCCCACCGTGTCGATCCGGGAGGTCGGGCTGGCGAGCGCGAACTACGAGCTCGGCAGGACCTTCAACAAGGACTTCGGGAACGCCGAGCGGATGACGATCCCGATCACGCTCGTCATCCTGCTCGCGGCGTTCGGCGCGCTCGTCGCCGCGGGCCTACCCGTGCTGCTCGCGTTCTCGGCTGTGCTCGCCTCGCTCGGGATCTTCTCCGCGATCACGCACATGTACGCGGCCGACTACCAGTCGACCTCCGCCGTGATCCTGCTGATCGGGATGGCGGTCGGCGTCGACTACTCGCTCTTCTACCTGCGCCGCGAGCGCGAGGAGCGGATGGCGGGGAGCGAGCCGCGACGGGCGCTGCTGCGGGCCGCCTCCACCTCCGGCCAGGCGGTGCTCATCTCCGGCGCCACGGTGCTGATCGCGATGGCCGGCATGTTCATCGCGGGCAACCGGATCTTCACGGGCATGGCGATCGGAACGATGCTCGTCGTCCTCTCCGCCGTGATCGGGTCGGTGACGGTGCTGCCGGCGGCGCTCGCGAAGCTCGGAGACCGCGTCAACCGCGGCCGAGTGCCGTTCTTCGGGCGCCGGAAGCACGCCGCCGGCGAGTCGCGGTTCTGGGCATTCGTCCTCGACCGGGTCCTCGGCCGGCCGCGGCTGTCGCTCTTGCTCGCCGGGGGACTGCTCCTCGCCGCGGCCGTGCCGGTCATGCAGATGCACACGAAGCTGCCGAGCTTCACGGACATGCCTCGGGAGCTGCCGATCGTGAAAACGTACGAGGCGGTGACGACCGCTTTCCCGGGCGCTCCGACACCGGCCGAGGTCGTCGTCGAGGCCGCCGACGTGCGCGACCCGTCGGTGCAGGCAGGGATCCGGGACGTCGAGCGGGTCGCGGTCGCGACTGGTCAGATGTTCGAGCCGATCCAGGTGGCCGTCAGCACCGACCACACGGTCGCCGATATCCGGATTCCGCTCGCAGGCAACGGCGACAACGCGAAATCACTCGCCGCGCTGCACACACTACGGGCGGTCGTGCTCCCGGGCACCCTCGGCAAGGTTGACGGCGTGCAATACGCCGTCGCCGGCGAGACGGCCGGCACGCACGACTTCAACGAGCAGATGAAGTCGCGGATGCCGTATGTGCTCGCGTTCGTACTCATTCTCGCCTTCCTGCTCCTGCTCGCGACGTTCCGGTCGATCGTGATCCCGCTGACGGCGATCGTGCTCAACCTGCTCTCGGTCGGCGCCGCATACGGACTCCTCGTGCTGATCTTCCAGCACGACTGGGCGGAGGGAATCCTCCAGTTCACCTCCAACCACGCGATCACGTCCTGGCTACCGATGTTCCTGTTCGTCGTCCTGTTCGGGCTGTCGATGGACTACCACGTGTTCATCCTCAGCCGGATCAAAGAGCTGCGAGACGGCGGGATGACGACGGAGGAGGCGGTGTCGCGCGGAATCCGCCGCACGGCCGGGACGGTGACGAGCGCGGCGATCATCATGGTCGCCGTGTTCGCGATCTTCGGGACGCTCCGGCTGATCATGATGAAGCAGCTCGGCGTCGGGCTCGGGCTGGCCGTGCTGATCGACGCGACGATCATCCGCGGCGTGCTGCTTCCGGCATCGATGAAGCTGCTCGGCGAGTGGAACTGGTACATGCCGCGGTGGCTGGAGTGGGTTCCCTCGCTCACGCCGGAGCAGCGCGCCGAGCGGCAGCCCCGGCAGCGGGTGGTGCCCGGGCACCAGTAGGAGCGACTCAGAACGACGGCTTCGCCGTCATGTCGAGCACGATCAGGATCAGAAGCACCGTGTCGAAGCGGAAGACGGTGAACAGCCGCTGAACACGCCGCCCCACCTCGACCGAGTCGGGGCCGAACTGTTGCGCCGCCTTGTCGATCCGGCCGAGCTCCGGGCCGACGAAGCCGACGCCCACCGTCGCCGCGATCGCCCAGCCGGCGAGCGCGAAGTCGATCCAGAAGCGTCCCCAGCCGAAGCCGCCCTTCTGCACGAGCGCAACGCCGAAACCTAACGCCGCGAAGAGCGCCGGCGTGTACACCCGCGTCCCGATCCACGCGCCCATCTTCCCGAGCGCAGCCATCGTCTCGCCGTCGCGGCGCCGCTCGAAGACGATGCCGAGCGTCGTCAGCGTGACGTCACCGCCGACCCAGATCACGATCGCGATCACATGCAGCGCCTTGAGCAGCTCGTACGAGTCCGGCGCGTACCAGAGCAGGACGACCGCACCGGCGAGCAGCAGCAGCCCGGCGAGCACGGCCGACCTGCTCGTCCGAGCGGCGGGCTGGGAGAAATCAGACAACGGGCGGAAGCCGTTCGTCTTCGTCGAGCAGCTCCTGAAAGCAGGGCGCGCCCTCGAAGGCGGCGAGCCCGGCCGGGTGGAGGCGGCGCTCGCGGCGGCGGCGGGCCGCATCCCGACGCCGGCGGGCGGTGGCGACGGCGGCGGAGGCGCCGACGAGCCCTCCGAGCAGGAAGGAGCGCGCACGCCCGCGCCGGTCGTCGCCGTCCATGGGACAATTGTATTTCTCGCCACGGAACGGTCAGTACGGGCTCGGGAGGACCGCGTCGTTGCGGCGAATCCTGCCGGCGGGTTCGGATGAGTTAGTGCCTGCTCGGAGCACCCGTAGGTACCAAACGCGTACCAAAGTGCGAGCCTCTGCGAGTCCCGCTAGATTCGCCCGAGTTCCCGCAGAGCGCCTCCAAGGCGGGCTGTCCGCAGCTCCGACTCGGCCAGTAAGCGGTGGATGAGGAACGCGATCGCGATCGCGAACGGCATGTCTCCGGCCGTCCACATCAGGCCGGCGCCGATCTGCTGGTCGGCGATTGCCGAGATCCCACCCGGCCGGTGCGCAAGCTCGGCGTACGGGGCATACAGCGGGTGCTGAGCGAACGCGAGGTACATCGACAGCCCGATGTTGGTCACCATCGCGGACGCCAGGTAGACGATGCGACGCTTGTACGGCAGCGCCGTCCTGGCGCGCGGGGAAGCCGTCACCTGCGCCCAGAACAGGACCCCGAACACGAGGAAGGACGTGTGCTCGAGGATGTGCACGGGCTCGCGACGGAGCGTCAGGTCGTACGGGCCCGGCAGGTGCCACAGCACCAGGCTGAGCGTGAAGGCGAGCCAGGCGCCGGTCGGTCGGGCGATCGCGTGGAACAGCGCCCGCACGAGCGCCAGGCGGCGCGACCGCACGAACGTCCGGGCAAGGGGCCGTCGCAGGCCGAGCGGCAGCGAGCGCCACATCGAGATCCACGGCGTGCCGAGGGCGATCAGCGGCGCGGCGACGTTGAGGAGCAGCAGGTGCTGGATCATGTGTGCCCAGAACAGCTTGTCCGCCAGAGCGTCGACCGGTGACGAGAGCGCGATCAGGATCGTCGCGAGACCGGCGTAGAAGCTGAGCGCCCGACGGCGCACCGTCCGGTCGCGTCGTCGCCCGCGACGATCACCGAGCCAGTGGAGCCCGAACGCGAGACACGTCAGCGCCGTCGGCAGGCTGGGGAGCAACTCGCCTTCCGCTCTTCCGCCCTAGCGCGAGGAACCCACGGCGGCCGTCAGCCGACCGCCATCATCAGCGCGGTCATCCCCACCGCCATGACGGCGATCCACCAGAACCAGTAGCCGGCGGCCTCAAGGACGTCGTCGCGCCCGGCGAGACGCCCGCTGCGCAGACGGCCGAGCACGAGCGCTCCGATCACGAGCGCGACGAGCAGATGGATGGAGTGGTAGAAGACGAATAGCGCCATCGAGCTGGCGTAGGCGTGCAGCGGCGCGTGGTAGCCGAGCCCGGCGAACACCACCATGTTGCCGACGAGCGCGGCCAGGGAGATGAGCCAGGCGAGGGTCACCCCGATGCGCGCGCGGCGGGTGTCGCCCGCGCGGGCTCCACGCCACCCCCAGCTGAAGATCGCCGCGGCCGCGAGAGCGGCCACGACCACGAGCACGTTGCCGACGGTGCTCGGCATCGACTCCGACCTCGGGTGGAACTGCTTGGCCGTGTTGAGCCCGTCGAGGTAGACGAACGCCAGGTAGATCGCAGTGACGAAGACGACATCGGACAGGATCATCAGCAGCGTTCCGACACGGACCTGGAACGCGCGCGTGGCCGGGTCGTGCTCCTGGATCGGAGGCGCCACGGAATCGACCGAGCCGCCGACGATCACCGGTTTGGCCATCGTCCGAGGGCCGCCCATCCCGTAGTCGTACGGCCCGGCGGTGACCGTGACCGGCTGCATGAAGTTGACCAGCGGCACCGGGCTCGGCACGAGCCATTCGAGCGTCCGGCCTCCCCACTGGTTCACCGCCGCGCGGCTGCCCCGGAGCCACGACGCGACGACGTTGTAGGCGAGGACGGCGACCGAGGCGACGATCGGGATGGTGAAGAGGCTCGAGATCAGGTTCGCGGTGCCGAACTTGGGGTCGATGTACGCCTGCCAGCGTGGCTCGCCCTGGAGACCGGCGTAGAAGAGCGGCAGAAAGACCCCGAGGAAGCCGATCTCCAGCAGCCAGAACTGGAGCTTCGACAGGCCCGCGTCGAGTTGTCGCCCGGTCATCTTCGGGAACCAGTAGTAGAAGCCGGCGAGGAAGCCGAACACGCTTCCCCCGACCAGCGTGAAGTGGAAGTGCGCCACGGTGAAGATGTCGCCGTGGAAGATGGTGTCGGTGGGTACGTCGGCGAGGTACATCCCGGTGACGCCCCCGATCAGGAAGTTCACGATGAAGCCGAGCGCGAAGAGCATCGGCGCCTCGAAGCGGATCCGGCCCCGCCAGAGCGTCCCGACGAGCGCGAAGAACACCAGTCCGGTGGGAATCGAGATGAGCTCGGTGTCGAGCATGATCGGCAGGTCGAGGGACGTGTTCGCGCCCGACCAGTACAGGTGGTGCATCCAGACGACCAGGCTGAGCACGAAGATGCCCATCATCCCGCCGAGCACCAGCTTGTAGCCGAAGAGCGGCTTGCGGGCGAACACCGCCACCACCTCGCAGACGGCGCCCACGGCCGGCAGCAGGATCACGTACACCTCGGGATGGCCCATGAACCAGAACAGCTGCTCGTAGACGAAGTTGCTCCCGCCGAGCGACGCCTGGTAGAAGGAGGTGCCGAACACGCGGTCGAGGAGCGTCATCACCACCGCCGCCATGAAGGCGGGGAAGACCAGCAGTCCGAGGAGCGTCGAGAGGACCGAGCTCCAGACGAACACGGGCACCCTCGTCCAGGTCATGCCCGGCGCCCGCATGGTGAGCACCGTCACGAACATGTTGATCGCGCTCATCGCAACCGAGAAGGCGAAGATGACGATCGTGAAGCAGTAGGCGTCCATGCCGAGAGCCGCCTGGTCCGCAAGCGGCGAGTAGCCGGTCCAGCCGGTCGGGAACCCGCCCAGGGCGATTGAGCTGAGCAGCACCGGGACCGCGGCGAAGAGCGTCCAGTAGCTCAGTGCGTTCAGCCGCGGGAACGCCATGTCGTTGGCGCCGATCATGATCGGCACGATGTAGTTGCCGAAGACGGCCGTCAGCATGATGATCGTCGTGGCGATCATCACCAGCCCGTGCATCCCGACGATCGAGTTGTAGGCGGCAGGCGTGAACACCGTCGCCCCGGACCGGGCCTGCTCGAGCCGGATCATCCACGAGGCCAGCCCGCCGACGAGGAACAGAACGAGGACGGTGACGAGGTACTGCATGCCCACGACCTTGTGGTCGGTGCAGAACCGGAAGTAGCGCCACGCGCCCTGCCCCTTTCCGGCCAGCTCCAGCTCCTCTTCGTGCGTGGGCGCGGCGCGGCCGAGACCCCACCTGAGCGTGTCGTTCGCCGCGCCGATGCCGATCAGGAAGAAGATGAACCAGGCGAGGTAGGCGGTGGCGATCGCGTCGTCGGCGCTCCGCGGGCCGGAGACGAGCGTGCCCACGAGAACCCCCGCGACGATCGCGGCGACCAGGCCCAGCACGAGCCCCGAGACGACGCTCGGGAACAGCACGCGACGTGGCCTGCCGGGGGCGGTCTCGGCTTCGAGCACGGATCCGGCCGTGGTCACGCCTGCCTCCTGGAGGCTCGCTGTGTGTTGATGTCCGAAATGCGCATCGAGCCTCTACGTGGCCGCCGACGGATTCGCATGCAGTGCTTTCGCCCAGGCGGCGAACGCGGACGGAGAGACAACCTCGACCGGGGTCCACATGTAGGTGTGATAGAGGCCGCACAGCTCGATACAGCGCGCTGAGTAGCTCCCGAGCTTCGTCGGCGTCACGGTCGGCGCGGTGACCCAGATGCCGGGGTTCGCGTCCATCGCGACACCCAGGCCGTTGATCACGAACCCGTGGAGGACGTCGTCGGAGGTGACGCGGAACGACACGGGGCGGTCGAGGGGAAGCTCGAGCACGTGGCTCTGCACGCCGAGCGACGGGTAGTCGTAGGTCCAGGTCCACTGCTGGCCGGTGACGTTCACCACGAGCGGATCGGCCGGCGGGTCGATCGTCTGCTTGTAGAAGCCGAACATCCCCCAGCCGACGAAGAAGATCGCGAGCGCGCCGGTGATCGCCAGCCACGCCACCTGCTGGCGACCGCTGGCCTGCAGCGGAGGTCCGTCCTCGAGGTCCTCCGCCCTTCCCGCCGGCGCGCCCCTCTCGCGGAAGGCGACCAGGCTGTACCCGACGAACACCCACACGAACGCCGCGATCGGCACCGCGATGATGGTGAACACCAGGTCCGTAAGGTTCGCGAACCCCTCGACCGAGCTCCCCGTCACCGGGCTGACCAGCGGCACGATGACGATCGCCAGCGCCACACCGACGACCGAGAGCACCGCCCAGATCTGCAGCACACGCCGCAGGTGCGACCGGTCCTGTCGGTTCATGTGACGGTCAGCGTGCCGGCCATGTACCCGGTCGTCGCCATCGGCCCCCCGAACCCGGCCTGCCCGCCGATCCCGTCGCCGGCGAGACCCGTGCCGCATGGGACGTAGCAGTGCCAGACGTACCGGCCCGGGGCTCCTGTCTTGAAGCGGAACACGATCACGTTCGGCTTCGGGTACTGGTGGCCCGCGATCGTGACGACGTTCGGCGCGTTGTCGGCGACCCCGGGCAGGGGCACGCTGACGAACAGGGGGGACTCGTTTTCGTCGGGAGGCGTCTGGATCGTGAAGGTGTGACCCACATCGTCGGCGGGGATGCGCTGCACCGACCGCCCGTTCACGGTCATCACGCCGCCGACGGTCCCCATCACCTGGGCGAAGAACGGGTTGTGGAGCGTGTCGCCGGTGTCGTACTGCATGATCGTCACGGTCACCGTGCTGTGCGCGGGAACCCTGATGCTCGTGCTCGGGCAGTAGCTGACCCATTCGGCCTGCGGCCCGCCGCCGGGGGTACTGGGGTGACAGACGTAGCCGTCCGGGAAGGCCGAGAGCGTGATGTTGGCGCCGCTCGTGGCGGCGACGGCGGCCGGCTCGAACCCGAGGTCGCTGAGCACGCGCACGCCGAACACGGCGCCGATGAGCACCCCGACGAGGCCGACCAGCGTCACGAGCACGCCGAGGATCCGCCGGTCGCTCGTCAGAAGCGTTCACCCCGATGGGCGTGGTGCCCTGGGCGTCGCAGGGTCCCGTCTCTGGACCCGTGAGACCCCGGCAGGCTGTCGGTGCGCGCCCCGCGTACCACCAAGTGGCGATCCTGGCACGGGGTCGCCCGATAGGTCAAGTACGTCGGAAGAACGGCGATTCGCGCCGACCACGGGGTGGACTAATGCGTGGTTGAACTCCCGAGTTGGCGCAGTGTGCGAGCCACGTCGGCAGCCCGGAACGGGAAAAGGTAGAGCGCCCGCTGGTTTCCGGCCGGATCGATCAGGAATGCGGCCTCGGTGTGGGAAATCTCTCGAGTCGTGACGCCGGCGTACTCTTTGTTCACGACGGTCACACCGATCTGGTAAGCGCGCCAGACGGCCCTGAGTTGCGGAGGGGAACCGACAGCCCATCGCCAGTTGGAAGCGAGATGCCATTCTCGATCGTCCTCGAGCAGGTTCGCGCGGGCGTCACCCCACGGATTGACGCTCACGGCGACGATCGCGGGGCGCTTCGTGCTCGGGAGGGCCTTCTCGACGTTGTTCAGGACGCCCGCCTCGACCGGGCAGAGATTCCGGCACAGCGGATCGATGAAGGTCACGATGACGGCGCGCCCGTGGAACAGGTTCAGCGAGATCGGCTGCCCGTCCTGGCCGCTCAATCGAAAGTCTGGGGCTCGACGGCTCCCGGCAGCCCAGCTGAGTACCGGCCCCGAGGCGACCGAGCCGGCCGCCGCCTCGCGCGACGGGCGGCCAATGTGGAGTAGCGCAAGCCCGACCCCCGCGCTGACACCGAGCAAGAGTGCAATCGCCCAAAAAACCGGGGGAACCTGACGCGACCGCCGGGCAGGGGCGCCGAACTGATGGGGGGTATCTGGTTTCGCGTCGAACATTCCGTTCGAAGAGCCGGCCGTACCCTCGCTCAGCGTTGGCGGTTCGTCAACCTTCAGGCTCTCGGCGAACCGCGCGGCATCAGCCGCGGTCAGCTCGCCGTCCACCGGTACCAAAGTAGGTACCAGCTGCCAGAGAGGGCGCACAAACCCGCATCGTGGCGAGGCTGTCCATGGGACGATTGTACGAGTGCGGATCGCGACACTCGGAGATCTGACGCTCGATGTGATCGTGCGGCTCGAGGTGCCGCTCGTGCCGGGCGACGACGTCCGCGCACGAACGCGCACCGGCGCCGGCGGGCAGGCCGCGAACGTGGCCTCGTGGGCGGCGGCGCTCGGCGCCGAGGCGCGCTGCATCGCCAAGCGCGGCGACGACGCGACGGGCGAGCTCGTCGCGCGCGAGCTCGCGGCGCGCGGGGTCGAGCTGGCCGGGCCGATCGGCTCCGGCCCCACCGGCGTGATCGTCTCGATCGTCGGCCCGGACGGCGACCGCTCGATGGCGTCCGACCGCGGCGTCGCGCCGACCTTCGCGCCGGACGAGCTCGACCCCGCGTCGCTCGACTGCGACGTCTTGCACGTTTCCGGCTACGCGCTCCTGCGCAAGCCGTTCGTCGAGACCGCCCTCCTGGCCGCTCGCCTTGCGCGCAGGCGGCGCACCGTCGTGTCCGTTGACGTCGCCGCCTGGACGGAGATCCGCGCCTACGGGCCGGTGCGCTTCCGAGAGCTGCTCGACGCCGTCACCCCCGACGTCCTGTTCGCCACCGAGGCGGAGTGGGAGATCCTCGGCGCCGCCTACCTCGGCGCGCCGACCGGCGTGCTCAAGCGCGGCGCCCGCGGCTGCACCGTGCTCACCGCCGAGACGCGGCTCGACTTCGCCTCGGTCGAGTCGGAGGTCGTCGACACCACCGGGGCCGGCGACGCGCTCGCGGCCGGCTTTCTGCTCGGCGGGTCGCTCGAGGAGGCGGCCCGGCGCGGGCTGGAGGCGGCGGCCCGATGCGTCGCCACAGTAGGGTCGATGCCGTGATCAGGATCTCGGAGGAAGTGCGCGAAGCCGGGGCCGTCGTCGCGCTCGAGACGACGCTCGTCGCGCACGGCTTCCCGCCCGGGGAGGGCGTCGAGGTGGGGATCGAGTCGGAGCGGCAGGTGCGCGCCGCAGGCGCGGTGCCCGCGACGGTCGGCGTCCTCGACGGCGAGATCGTTGTCGGCCTCAGCCCGGAGGAGCTCGGACGCTTCGGCGCGGACGCGCGCAAGGTCGGGCCGCGCGACCTCGCCGCCGCCGCCGTGCAGCGGGCGGTCGGGGCGACGACGGTCGGCGGCACGCTCGCGGTCATGCAGGCGGTCGGCATCCGCTGGCTCGCGACCGGCGGGCTCGGCGGCGTGCACCGCGGCTTCCCCCATCCACCCGACGTCTCCGCGGATCTCGCGCAGCTCGCGCGCACGCAGGCGCTCGCGGTCTCGGCAGGCGTGAAGTCGCTGCTCGACGTGCCGGCGACGGCGGAGGTGCTCGAGACGCTCGGCGTGCCGGTGCTCGGCTTCCGTACGGACACGCTACCGCTCTTCTACGCGGCCCCGGGCGGGCCGCCGGTGTCGGCGCGCGTCGAGTCGGCGGCGGAGGCGGCGGAGCTGGCGCGCCTCCACTGGCAGCTGGGCGGCCACGGCCTCCTGCTCGGACGGGCGCCGGACGAGCCGCTCGACGACGTCGAGCCGCTGGTCGAGGCGGCGCTCCGCGCCGCCCGCGAGGCCGGCGTCTCCGGCCAGGGGGTCACCCCGTTCGTGCTCTCCTACCTGCACCGCGAGAGCGGCGGCCGCACGCTCCGCGCGAACAGGGATCTCGTCGCGCAGAACGCGCGCCTGGCCGGGGAGATCGCGGTCAGCCTTCCTCGGCCATAGCGAGCACGTCCTCGCGCGACAGCTTCTCGACGAGGTCGGGATGATGCCGCTCGACGTGCGCCTCGACCTTCGCGACGAGATCGTCGTCGGTGTCGGCCCGGATCACCTCGCCGCACTCGCAGTTGATCAGCTTGCCCATCGCCCCGTGCTCCTTTCAGTAGGCGAGCGTCCGGTCGTGGTCGAGCGCGAGCTGCACGAGCCGCTGCGGCTGCGCGAACTCCGCGGGCTTGCCGGCGAGATCGGCTTCGACGACGCCGCGCCCGGCGCTCGACATCCCGGACAGGTAGAAGCGTGCGCCGCCGGCGGCGAGCGCGTCGTACGACTCGCGCAGCCGCCCGGTGCCGAGCCCCGTGAGGTTGTCGAGCACGGCGTCGCGCAGCAGCTGCACGCCGTCGCCGGCGAGGAAGAACGACACGTCGTGGCCCTCCTCGAGGGCCGCCTTGCCGACGAGGAAGCCGAGCGCCGCGCGGGTCGGGTCCTCCGGGCCGCGCGTCACGTGAATCAGGATCTTCGCCATGGCGCAGATTGTCGAGCCGGGGTCTTGCGAGTACCTTGGCACAACCTTGGAGACGCGGCTCCAGATCTGCGGGCGCGTCGTCGCGACCGTCGAGGGCCGCCGGATCGAGGCCGACCTGCCGGGGCGCCAGGGGCGTCTCCTCTTCGTCTACCTCGTGTGCAACCGGCTTCGGGAGGCCGGCCGCGACGAGCTGACGGACGCGCTCTGGGCCGAGCCGCCGGCCGCGGCGGACTCCGCTCTCTCCGCCCTCGTGTCCAGGCTGCGCCGGATCGTGCCGATCGAGGGGCGCAGCGAGCTGCGGCTCGTGCTCCCGCGCGACGCGTTCGTCGACTACGAGGCCGCCGAGGAGGCGGTCCACCGTGCGGAGTCGGCCGTGCGGCTCGGCGCTTGGGCGGATGCCTGGGGGCCGTCGCGGGTCGCGCTCCACACGGCGACGCGCGGCTTCCTGCCCGGGGAGGACGCGCCGTGGATCGAGGAGCGGAGCCGGAGGCTCGAGGACGTGCGGCTGCGCGCGCTGGAGTGCGTCGCGGCCGCGGGCGTGGGCCTCGGCGGCGCCGAGCTCGACTCCGCGCTCCGTGCCGGCCGCGCGCTCGTCGAGCTTGCGCCGTTCCGCGAGAGCGGCCAGCGACTCCTGATGCGGGCGCTCGCGGCCGAGGGCAACCCCGCCGAGGCGATCGCGGTCTACGACGCGCTGCGCGTGCTGCTCCGCGAAGAGCTCGGCACAGCGCCCGCGAGGCAGACGCAGGATCTCCACCGCACGCTGCTGAGTCCGTAGTTCGACCCGATGCCCCGTGCGAGCGCCGCGGCGACGGTAGCGAGGAGACGAAGGAGGAGGACATGAAGATCTCGACCCTCGCGCTCGTCGGCCTCGGTGTGGCCGCGGCCTCGCGGTTCGCGCTCCGGAACACCGGCGTGACGCGCCTCGAGCGAAAGCGGCCGCTTCCGGGCGACGAGCTCGTGCCCGGCGCCGGCGCGCCGTGGACGATGGCAACGACCGTCGACGCACCGCCGGCCGCAGTGTGGCACTGGCTCGTCCAGATGGGCTGCGACCGCGGCGGCTTCTACAGCTTCGACCGGCTCGACAACGCCGGCCGCCCGAGCGTCGAGGAGATCAGGCCGGAGTGGCAGACGCTGCAGCCGGGCGACCGGATCGCCTCGCGGCCAGACCGAAGGAGCTGGTTCACCGTCGCCGAGGTCGTGCCGGAGCGCACGCTCGTGCTTCGCACCTCGCTCGAAGTGCCGGGCTTCCGGCCGTACGACCCGGCGGAGGGGCGGCCGCGCTTCTTCGTCGACTCGAGCTGGGCCTTCGTGCTCGAGCCGCTCGCGTCGAGGACGCGAGTGCTCGTGCGGACGAGGTCGGCCGGGCGCCCGGCGCTGGTCGGCCGGCTCGCCGGCCTCTTCCTCTTCGACCCGGCGCACTACGTGATGCAGACGCGCCAGCTCGTGCGCGTGCGGCGGCTGGCGGAACGCCCGGAACACGTCGTGGTCGCCTAGAGATTCCGCCGCGCGAAGGCAAGGAGCGCGACCGCGCCGACGGCCACGAGGTACGCGGCCGCCCAGGCGCGGATCGTCCAGCCGTGCACGTACGCGCCGCCGAACGGGCCGAGCTGGAGCAGGAAGCCGGTGAGGCCGCTCGTGTGCGCGGTCATCATGCGCAGCGCGTCCTGGTAGAGCGCCTCGAACGGCAGCGCCCAGGCGGCGATCGTCGAGGCGTGCTTGATCGCGTGCGAGTTCAGGGCGTGCCCGATCGACGCGAGCAGCCCGGCGACGAGGCCGCCGCCGAAGAGCATGAAGACGGCGATCCCGTTCGCAGTCGACGAGAGGACGATCGAGCCGAGCAGCGAGAGCGCGATCACGATCACGACACCTCCGGCGAGCTCGACCCCGGGCCACACGAGCGTGTCCGGCCACCAGTGGCCGGTGAGCCCAGTGATCACCATCGCGGCGACGTACACGACGAGCACGTAGGCGACGCAGACACCGGCGGCGCCGAGAAACCGCGAGAGCAGCAGCGTCGAGCGCCCGACCGGCCGCACCACGAGCGGCTGCAGCAGTCCCCGCTCCGCGTCGCCCGAGACGACGCCGAGCGTCAGGAACACCGCGAGCACGACGCCGAGGAACAGCGTCGCGAACATCGCGAGCCCGGTGAGGAACGCGCCCGCAAACGTGCGCGTGTCGACGTTGACGTCGCGCGGCGGCGTGATGTTCGACAACTGACCGAAGACGAAGTGGTTGGCGAGCCAGAACAGAACGAGGAAGATCGCGGTCAGCAGCACGACGACCGCGAACACCTTGCGCCGCACCGCCTCGCGAAAGCCGTACTCGACGATCGCGGCGACGCTGCTCAATCGGTCATCTCCTCCCCGACCGCCTCGAGATACACGTCCTCGAGCGTCGAGGTGAGCACGCGCACGCCGTAGACCCGCCGGCCCGCGGCGACCGCCTCGGCGACGAGCCGCGGCGCGTCCTCACGCACGGCGCCGGCGATACGGCGAACACCTTCGTCGGTCTCGAGCTCGATGCCGCGCGGACGCGACAGCTCCGCGGGTGTTCCGGCGGCGACGAGCTCGCCGCCGAGGAGGATGGCGACGCGGTCGCAGACGAGCTCGATCTCCGAGAGCAGGTGCGAGTTCAGCAGGACGGAGACGCCGCGACCCCGCAGCTCCTCGAGCAGGAGGCGCACGGTGCGCCGGCCGACGGGGTCGAGCGCCGACGTCGGCTCGTCGAGGAGCAGGACGCGCGGCTCGCCGACGAGCGCCTGGGCGACGCCGAGTCGTTGCTGCATCCCCTTCGACATTCCGTCGACGCGGCGGCCGGCGGCGTCCGCGAGCGCGACGAGCTCGAGCAGGCGGCGCCGCTCGGCGGCGCCGCCGTTCGAGCCGGCGAGGCGCTGGTGCAGCTCGAGCACCTCGTCGGCGGTGTACCAGCCGGGGAAGCGGAAGAGCTCGGCGAGATAGCCGAGCGCCGCACGTGCGGCCTTCGAGCCGGCGCGCGCTCCCGCGATCTCCACCTCGCCGTCACTGGGGCGTACGAGCCCGACCGCGATCTTCACGAGCGTCGACTTGCCGGCGCCGTTCGGGCCGAGCAGGCCGACGAGCTCCCCCTCGCCCACCTCGAGGTCGACACCTTTCAACGCCTCGACGGACCCGTAGCGCTTTGCGAGGCCGCGGACGGCGAGGGCGGTCGACACGGGCCGAGCCTACCGCGAGTAGTCTGAAGGCATGCCGCGTGGCTACATGGAGGGTCCCGCTTCCGAGGAGGCCGAGCGCCTGGCAGAGGAGGCCGCCCGCGTGAAGCACGACCAGCCGAAGGCCGTGGTCTATCCCGCGGTCTACGGCTGCACGGAGGACGACCCGCAGCCGCATTTCCTCGGCTGGCTGAACGAGGTGAACCCGGACGAGCTGTTCGCGTCTGGGAAGGCGTGGGGCGTCACGGTACGGCGCGTCGCTGCAGCAGCCGGCTGAGCCAGGTCGTGCGAGAGCACGCTCGCGCACGCAAGCGTTCGTGCGCGTCAGAGGGTCAGAGCGTGCGTCAGCTCGATCGGATGATCGCCGACGTGCTCGTCGCGTAGCGCCCGGGGTCAGGTTGCCGGCGACCAGGCCGTTGACGACCTGGATGGCTTTGATATGCCAGGCGGTCTTGAGCACCTCGAGGAGCATCCGGTCGACGGGCAGCGTCGCCGGGCCGAGGGCGTCCTTGATTACTAGGGTAACTACAGATACTCTTGTTACACGAGAGGAGGAGGTTACGTGGGACCAGATGCGATCAAGCGCATTGAGCAGGACGTGAAGGCGCGGTTCCCCGAGGGCGCGGTGCGTGAGGTTGTGCTTCTTGCATACGGCGAGAATCCGGCGATCGAGCCGGGACGCGTATGGATACGGGTGGTGATTGATCCGGGGACGCCGGAAGGCGGCCAGACTGCGCTGGAGGCGTTCCATGAAGCTCACAGGGTGTTGATCAAGCAGCTGGGGCATGATCTTCCGGGGCTGCTTCCCGAGGCTACGAGGATCGAGTTCGTCGATGGCGAGGATTCGATTTTCTTGATCTCGACGCCGCCTGAAGAGGGCGCTGCAGAGCTCACGCCGGTGATGGCCCGACTTGGAGCCGCGGATCTGGAAACCTTGGACACGCTGATCGCCGCGGGGATCGCGCCCAACCGCGCGGAAGCTGTGCGCTGGACGCTCGCCAGGATCCGAGAGCGGCCTGCGTACGGACAGCTCCGGGAGCGGGGGCGTGAGATCGAGGAGCTCAAGGCCCAGTTCTGAACGCGCCGATTTGCGTCGCCGCCGGAGAAGCTGCGGCTCTCGGTCTTGCGTCGCGCGATCTGCAGGAGGCCAACGAGAAAGGACGACTCCGGTGTGGACGATGCACACAAGGTCACACCCACGGGCCAAGCGACGGGGAGCCTGGCTGCGCCGGCCGGGGCCATTGGTAGCGACGTTGGTTGGTGCTGTGGGATTCGCAATTTCCGGGTTCAGCTCCCTCCGGATATTGACCCGAACTCGCCTGCCTTCCAGAAGGCGATGCAGGCCTGCCAATCACTCTCGCCCCTGCCGGGCGGCGGACCGTGAGCACGCCGACAGCCCGGTCGCACGGCGTGCCCGGTTTCCCCACCTCGAACGCCCAGGGTGTGATCTCAGGTTCATCCCTCGACTCCCAGCCGACCCAGTTCCAGCACCGCCAGCAGGCGATCACCGACCGCCGCCGGGGCGGACAAGCCGAACTGCATCGTGAGGGCGCTTCCTTCGCCGGCTACGTTGCGCATGAGCTCCGTACGCCTCTGGCGACACAGCGTGCGCTCCTCGAACTCGCGCTTGCCGATCCCGATGAAGACGTCGCCAGCTGGCGCGATGTTGCAGACGCGGTCCTCGCGGCCTGCAAGCAGCAGGAACGAGTGCTGGATGCATGTCTTGCCCTCGCCCGGAGTCAGAGTGGACTGAGTCGGCGTGAGACGGTCGACTTAGGCCGGATCGTCGCCCGATGTGTCCGCGCTTGTGACGTCGGCGGGTTGACCGTGAGGTCGGCGCTCGAGACGGCATGGGTGATCGGCCATCCGGACCTGATCGAGCGGGTCGTCGACAACCTGGTCGGGAATGCGATCCGACACAATCAGCCCGGCGGCTGGATCCAGCTCAGCACCCGCCGATCCGCGACCGAGGCACTGTTCACGGTCGAAAACACCGGTCCGGCGGTCCCCGCCGGCGAGGTGGGACGACTGCTCGAGCCCTTCCAGCAGTTCCCCGGGCGGAACGACGCCCGTTCGGAGGACGGGCTCGGACTAGGTCTGTCGGTCGTGAAGGACGTCGTCGATGCCCACGACGCGGTCATCAGGGCTCGCTCTCGCCCAAACGGCGGTCTCCGCGTCGAGGTCGCCTTTCCAGCGGCAACCAAGAACCCAGGATGCTCAAACGCTTAGTACTGCTCCGTTAGCTTTCATGTCCGGCCGGGCCACCCTCGGCAGGTGAAAATGGGTGATGAATCGCAAAGTCAGCTACCCGTCGCGGATGGCGCCGGTCTCGCGGCAGCGTTTGCGCTCGGCGCGTCCGCCATTCTGCTCGGAACACGGTTCCTCGCCGCCGACGAAGCTCCCATTGACGAACATTGGCGAGACGCCGTGCTCGCGAGCGACGGCCATGACACCGTCGTCACGACGATCGCGGATATGTACACCGGCCGCGACTGGCCCGGTGCCCGCGCCCGCATCCGGCGCACACGCTTTGTCGAAGAATGGCTCGGCCGTGAGCCAGAGCTACGAAGGCTGCGCGCCGACGTGCGGGAGCGCCTGATTCGCGCGGACGAGGCCGGCGACGCGGATTACGCGATCATCTGGCTCGGGCAGTCGGCGGGGTTGATCGACTCCGTCATGCCCGCCGCCAACATCGTCCGCAGCATCGTGGAGGACGCCGAGGAGCTCCTTCGCACGACCTTGCCGTCGCTCGTCGTCCGTTGATGTCCGACCGCGATTGATCAGCCGCACTCTTCGAGCGAGCGCCACACGTTGCCGATCACTGGGAACAGACTCGAAAGGACCGATTGTCGATGCGCGGGACAGTGATGTACGGCCCCGGCGACGTGCGCGTCGAGGACGTGCCCGAGCCGCAGATCGTCGAACCCACCGATGCGATCATCCGCATCGTCCGCGCCTGCGTTTGTGGCCGAGTTGCCGCTCGACGAGGCCGCCGAGGGATACGCCGCGATGGACGAACGGCGGGCGATCAAGGTGCTCCTCCGCCCGCAGGCATAACGCCACGCGCCTGACGGCGCAGGAAGCGATCCTCAAAGGTCGTTCGACTCAGCCATAGTCCTTATCCTTCGAAAGGCGATGACGGCGAGAGCATGGGCGTCGATTTCCGCGCTGATGCTCTTCGCCGGCTGCGCTTCCAGCCCATCCAGCGCGCCGGGCGTTCAGAGGGGCGTGTCGGCGCTTCGCTATCTCGAATCGAACGGGGTCGGCCCTGCCCACTTCGGTCTCTCGGAGAGGGCGGTCATTGCAGCGTTGCGCCCGTCGCTCGGCAGACCCAATGCGAGCGGCATCAACACTGGCTGCGGCAAGGACCTCACCGAGGTCGCATGGCACGACCTCATCGCGGAGTTCAGGCATGGCAGGTTCTCCGGTTACCGGTTCATCCACGGGGGGTGGCCGCTGACCACTCCCGGCTCGCCCCATGACCGCGTCGCGGCCGCGGCGCCCGTGCCGGCGCTGAGCACGGCCGCGGGAATCACGTTGGGCAGCACGTTCGGAGAGCTGCGATCCGCCTACGGTCCCCTCATGCGGACCGCCTCATTCCGATGGACGGCCCCCAACGGGCTGACTTTTACCGGGCCCTCAACGGCAGCCGACGCGACATCGGCGGGCGACAAGATCGTGGAGATCCAGACCCGCACCTGCGGGGACTTCTGAGCCGACCCGGGGCGGCCGGCGCGCGGCGGAGGGCGACGTCATCGCGCCCGAGCACGGTTGTTTCTCGGGTTGTGCTCCAGTTCGATCAGGCCCATGTGCTCGAGGAGCGGCGGAACGTACATCGCAAAACGCCCCCGCAGTCCCTTCTTCAATCCATACCACCCGCTCACAGGGTTGTCGCTTGCGCGGGCCCAAGCTTCGACGGTGCCTTCCTTCGCGGGTTTCTGTTCGTCAGCACTCCCCAACTCCATCCAGTCGGCGTGGGCGACGAGCATGGCATGGAGGTCCTCGATGCAGCGAAGCCGGTAGCTGAGGGTCGTTTTCCCCACGACGCAGACAAGGGCCGGCGGATCGGCCTCGGAGTCCCGGTACATCCGATACTCGGACGACCGTGAAGGAGTCTGGAGTATCCACGGGTCGTCGTTCGTACCAGACCCCGGAGTCACTGCGCTCACGGCTCAGACGATACGCGATCTGGTCGACCGCCCTGACTCGTCGTCGATCACGCCGGCAGGATCTCCGACAGGTCCCATACGCGCGGACTCTCGGGGAGGAGCCGGAGCAGCACGCCGGGTTTGGACCTCCGCGCCGCCGCGAAGCGCTCGCCGTCGCCCGGCCCGAGATACCGCAGCGCGATCGCCGCACGTGCCGGAGTGACGTCGCACTCCACCAGCGTGGCCACGCCGCGCACCTCGACTCCGCGGAACGGTGGAACGGTCTCGAAGACGACGAGGACGCAGCGTGGGTCGTGTGCCAGGTGGCGGAGCTTCACGTCGCCTGCGGCGATCACGATCTCGAACGCTTCGCCCGTCCAGCGAAACCAGACCGGCGAGACGAGTGCGCTCCCGTCCCTCCGATACGTCGTCAACACGGCAGCCGACGGAGCCTCCAGCAGCGAGCGCACTCCCTCGGCCCACGCTCCGATCACGCCGGTCTCCGTCAGCTGTCCGCGATCTCTCGGCCGACGACGAGGGCCTCGCGCAATCGCGGCTCCATCTCGCGGTAGCTCGCGTCGGGACGGACGCCGAGCGCGTCGAGCGTCTTCGAGAAGAAGCAACGCGCGGCGGCGGCGAGCACGACGTCCATGATGTCGGTCTCGGAGAGTCCGAGGTCACGGAGCCGTTGCAGGTCGGCGTCGCCGATCGAGGTGGCGTCGTCGACGACCCGCTCTGCCAGGTCCATGACGGCGACGTCGACCTCGTCGAGGCCTGCGGTGCGGTGATCGAGCGCGATCTCGAGCACCGGCTCGCCGAAGCGCTCCAGCAGGACCGTGCCGTGAGCGAGGCAGCAGTAGCTCGAGCGCAGCCGCCTCGCCGCGGCCAGCGTCGCCAGCTCGTAGCGACGCAGGTCCATTCCCGCCTTGACGGCGCCGTTCAGCTGGCCCCAGGCAGCGTAGACCTCGGGCCGTTCGGCGAACGCCCGCTCGAAGTTCGTCGGCATGGCGAGGAGGCTTTCAGCCGGCAAGCGTCGCGACGAACTCGTCGATCGTCAGCGCGGGAAGCGTCTGGATCTTCGTCGAGCCGCGTGCTCCGAGGGCGACGCTCACGCGTGCCATCGTCGCCGTGTCGGGCGCCTCGACGACGCTGACGAAGTCGAAGTCGCCGAGCGTCGCCCACTGGTGCAGAACGCGTGCGCCGAGCTCCTCGACGTCGCGGTTCACCTCGCGCAGGCGGTCCGGGTTCGACTTCAGCGTCGCCACGCCCTGCTGGGAGAGCCTCGAGAGCAAGATGTAGATGGGCATGTGAGGAACCTACTCGACCCGCGCCGCCTGATCCACGTAGAGCAGCGCCGAGCCGATGAACAGGAGCGGCGACAGGACGAGGTCGGACAGCACTGCGGCCACGTCCTGGGTCTGGTTTCCCTGCGTGTGGAGCAGGACGAGCAGGGCATAGCGGCTCACGCCGAAGACAAGCGCCAGCGTCGCCAGGCCCGCCACCGCGTGGACGGCGTCGGCCCGCCCCAGCCGGGCTCCCCGCCGCAGCGCGGCCCCGACGCCGAGACCCTCGACGAGGGCGGCCGGGACGCCGAGCCCGACCAGCGCGAAGAGGGCGATGCCCGGCAGGACATACAGGCGCACGAGCACCGGGAAGGGCGCGAACACGATCAGCGCGACGACGAACGCGTTCACCAGTGACCGGCGCGAGAGCTCCACGGGCAGCGCGATCACACAGGCGCGCACGTACGCGGCGGCGAACAGCGGCGCAAAGGCCCAGAGGACGAGCGTCTGCTCGGTGACGCTGCGGTGGAGGCTCGCCAGGTCGACGCCGACGAAGACGAGGCCCAGCGGCACGACGACCCAGAACCGCTGCCCGTAGAGGCGGATCGACTCTGCGACGAGCTGGCCGACGGTGCGCTCGCCCGGCGGCAGCGCCTCGGGGCGCGGATCGCCCGCACGCGGATAGGACAGCCTGGCCACGGGTCAGGAGGGTATCGTCGCGCCATGAGCTACGACATCGTCCGCGCCGACAGCGCGGCCTTCGAGGAGCGGCCCGGACACGAGGGGCAGGAGCCGCGGCTCTCCGCCGACGTGACCGTGCCGGCGAGCCTGACCGACTCGCGTGCCCGCTTCTGGCGCTACCCGGCGCACACGCGCGGGCGGCGGCACATGGACCACGGCCAGGAAGAGGTGTTCGTGTGCCTCCGCGGCACGCTGACGATGCTTCTCGGCGAGCCGCCGCAGCGCGTCGACCTGCAGCCGGGCGATCTCGTCGCCGTGCACCGCGACACGCCGATGCAGGCCCGCAACGAGGGGGACGAGGAGGTTCTCTTCTTCGCGTACGGCGCGCCGCCGGTCACGGGCAACGCGGAGTTCCTCGACGACGTCGTCGACGCGCCGCCCGCGTAGAGGCGCCTACAACCTGCGCAAGACGGCGAGGTCGCCGGAGTCGCCTGCGAGATCGGTCGGCACGAGCAGCCGTCCACGGCCGAAGTCCATGCTGCTGATCTGGGGAAGGTCGAGCCGCAGCGGATCGCGCTCGGCCGGATCGTTCCCGACCGCGGCGGTCGCGTCGGGGCGGCCGGCGATCGTCGAGATGATCCCACTCCTCCGGTCGATCATCCGGACCACGTGATTGAACCGGTCGCCGACGAACGCGTTGCCCGCGTCGTCGAGCGCGAGCGAGATCGGACCGTCGAAGGCGGCGGCGGGATCGCTCCCGAACGACGCGAGTCGCGCATGGCCGCCGTCTCCCGCGTATCCCGGCTTCCCGTTGCCCGCGAGCGTCTGAACCGTGCGGGAGCGCGTGTCGATCGTCCGCAGCGCGAAGTTCGAGCTGTCGAGGACGTGGATCGTGCCGTCGGGCCCTCGCCGGATGTCGTAGATCCAGCCGAACCTCACCTCGTCGAAGCTCGCCGAGTCGGCCTGGAAGCCCGCGCTGCCGTCGCCCAGCGTCTCGACGGGCCGGCCGTCTCGGTCGAACCGCCAAACGCGGCAGCCCCTGACCTCGTTCACCCACACGAATCCCTCGTCGTCGACGACGCAGTTGCCCATGTCCACGAGCCCGAGCTCGCGCCCGTCGACGAGGATGCTCGCACTCATCGACTCCGGATCGACGCGGTGGAGCAGCCCGTTCCCGAAGCTCGACACCACGAGCGTCCCGTCCGGCAGCGCGTCGACGTACATCGGGAACTCCAGGTCGGCGGCGATGTTCGGGACGCCCTCGAAGACGGGCCGCGGCGCCGCGGTCCACTCGGTGCGATCGTCCGGGCCCACGAGACCGAGGTGGTGCTGCTGGTGCGAGATCGCGTAGTACCGGCCGTCTCGTGCATGGAAGCCGAAATGCGCGAGGCCGTCCTTGACGAAGTCGCCGGGCTCGAAGTGCACCACCGACTCGACGATCCAGCCGGACACGGGCCTAGCCCAGGACCGGGACGAGCCGCTCGACCGCGGCCGCGAGCGCGGTGAGCGCGTCGTCGATCCGCCACAGATCCCGGTCCTGCTCACCGGGAGCGTTCGACACGGCACGGAGCTCGAGCGCCGGGATCTCCGCGAGCTCGGCCGCGCGGAGCACGCCGAAGCCCTCCATCGCCTCGACGTCGCAGCAGCCGTCGCCGCCGCCGACCCTCCCGCTCGTCGCGATCGGCAGCACGTGCGCCTGGGGGAGCGCGGCGCGCGCCGCAGCGAGCAGCCCGGCGTCCGGGAAGGCGCGCTCGACGCGCGTGAGCCCGACCATCGGGTCGATCACGTCGCAGTAGACGGACTCGGAGCCGAGCACGAGTGCCGGCGGCTCGAGCCCGCGTGCGCCCGCGATCCCGACGTGGAGGACGGCGTCCGGCCGGCGCACGGCAAGCGCACGAGCGGTCTGCAACGCCGACTCGACGGGCCCGACGCCGCAGCAGAGCGTCTCGGCACTCTCGACGAAGGCGAGCTCGAGCTCGGTTGCGGCGACGACGAGCAGCACCCGGCGGACGCTAGCGCACCGTGGAGCGGCGCCTGCCGCCGGGCGCCGCTCCGCCGGGGTTTGCGTCAGCCGCCGAGCCGGCCGCGGATCTCCCCGGTCAGCGCGAGCGCGACGACGGCGCTCAGACGGCGGCCGGCGCTGCGGCGTCCACCCTCGCGAACGCGAGCGCGCCGTCCGCGGCATCGACGCGGATCGTGTCGCCGTCGGCGAAGTCGCCCTCGAGCAGGCGCAGGGCGAGCGGATTCTCGACGAGGCGCTGGATCGCGCGTTTCAGCGGGCGCGCGCCGTAGGCGGGATCCCAGCCGGTCTCGGCGAGCACCTGCTTCGCCTCGTCGGTGAGCTCGAGCACGATGTGCCGCTCCGCGAGCCGCTCGCGCAGCCGCTGCAGCTGCAGCTCGACGATCTCGGCGATCTGCTCGCGCGACAGCGCCCGGAAGACGACGATCTCGTCGATTCGGTTGAGGAACTCCGGCCGGAAGTGGTCGCGAAGCTGCTCCGCGCTGCGGATGTTCGAGGTCATGATCAGCACGGTGTTTCGGAAGTCGACCGTGCGGCCCTGGCCGTCGGTCAGCCGGCCCTCGTCGAGCACCTGCAGGAGCACGTCGAACACCTCGGCGTGCGCCTTCTCGATCTCGTCGAGCAGGACGACGGAGTACGGGCGCCGGCGCACCGCCTCCGTGAGCTGCCCGCCCTCGTCGTAGCCGATGTAGCCGGGCGGGGCGCCGATCAGCCGTGCGACCGTGTGCCGCTCCTGGTACTCCGACATGTCGAGCCGCACCATCGCGCGCTCGTCGTCGAACATGAACTCCGCGAGCGCCCGCGCGAGCTCCGTCTTGCCGACGCCAGTGGGACCGAGGAAGACGAACGACCCGATCGGGCGGTTCGGGTCCTGCAGGCCGGTGCGCGCCCGGCGCATCGCGTTCGCGATCGCCTCCACCGCCTCGTCCTGGCCGATCACGCGCTGGTGGAGCCGCTCCTCCATGCGCACGAGCTTCTCCGTCTCGCCCTCGAGCAGCCGGTCGACGGGAATGCCGGTCCAGCGCGCGACGACGGCGGCGACGTCGTCCTCGTCGACCTCCTCCTTGACCATCGAGTCGGTCGTCGCGAGGTCGCGCTCGGCGAGCTCCTTCTCCAGCGCGGGCAGCTCGCCATAGCGAATCTCCGCGACGCGCTGGAGCTCGCCCTGCCGTTCGGCGCGCTCGGCCTCCATCTTCAGCTCGTCGATCCGCCGCGTGATCTCCTTCACGCGCTCGAGCACACGCTTCTCCTGCGCCCAGCGCGCCGCGAGCTCATTGCGCGCCTCCTGCGCCTCCGCCAGTTCGCGTTCCAGCGGCTCGCGCACCGGCTTCGACTCCTTCGCCATCGCCGCAAGCTCGATCTCGAGCTGGCGCACGCGCCGCTCTGCTGCATCGAGCTCGAGGGGCGAGGAGTCGATCTCCATGCGCAGGCGCGACGCTGCCTCGTCGACGAGGTCGATCGCCTTGTCCGGCAGGAAGCGGTCGGCGATGTAGCGGTGCGAGAGAACGGCCGCGGCGACGAGCGCCGCGTCGCGGATGCGCACGCCGTGGTGCGCCTCGTAGCGCTCCTTCAGGCCGCGCAGGATGGCGATCGTGTCGGCAACCGACGGCTCGCCGACGAACACGGGCTGGAAGCGACGCTCGAGCGCGGCGTCCTTCTCGATGTGCTTGCGGTACTCGTCGAGCGTCGTCGCGCCGACACAGCGTAATTCCCCGCGCGCCAGCATCGGCTTGAGCAGGTTGGCGGCGTCGACGGCGCCCTCGGCCGCGCCGGCGCCGACGATCGTGTGCAGCTCGTCGATGAAGAGAATGAGGTTGCCCTCGGCGTTCCTGATCTCCTCGAGCACCGCCTTCAGCCGTTCCTCGAACTCGCCGCGGTACTTCGAGCCGGCGAGCAGCGCGCCGATGTCGAGCGCCCACACGCGCTTCCCCTTCAGGCCCTCGGGAACGTCGCCGGCGACGATGCGCTGCGCCAACCCCTCGACGATCGCCGTCTTGCCGGTGCCGGGCTCGCCGATCAGCACGGGGTTGTTCTTCGTGCGGCGCGAGAGCACCTGGATGACGCGGCGGATCTCCTCGTCGCGCCCGATCACCGGGTCGAGCTTTCCGCTCTCGGCCTCCGCCGTGAGGTCGCGCCCGAACTTCTCCAGCGCCTGATACGTCCCCTCGGGATCGTTGGACGTGACGCGCCGGCCGCCGCGCACTTCCCCGATCTTCGCGAGCAGCTCCTTGCGCGGGACGACGTCGAGCGCGAGCAGCAGGTGCTCGGACGAGACGTAGTCGTCCTCCATGCGCTTCGCCTCGTCGAAGGCCTTGTCGAGCACACGCGAGAGCTGCGTCGACACCTGCGGCTGCTGCTGCGCGCCCTCGATCCTCGGCTTCTGCACGAGCGCGGCCTCGGCTTGCGCCCGCAGCGCAGCGGGGTCGGGAGCGAGCTGCCGGGGCAACTCCTGGTCGAGCAACGAGAGCAGCAGGTGCTCGGGATAGAGCTCGGGGTTGCCGCTCCGGCGCGCAAGCTCCTGCGCGGCCGCGACGGCCTCCTGGGACTTGATCGTCAGCTTGCTGAAGTCCATCGGTGCTGTCTCTCCGGTAACCGCTGCTCGCCGTAGGGAACGAGGTCGCGGCGGTAGTGGCGGTGCACGTCGTTCACGTCGTCCTTCAGCTGCCGCTGCAGCTTCTCGATCTGTGCGTGTGCGCGACGCAGCTCGTCCTCCAGCCGGAGCACGAGCTCGACCCCGGCGAGGTTGAGCCCGAGCTCCGTCGTCAGCCGCTGGATGATCCGCAGCCGCTCGACGTCGGCCTCCGAGTAGAGGCGCGTGCCGCCGGGCGTTCGCTTCGGCCGCACGAGCCCCTTCGCCTCGTACATGCGCAGCGTCTGCGGGTGCAGGCCGGCGAGCTCGGCGGCGATGCTGATCATGTAGATCGGGCGGTCGCTCATGGCGTCGAGCCCTTCGAGGGCAGCACGATCTCGTCGTCGTGCGTCGGCATCGAGACCGTCGCCTGCCTGCGCGAGCGCAGGACGAAGTACGTGGTGACCGCGGCGGCGATGACGGCGATCCCGATCCAGCCGCCGATGCGCCAGGCGGAGGTGACGCCGTTCCACACGAACAGCCAGAGGAACAGCTTCCCGAGCACGCCGGCCTTCGCAAGGCCGATGCCGCCCGCGGCCACGCCGCCGCCGGCGGTCTTCAAGCCGGTGCGCCGGCTGCGTTGCTCCGCCGTCTCCGGCTCCGGCGCCTGGCGCGGGCCCTGCTGCAACAGGTCGTCGTGCTTGGCCATCAGCCGCCCACCTGCTTCAGCTGCTCGAGCAGCTCTCGCTCCTTCTTGCTCACGCGCTTCGGCACCTCGATGCGCACGCGCGCGAGCACGTCGCCCTTGCCCGAGCCGGAGAGCTTGGGCGCGCCGCGGCCCTTGATCCGCAGCAGCTTGCCGTCCTCCGAGCCCCCGGGGATCTTCAACGACACGGGGCCGTCGGGCGTCGGCACCTCGACGGAGCCGCCGAGCGCGGCGGTCGCATACGACACGGACACCTGGACGACGAGGTCGTCGCCGCGCCGCTCGTACGTCGGCGACGCCGTCACGCGGGTGACGACGATCAGGTCGCCGTTGGGGCCACCGTTCTCGCCGGGCTCGCCCTTGCCCTTCAGGCGGATGCGCGTGCCGTCCTTGACGCCCGGCTTGATCTTCACGGTGTACGTCTTGATCCGGCGCTCGCGCCCCGAGCCCTTGCACTTGGGGCAGGGCTGCTCGATCACGGTGCCGTTGCCGCGGCAGCGCGGACACGGCTGCGAGAGCGCGAACAGGCCCTGGCTCTCGACCTTCACGCCGCGGCCGTTGCACTCCGGGCAGATCACCGGCGTCGTGCCGGGCTGCGCCCCCGTGCCGCCGCACTGGCTGCACGCGGTCATCAGCTCGACCGGCACCTTCGCCTCGACGCCGTGCAGCGAGTCCTCGAACGAGAGGTGCACCACGGCTTCGACGTCGTTGCCCTTCAGCGGCTGGCGCTGCGCCCGCGCGCCCGGGCCGCGGCCCCCGAGCCCGCCGAAGAGCCCGCCGAACAGGTCGCCGAGGTCGCCGAAGTCGATGTTTCCGAAATCGACGTTCGGGGCGCCGGCGCCGGCGCGCCCGTTCTGCGTGCCGAAGCGGTCGTACGCCTTTCGCTTCTCCGGGTCGGAGAGCACGTCGTACGCGTGCTGCACCTCCTTGAAGCGCTCCTCGGCCTGCTTGTCGCCCGGGTTCGCATCGGGATGGTGCATGCGCGCGAGCTTCCGGTACGCCTTCTTGATCTCGTCCGGGGAGGCGTTCTTCGGCACGCCGAGAGTGTCGTAGAGCGGCTTAGCCATCGGGCTCCTGCGGCGGGCCTGCGACCACGACGCGCGCGGGCCGCACGACACGCTCGCCGAGCGTGTAGCCCTTCTGGACCACGTCGAGCACCGAGCCCTCGTCGGCCTCGGACGGCTGCGCGAGGAGTGCCTCGTGCACGTGCGGGTCGAACTTGCCGCTCGTCTCGATCTCCTTCACGCCGTGCCGTGCGAGCAGCGCTGCGAGCTCGCGGTGGACGAGCTCGACGCCCTCCTCGAGCCGCGACTCCTCGTGCTCGGCCGCGGCCTGGAGCGCGCGTTCGAGATCGTCGAGGACCGGCAGCAGCTCGGCGACGAGCCGCTCGTTCGCGAACCTGACGTACTCCTCCCGCTCGCGCAGCGCGCGCTTGCGGAAGTTGTCGAAGTCCGCGGCGGTTCGCTTCCAGCCGTCGAGCGCCTCGTCACGCTCGGCCGCGAGGGCGGCGAGCGCATCCGCGCCGCCGCCCTCCCCGGCCTCCGGCTCCACAACCTCTTCGAGCTCGTCCGTCACGACGTCTTCGCCTCGTCGTCGACGACCTCGTACTCGCCCTCCTCGACGACCTCCTCGTCGGCGGACGGCGCGCCGTTGCCTCCGGCGGACGACTGCGCCTGTGCCGTCGCCTGGGCGTAGACCGCCTCGGCGAGCTTGTGCGACGCCTCCTGGAGCGCCTCCGTCTTCGCGCGGATGTCCGCGACGTCGTCGCCTTCGAGCGCATGGCGGAGCTCCATGATCCGGCCCTCGATCGTCGAGGCCTCGGCCTCGTCGAGCTTGTCGCGGTGCTCCTTGAGCGAGCGCTC